>Ga0307928_10000049_pt1 | contig 61169 bp, 72 predicted proteins | sample AceLakmetagen232_FD_201815 | JGI IMG/M metagenome (GOLD analysis project Ga0307928, IMG submission 201815) | Saline water microbial communities from Ace Lake, Antarctica - #232 | ecosystem: Environmental > Aquatic > Non-marine Saline and Alkaline > Saline | place: Antarctica: Ace Lake...
TAAAAGATAGTGAAAGGGGAACATTCTATGTTGGTATTTTAAAAGAATTAAATAAATAGTTATATGAAAAAATATCAAGTAATTTTATTCTACACTGGTTCTATTTGTTTAGGTTCTTTGTTAGGATATATAGCATTTATATTGTGTCTTAATAAATAGTTCATTAGAAAGGAGGACAATTTTGAAAAAGAAAAAGAAAAAATGTCAGATTTTTATTCCAATACCTGCAAACAAAACAACAGATCATCATCATATTATTCCCAAGAGCCGTAAAGGTAGAGGTGATAGCAATAATTATATTGAGATTAACAAGGAATTACATAAACACTACCACAGTTTATTCGGGAATTTAACGCCTGATGAAATTATCTGTTATCTTGTAAAAGATTTTTGGAATAATCAAATCGATTGGATCGACAAAGCGCTCCTATCTTTAAAGAATGAGAGGGAGGCGAAATAAAACCTCCCCTCATTAAAACAATTAATTATGTAATTTAAATATTATGAAAAAAGAAATGTATCAAGAAGTTTATGAGATTAATTTTTCAAAGTTTGATTGTTATGATGACAAGAAAATTAGTGTTATCTCTACTTCAGTTTCAATGGCAATAGTAAAAGCAAAAAAACTGCTACCAATAGTATTAAAAGAGGATGGATTTGGAGCAAATGAAATGAAAGGTTGGTATATTAAAAAAGCAGAATTTGTTTTAAACGTGTATTGATCTAAACAAATGATAGAAACAATAAACTACATAAACTACACAGACTATCTAAAGGAATTGTTACCTTATGTAAAATTCCCAATAGATAAATTGTTACTGCTAGGTTCTGGCGAAATGAATGCAGATGGATGTATAGAAGCAGAAACAAGATTAGCTGTTGAGTGGGCCGATGATTGTCTTCTTAAAATAAAAGATAAGAAAGGTTTGATACCAATTAAGTTTGATGCAAAACATATTACAGAGATACTAGTTCCTAAAAGCTTTGATACTGTTGTGATGTTTGATTTCCTTGAGCATCTAGTTAAAAGAGATGGAGAAAAATTATTGAACAATATAGAAAAATACGTTAAGCAACAAATCTTAATGTTCATTCCACTAGAGAATAGACTGAGAGACAAGGAAGATATAGCTAGGACAGTAAAGGCAAATAAGAACTCTAAGAAAAATAATGTATCTATGGGTAATCATTCCTCTCAGTGGACGCCAGAGGAAATGGAAGAAAGAGGATTTAAGGTTCTAGTTTCCCCATTCTATCATAAGGAGAGAAACTGGGGCGCTATGATCTGTATTAAGGATTTGTGGCAAGTGATCTAATGGCGCGAAGAATTTGTGTGCAGCTAAATTAGGTTGGTCTAACAACTGCTCTGTAACTGAAATACGGGATCACAATAAGCCGTAGCAGTGAGCGAACGGGCCTGTGACCAAAATTGCAGAACCTGTTTAAGTAAGCTCAAGTTAGGTGGTTCAAATCCACGACTTGCCTTTTATAAACAATATGCCATATAAAGATATTTCAAAAAGAAAAGAATATCATAAACAATACCATAAGGTGTGGTACAAAAAGAACGGAGTTAAGAGAAGGAAACAGGTTATGGAACGTAAGAGGGAAATTAAGAAATGGTTTAAAAAGTTTAAGAAGACATTGAAATGTTCCCAATGTTCTGAATCGGACGCAGCTTGTTTAGACTTCCATCATCTAGATCCAAAGAAACACGATGACTATATTTCTAACATGATCAGAGATGGAAGAAGTAAAGCAATCATCTTAAAAGAGATTAGTAAATGTATTGTTCTTTGTTCTAATTGTCACAGAAAGCTTCATTATCGGGAGTCGTCTAAACGGTAGGACGGGTGGTTCTGGACCATTTAATCGGAGTTCGAATCTTCGCTCCCGAGCTTAAACATTAAAATTATGGAAGACAAAAAAATACAATTTGGAAAAAAGGTATTTGAACTAACCATCCCAAGCCTTCCTCCTACAGATAATCATTTGTATGGACAGAGGGGGAAAATTAAGTTCATGTACCCAGAGGGAAAGAAATGGAAACAGGAAGTTTATGATCTAGCTAAGAGTAATTATGGGGGCCAGATCTTAGAACAAAATTTAGAAGCAGACGTTTGGATCTATTTTAAAAGAGATAGAGATGTTCATGGAGGACTCAAAGTTTTATTTGATGCTTTCGAAGGAGTCCTTTATAAAAATGATAAACAAATAAGAGATCAGCATTCTCACAAAAGAAAAAATGACATCTCAAAAATAAATCCATTCATTATTGTAAAATTTTATGAAACAGATTCCAACAACTAAAAAGCACTTTGAAATTTTTAAAGATGAGTGCAATCATTGGGCAAAGGAATGGAAACTTGATGATTGGAAACTTTCATATCAAGTTGCAGAGATTAAAGGACGAGGAGAATGTTATAGATCATTAGAAGGATGCATGGCAACTATTACTTTATGTAAATATTGGGAAGATACTATTCGTCCTATTTGTGAAGAAGAGATAAGAGAAGTAGCTAAACATGAAATGCTTCATGTGTTACTTGGAAGATTAGGGACTTTAAACTATTGTAGATTTGTAACCATAGATGCAGTTGATGAAGCAGAGCATGCTTTACTCAATAAGTTAATGGAACTTCTATGAAACAAATCCCCCCTAAGTTAAGAAGTGAACTAGCTTCAGATCCATATTATATGAAGTGTTGTCTAACTAAGATTGAAGGAGAGTTAGAATGGCATCATGCTTGGACATATGCAAAGGGTCAGATTAATGAGCGTTGGAACATTGTCCCAGTTACACACAGTAAACATGCTTACGATGGAGATAAGGATAGTATTCATAATGATTTGATCACAAGACAGATTGTCAAATATCTTTGCTTACGTAGGATTAGCATGGAGGATCTTTATAAAAGATTTCCTAAGACTAATTGGAAACAAGAGTTTAAGTATCTTGAATATGTTTATGAAAATAATAAGAATCGTTTTCCTCATATTAGGTTTGAATAATCATTAACTTGTATCTTTTAAATTATATTGCTTAAGTGGTATTATGATGACAATAACATGGGACTCACAATTTGATTTGCATTCCACTTACGGAGTTATTTCCACCCGTATGTGTGAAGAACTTTTAAAGCTTGGAGTTGATATTAGAATTAAACCATGGTCCGAATCAACTAAAATTTCTAGGTTACTTAATAAATGTTCTAGAGTCCCTGGGGGATTTAAAGTTAGAATGTCGGGAATTAATTCTATCTCAAACTTAGATGACTTTAGTTTCATCCCAGACTTTGTTCCTTCTTTTCAATCCCCCAATTTTGATAAGCAAATGGCAATGTTAAATGCTGCAAATCATTTAATCATTCCATCTCAATATCAGAAGGTTGCCTTTGATGCTCTCTCTTTAAAAGCAAGTGTAATCCCAAGAGGCTCAGATTTTACACCAATACATAGAAAGCAAAAAAAGAATTACACATTTTTATTCATAGGTTATCTTTCTAAATATAAAGGGCTTCATTATTTAGCTGAAGCTTATAAGAGAAGTTTTACGGGAGAGGAAAATGTAAAATTAATTTTAAAGGGAAATGATATAATGACTCACCCAGATCAAATGACAGATGAACAGATTAAGAAAATCTTTGGGAGAACTTTTAAAACTTTAGAAATTATTAGAGAGAACTGGGACTATTCAAAACTTTTAAAATTATACAAGAGATCAGATTGTTTCGTTAGTCCTCATTGTAGTTTAGGGGCTTTTGGAACCAGAGTAGCTTTAGATGCCAGAAAAACAGGTCTCCCTTTAATTGCTCCTAAGTATGGAGATGTCAAATTATGGCATGACCAAAGATTTCTAGTTCCATATAAACTTAGGGATGATGGAATCGAACTAGATATTGAAAAATTTGGTTGGGCATTAGGAGTTTGTTATAAGTATCGTGTTAATGCTAATCCTTTACCATCAGAGTCCTGGACTTGGGAAGAAGCAGCTAAACAATTTATAGAAATATTATATGAAAAAAGTACTAATTTGGGCAGATAGTCCAACAGCTACAACTGGTTTCGCTAGAGTTACTAGAGAGATCTTTACAAGATTAGATAAAAAGGTTAAGATGAAGATAGCTTGGCTAGGAGTTAATTATTCTGGGAAGCCACATGACTTTCCTTTCAGTATTTATCCTGCTCAAGATCAACTGGTTAAGACTCCGGATATAACTGGAATTAAAAGACTTCCTGGTTTCATTCAAGATTTTAAACCTGATGTTATTTTTATCCTCCAAGATCTTTGGATGTTTTCTAGAGTTGAATCTAGACTGGCAAAACTTAAACAAATAGCTAAAGACCAAGGACATCCTTTTAAAATTATCTATTACTTTCCTGTAGATGGAGATCTTCATAAAGATTGGGTAGATGCTCTTGATATAGTTGATGTACCTATTACGTATACTAATTGGGCTAAAGATAAATGTGTAGCTCTTAATCCTAATTTAAAGGATAAGCTAAAGGTTATTCCTCATGGAGTTGATGCAAAGACTTTTTATCCAATTAAGAAAGAGAAGAAAGATTTCTTCCTATTCTCAAACGTGGGGAGGAATATGCAGAGAAAACAATTAGCCTTAAGTATAATGGCTTTCTCTAAAGCTTTTGAAACTTTAAAACAAAGTGGAATCAATATTAAACTCTATCTTCATTGTCAACCTGAAGAGTTTGGAATCTCATTACCTAGAATTGCTAAGCTTTATGGATTAACTACTGGAGATGATGATGATGCAGATGTTATTTTTCCCAATCAGTTTGGCTTTGTAGAACACAAGGGAATCTCAGATGAAGATCTTAATCGCGTTTATAATAAAGCTGATTGCTTAATCTCTACTACAGTAGGAGAAGGATGGGGACTTCCTCTTATGGAAGCAGCTGCTTGTAAGACTTTGTTAATAGTTCCGGAAATTCAACCTCTCATTGAAAATTTAGAAACAAAAGCAATCTTCTATGGACTAAAAGGAAGTGTAAATTTTGAGAGAGACCTATCCATTATTAGGCCGCTCCCAAATCCACATGAGCTTAGTCTTAGAATGATTGAAGTTGTTGCTGGATTTTATGATGATAAAATAATAAATAGAATTAAAGAACGGGCATATAGTTGGTCACAGGATCTTGATTGGAATAAGGTCTTTAAAACCTACTGGTTTAACTTGTTAAAAGAACATTTATGAAAACATACGATACTAACGATCTAAACATAACTACTTCACTTACTGTAGCTGGATTTGATTTACAAGAAGTGATAGTAGATGATAAAGGAAGAGTATTGTTTAAATTCGAAGATACTAAAGAACTTAAGCAAGCTGTAAACAATTTTAGAATTGACAGACTTGAATTGCCCGCACAAGGACTTCTAATTAAATATCGCCAATTAAAAGCAATAGTTAAAGAAGTTCTTCAAGAGAATAAATAAATTCCGGAAATTATTTCCGATTAAATTTTAAAACTATGGAAGATGATGGAATGTATTTAGAAATGTTACCGCCTCAGCAAGAAGAAGCAAAGTCCCCGGAGGAATCTCCAGAGACAATTTCAAAGCTTCAGGCAGAAAATTTGAGCCAAGAGTTTGGCCCAGTTGAAGTTATCATGATTCGCTATAATTTAAAAGAGACAGAAGATAGAGCAATTAAAGCACTTTATGAAAATACGGTTTATCCATTTCACTTAACAGATTATAATAACTATCCTAAGAATAAAGATCTTTCTAGATTGTGGAATGAGTTAATAGAAAAATCTGACTGTGAATATATTTGCCTATTAAACTCTGACGCATTCGTTTCTCCTGGCTGGTTACTTGAGATCATGCAAGGCTTCCAAGGCTTTCCTAATGCTGGTTGTGTTGGTCCATCCGGAGATCACGTAGGAGGAGTTCAAAGATCTCTAGGGGGAATTCAAAGTGCCTCTGAACATAGTGGAAGCTTTGATATCTTAGAAGGGAAAGATACATTATCAGGATTTTGCATGGTAATAAAGAAAAGTGTGTGGAAAGAAATAGGAGGATTTACAAATGAAGTCCCATTCTATGGTGGAGAACATGCATTTAATTTTATGGTCAGAGAAGCTGGCTACAAACTAGTTTGGGCTAAGGGCGCTTGGGTTTATCACGAAGGTGAAGCCAGTGCCAAAAAAGCAGGAACTCACATTGAACTGAGGATCACGGGTCCTCAACAGTTTATTAACTGGCAGATTCATAGAGTTCCTATTTTATTTACAACTTATAATCGTTTGGACTTTACCAAACAAACCTTTCCAGATCTTGTTCAGAAATATCCCCGCAATGAGATTTATGTCTGGGACAATACTAGTACAGATGAAACTAAGAAATGGTTAAAGAAAACTGTAAAGGGAAATAAGCTTTATAAAAACGTTGTCCTTAATTTTTCAAAAAAGAATGTTGGAGTAGCTGGCGCAATGAATGCTTTCTTAGATTATACTGTTAACAAAGAGTTTATTGCTAAAGTTGATAACGATACAATCGTTCCAGCTGATTGGTTAGAATGCTTACTAAAACTAACTGAGTATAAACATACAGATATCTTACAGCCTAAGCATCCAATCTTACATTCAAAATATAAAAACTTTGCACAATGGATGGAACATTTACCAAAAATAGATCATCGTCTACGCCAGTCATCCTACGTGGGAGGATCAGGAATACTGATCAGGCGTTGTAAAATAGGAGAAGAAAGAATTGAACAAACTTCAACTGCTCTATCTGGTTGGACTCAATGGCAAGATTCACATCCAGAAATATTTAAATGTTTTTGTTCTAACATTGAAATCAAATTACTTGATATGATTGAAGATAATAAGATAGATACTTCAAAGTATCCTGATTATTACGTAGAGACTGGAAGGGCAAAAGAGACAACAGAGAATAAAGTAATGACAACCCTATCAACTCATAGAGCAATTGCTAGACTGATTACTAAAAACAAATTATTCTCCTATACTCGTTATGGAGATGGAGAACTTCTAATGATGGAGAATGAATTTAAGGGAAGAGATATTACCCAATACAATTCAAAGGCATTTGCTAAGGAAATTAAAGAGGGCTTTGAGATTGATGATCCGAATTATTTACTTGCAATCTCTGCTGGTTATCAGAATGAAGAGGGAATGGCCCCCGGACTTTTCTCTCCATTTGAAAACGATACTACTCTTCAAGACCTAGTAAAGAAAACTTATGATAAGAAAATCTTTTACAATCCAGTTGCTTATCATTACTTAAGTGTTTTTTCTTGTGGAGAGTTTAAAGAGTTTATAGATCTATTAAATACTAAGAAGCTAGGATTCGCAGGAGGAAATCATTTAAGGGAAGCGAATAAGTATTTAAAGATTAAGCATTTTGTGAACACCCCAGTTTCTCAGGCTTATAATTCTATCAATCATTGGTATAGGAAGATAAAAGAACTTGAGGGAAAAATTGATATCCTTCTTCTTGCAATAGGACCAACTGCTAAAGTAGTACAGAAGAGATTATGGAAAGATGGAATAAAGATTTCGACTATAGATATTGGAAGTGTAGCTGCTATTCTAGCTAATGATGAGAATGATGGACATACTTGGCTTCGACTAGGTAAAGCTAAAATAAATAAAACATTAAGCTTATTAACTAACTTGAAATAATGGAATATACACACACCACATTCCTTGGGGATGGAATGTCACAAACAGAAGCAGAGTTTCGTTTGTGGGAAACCATTTTAACTGAGTATGATTTTAAAAGGATTATCGACTTAGGAACTTGGAAGGGAAATCATGCTCTGTATTTAAATATGTTTGCCATTAATAGAGGTGCTGACTTCTATACTTACGACAATAAGGATTATGAAGACAGTCCAATGAAACAGTTCATCGGGTTTGATAAGTCTTTTTTCAAAAAGGATATATTCAAAGAGGCTACTAGTATTAGGACTCTCATTAAGAAACCCGGAAGAACAATTCTCTTCTGTGATGATGGAGACAAGATAAGGGAATTTAGAACTTTTAAACCTTATCTAAAAGTAGGGGATGTTATTGCAGTTCATGATTGGGGAACAGAATGTAAACCAATTGATGTTAATACCAAAGATCTTCATCAAGTAGCTCATGTAGATCGATTAATCTTTTTTGAAAGGATAGCATCAAGGTTTAGACTTATTAAAGATAAAATAAAAGTTGAAGTATCTAATCCTAAAATAACTCCAATAACATGAAAGAGAAAATTTACTTAGGAGGAACATTTGATTTGTTTCATCCTGGACACATTAACTTATTTAAGGAAGCGCGCAAAATCGCCCCCATTGTTTGTGTTTCTCTTAATACAGATGAGTTCAATTTAAAATATAAGGGGAAGAAACCCTACATGAACCTGGCTGAAAGAATGGAAACAGTAGCCTCATGTAGGTATGTAGATGAAGTAGTAGTTAACACGGGTGGAACAGACTCCAAGCCAGCCATTATTAAGGCGGCCCCCCAATATATCTTACATGGTTCAGATTGGAAGGGAGATTCTCTTATGATACAGATGGGCTTAACTAAAGAGTTTCTCAAGGAAGAAGGAATTAAAATGGTTACAGTACCTTATACTAAAGGAGTTTCAACTACAGAGCTTATAAATCAAATTAAGTGTGGGCCCAAAGTTATTGCAGTCGATTTAGATAAGACTCTTTGTCAAGGAGAAGCTTGGACCCCAGAGGATTGTCTCACAATGGTTCCTATAAAAGAAAATATAGAAATTGTGAACCAACTTTATAAGAAGAACTTCATCGTCATCTATACCGCAAGGAGAGATCACATGATTCTCAATACTCTAACATGGTTGAAACTTAATGGAATCATGTTCCAATCAATCTCAAACAATAAAATGTCAGCCGACTACTACATAGATGATAAGGCAATAGAATTTGAAGCGCTTAAAAATAAACTCAATGTCAAAAACAGATAAGTATCAACATGGTTTAATTGCTTTTTACTTGAAAGAGTTTAAAGCACTTAAGAATAAAAAGATTTCCTTCCTAGAACTAGGGGTATTCAAGGGGGATAGCTTAAAGGTATGGGGAAAATTCTTTAAGAATGGACGTATATATGGACTAGATGGCTGGATACCGCCAGTAAAATTCCCCCCTAATGTAAAGACATTCCAAGGAGCACAAGAGAACATACCCTTTATAGATGAAATAGGTAAGCAAGCTGGACCCTTTGATATTATATTAGATGATTGTTCTCACGAATACGCTCCCACGGCTATAAGTCACAACACTCTTTATCCTTACTTGAAGCCAGGAGGCCTCTACATAATTGAAGACTGGACAGCAGGCTTCATTAAGACTAAGAAGTTTTACGGATTACAGAAACTCATTTTAGAATTAGTTGAAAGAAGAGACTTCCAAGAGATGCGAATAATTAAACTGCCCCAAGGTGGGTCAACTATCTTAATAAAAAAATGATAATTACAATTGTAACTCATAGAGAAAACAAACCTTTACTAGTTCAATGTCTATTGTCCTTAATTAAATGTAAGTATCCAGTAGTCGTTGTTGTAAACGATGCAGAAAATACCCCCCCTGGTGATATTAAATGGTATACAGACCTTAAGGTTAAAACAATATTAAACATGAACGATGGTTTTGAGCTAGGCGCGCTTAAGGCTGCTATGGAAGCTAACCCCGAGGAGGAGGATTTCTTCCTAATGCAGGATAGCTGTAAGGTTCTAGACTTAAAACTGTTTGATGTTGTAGCTGAGAACCCCAACAGTGTGAGTATGTCTAACGAATACTTATCTTACCTGGGAAAGTATCAGCGTAAAATAGTGAACCTAGTCCCAATTCCTCCTGTTAAAACTAAGAAGGAGAGTATATGGAATGAGAGTCATTGGAATAAAGATTACATTAAAGCCTGTAAAGGTAACTATACCATACTTGACCCCATGTTCGGGAACTCATGGTATCAAGGGAATGAGTATAAAATGATATTTGGTAAAGAGAGACAAGTTTCAATTAATGAGTATCTAATTAAATATAAGGCGGTTTACAATGCTGCCAAAGCTAAAGAGGTATTAAATGGAAATTAAAGAACTAGAGCAGGAGGAAATTTTAAAATTCTACAGAGGAGTATATGCTATGCATATTAGGAGCGTAGTAGAGCTTTCACAGTTATCTGTAGATAATTTGACCCTCTCAGATCCTAAAGATATTAAAGAATTACAAGATAGAAGAAGCAAGGCCAAGATAGTAAAGGAGACTACAGCTGATACGATGAAGACTATTCGAGAGGAACTTTTATAATCTCTGTGGTTAATCCCACAGTCGTTTCTTTTCTTACAAGAGAGCCCCTACACGGTGGCTCTTTTGTTTAAAAATCCCCCTCATTGTTATTGTACCATAGAGCATACTAAACCTTTTAATCTTACGGAGGTTTTTTCGTTTTGGACGAGAACTACTATCTAACCAGCACGAGCCGGTATAACCAGCACGAGCCGATATAACCAGCACGAGCCGATATAACCAGCACGAGCCGATATAACCAGCACGAGCCGATATAACCAGCACGAGCCGAGAGTATCACAAAAACACACACAAAGGGTCACGGGGGGGGAAAAATATACAGAGAGAGAAACAAAAAAAAATAAACACAAGAGTACATGGCACCAACTATCAACGCCCGCCGTGTACGAACGAGAATCATTCCCTACTAAAGTAAGGTAAGTTAATTAACTAACTAATAAATTTATGAGCGAACAAATTAAACGTTGTCCCATCCACAATGTTCCTATGAGTAAGTCTTATGTAGAGGGTGAGTCAGACTGGTGGTGTCCTATCTGTGAGTACGAGAAGAAGAGGAAGAAGCAAGAGGATCTTAATTAAGTATAGAGGGGAGTCTTAATCGGCTCCCCTTATTACTTTAGTAGGGTGGTGTTCTACACGCCCTCCAAGTACGAATGAGAACCTTTACTTCTAAAGTAAGTGAATTTAATTAACTAACCTAACAAATTATGATTTGTCATTTTCAACCTGACCCGCTTAAAGATGCCCCTCTTGAAGCGATAGGGAAAATTAATGTCGGAGAAAACTTCGATATGGATAAGCCTATAATCTTAGGCATGGGGTTGCTTCCTAATGAGTCAGTCACTCTAGAGGGAGGCGAGCAGTTTATAGTATCAGTTCGTGGTGATGAACTAATACTTGAACTTCGTAATAATAAATAAGTAAACGACTAAATTTATGGAACTTAAATTTACACAAGTTAAAAGTAAAAATGATTCTGACTGGGAAAAGATAGGCGGAGGGTGGGATAAGCGTAAAGACGGTAAAGCAGTTGCTAGCGGTAAAGGTATCAGCTTTAAGATTGATAAAGGCGTTGATATTCATCTTAAAGGCGGTGATAGCTTAATGGTCTTTACTAATGATAATGTTTCTAAAGGTCAGCCAAGTCACAGATTATCTGTGAATACTGCTCCTGAAAAGAAATAATTAACTAGGGGAACTCCAAGAGCGGGGTTCCCCTTTTTAATTTCTTCTTATTTTTTCCATAGTGCCCTCCTAGTACGAACGAGAACCATTTATTCTAAAAATAATAAATACTAAAACTTACTTAGGTCGGGTAGGTTATCAATATATATAAAAGGCTAAGCGTATGCGTAATCGATTTTGGTCCTTATTACAAGACAAAAGGACAGGCAGGCGCGCTAAAGCCGAGCTAATCCGTGGTGGATTCGGAAGTAATCCTTCAAGACGTTGTTATGCGGCTATTCTGTTCTTTACTATTTGTTTTTTGTTTGGATTGTATTTGATTGTTAGTGGTTTGATTGTGTTGTTAGGGCTGTGTTGAGCTGTTGTGTGTTGTTTGTTGTTACTCTCCACAGCCCTTCTTGACGTCATCTCCACGTCAGGTTAAAAGTTTATTCCCTTAGGTGATGATAAGAAAAATAGGGGGAAATTTTTAGGATCGTGTTAGGAGAGAAGTAAAGGTCGTTAAACAAGCAAGTTAATTAATGCTTATGAAAGATTTATCAAAGGAAGCAGAAGCAACTCTATGTGAAATGCTTGACTATCTTTGTTCAAAAGTAAATTTTGGTCAAGCAAACTTAGATGCTAAGGCTGTTCAAAGTATGAATATTCTTTTCATAGAACTTAAGAAAGATAAGAGGAAATTTGAGTTAACTTAGGTGTTTGAACAAGCGGATTGTCCGTAAAGATATTAAACAGCAAAATGCCGCTGTAAATCGGCATTCTTCCTGTTTAATATCTTAAACGATTTTCAACAGCAAAATGTACGACTGGAGTTGTAAACAACTCCTGAGGCACATTCTTCCTGTTGAAAATCTTAGTGCGACTTCAACCACAAAATATTCTTGGCATCGCGATATTTTATTCAGGAACTTACAGTTCCTAAAACAATATCGCAGGAGCCCGAATATTCTTCTGATTGAAGTCTTAATTAGTTAACCTTAGATTGTATGAAGAAAAAAGAATTATTAAGCAGATTAAGTGACGTTATTACTGCTTATTCTAAGGATCATACCGACTCAGTGGATAAGGATGAAGAGAAAGAATTTACTAAGAATGTTCGAGCCTGTGAAGAAGTTGAGAGATACTTTAGAATATCTTATCCTGGATGAAAAAAGTAATATCAACAGAAAGGAACCCAATTAAATTGTGGACTGAAGACGTGGAAGATGGAGCCATGGTTCAATTAAAGAACCTGGCTAATCTGCCCTTCATCCACAAATGGGTCTGTGCTATGCCTGATTGTCATCAGGGTTATGGCATGCCTATTGGTGGAGTAATCGCCACTAGAAATGTCATCATTCCTAACGCAGTCGGCGTGGACATTGGCTGTGGAATGTGTGCTGTTAAAACCTCCTTAACAGAAATAGATACTGAGACTCTTAAGAATATTATGGGGAAAATTAGAGAAGCTATCCCTGTCGGATTTGAACATTATGAAGAGAAACAAGACCAAAGTTTAATGCCAGAATATAGTAAAGATATGATTAATGGTGTTGTAGTTGCTGAATATAATAATGCTCAAACACAAATAGGAACTCTTGGTGGTGGTAATCATTTTATCGAGATTCAAAAAGGTTCTGACGGACATATTTGGATTATGATACATAGTGGTTCAAGGAATTTAGGATTTAAAGTTGCTAAACATTATAACGAAGTTGCTAAAAAATTAAATAAGCAATGGTTTAGTTCAGTTCCTGAAGATCAGGGCCTAGCATTCTTACCAATACAAAGTGATGAAGCTAAGGCTTACTTAAGAGAAATGAATTATTGTATAGATTTTGCTTTGGCTAACAGAAAATTGATGATGAATAGAGTAATGGAAATCTTTATAGATAAAATAGATTATTCTTATAAAGGTGGAACAGAAACTAAGACTGGATGTGTTGAATTTGAGCCAATGATAAACATCGCTCACAATTATGCTGCTTGGGAAAATCATTTTGGAAAGAATGTTTTAGTCCATCGCAAAGGAGCTACGCTTGCCAGGAAAGGAACAATAGGAATTATTCCTGGAAGTCAGGGAACTAAGTCTTATATAGTTGAAGGACTTGGTAATCCAGATAGCTTTATGTCTTGTTCTCATGGAGCGGGAAGAAGAATGGGAAGAAAACAGGCCAAGAGAGAGCTAGATCTAAAAGCAGAGCAGGATAAGATGAAAGGTATTCTTCATTCCGTTAGAGGAGTTGAGCAATTAGATGAAGCTCCCGGTGCTTATAAAGACATAAGTACGGTTATGGGAAATCAAAAGGATTTAGTGAAAGTTTTAGTCGAACTTTCCCCCTTAGCTGGTATTAAAGGCTAATTATGACCTATGAAGAAGAGATTAAAACATTAACTCTTAAACAATTAGAACACCAGATAATAGGATCAGATAAAGGAGAAATGACATGTCATGGAATAAAAGATGTAAGAATGTTATCTGCTTGTTATAGAGAAGCTGCGAGTCGTGGTTTAAAGGTCTCTTGTAAGCTTCACTTAGTTAAAGATAATTAGGAGAAAATTATGAAATTGATGCAAAAGTATAAGAAAATGACGGATTTAATAGGTAAGAGTAATGAGTTAAAGTTGCCATTACTTAAAGAGTTAAATGGATACTTAAAAGATTTGAAGTTAGCATCTTTTTATTTATCCTTTAGTAGTACAATCGAAATAAAAGAAGTTGTTTTAGATCATGAAGGTCATCTTCTTAATAAAATGAAATGCTTAGTGGTTACTGAATATACTCATACAGAAGAAGGTAACAATTGCTTTATTATACCAAGCTTTGTTTTAACTGATAAGGATTATAAAACTAGATACTTTAATTTGATTAAGCAATGGAAGCAACAAGCTATTGATAATGATAAAGCTTTTAAGTTACAACAGAAAGAGAACAAAAAATTGTATGATGAGAAAGAATACAAAAGATTAAAGAGGAAATTTGGAAGAGTGCTTAAATAAGTTAATAAATGTTTATGACTAAAACAATAATGTTAGGATTGTTAGGATTGTTTCTAGTAATAGCAGGTGGATTACTTGCTGTTAGAAACTTAATTGTTATTCGTAATGCTACTGAATTTGGTTCGGTTGGATTGTTCTTAAGTCTCTTACCATTAATATTAATATTAATTGGATGGGGATTTACTATGTATTCAGAGCATAAAGGTCATTAATTAAAAGAGTAATAAATTTGGGAATGATAATTGAAACTTGGATCTATTACTCCTGGCTCTTTGTGGGCCTAATGGTAATGATTATAACTAAAAAAGTGATATGAAAATTGAACTTTATATTGCGTTAATATGTTTGTTCTTTCTCATATTAATGCACATCAGACGCATGTTCTATGTAAGCTACTTTAAAGTAAAGACTTGTGCTCTTCTTAAAGTAGCTAAGATAGATGAAAAAGAAAGAGAAACGTGTATAAAATTAATTAAAAACATGGAGATAAGTGCTTTAAAATTAATCAGTTATATAATATGGACAAAACTACAACAAAGGAAATCGTCACACAAGACGAAGTAAAGCTCTGGATTGTTAACCTTGGAATAAATACTCCTCTAGATAGCTGGTATCTTAGTGAGCGAGCACTTGTTAAAGAAGTTTATGTTAACTTCAAAGATGAGAAGTGCTGGGTCCCTGATATTGAATCTCTCCTAGATCAAATCAGAGACGAGATGGCTAGAGTCTTAATGCTATCTGGCTTAAAAAAGATACACTATGATTGGCGTGGTGTGGTTTTCGAGGTTGATCCTAGAGAAAAAGAACATTGCAAAGATTTGTGGAACAATGCTGCTGTGTATGGCATTGATCCTAAATTAGTAATTGAACGAGCTAAAGAAGCAGAGTTGAATAAGAAAGCTGAAGATAAATTCGATGAGTAAAAATATCTGTCCCATCTGTCATGAGACACAGTATACAGAGACAGATAAGAAGTATCTGGAACTTTATAATCAGTGTTCATGTTGTGATCAGAGAAGCTGGGAGATAGGAGAATTATCTGATCAGGATTTTCAGGCAAGAGAAGTAATAGCTTTAAAGGCTTGTAATGGATAGGAAAAAATTCTTGCTTTCCTTAGAACAGAAAAATAATGAATGGAAATTAATTCAAAGACTTAGAGGAACGAGTTTTGATTTAAATGATGTCGTTTGTTTCTGTTATAAAGATTTCTATCTCAAGATTAAGTTAGAAGTGACAGAATATCATCAAGGAAGATTTTGGCTTAAAATCTGGGAACAAGATGATGATGAAGAAAAAAGAGCTTTACATCTTGACTTTTGGATGGGTGATCAAAAATTTCCAAGATGGCAGAGAATCTTCTTAGTTAGACCTGCTTCAACTAAAAAGTGTAAACCAGTAATAAGACGCTATGCAAAAACTAAATAGGGATGCTTGGATATTCTTATCTAAACAGCGAGGTTATTTGTGGGGTGATGTGATTAGGCTTCACTATCTTAAATTTTACATAGATATTAAATTGATGAAAGGAAAAAAATTTAAATTAGGAAAGTATTTAATTGAAATGAGTGAGGGAAGTCCAATTAAAGATCCTAGATATGTTTCTAGATATGTTTCTTGTCCTCCAATCTTTCTTGGAATATCTCCAATCTGTACAGAAGTAGGCTTACAACATGAAAGAAAATTATACTTACTTATTCCTAAAGAGCTAGCACCTAAGACTTTTAAACCTAAAATTGTATATGAACAAAGGAGAATTGTATAAATGGGAAATGCTTCTTAAGTCAAGACATTTAGAATTCGGTGATGTGGTTTTATTCTGTTTTCCTAGACTAGAAATTAAGCTTTGTTTAAAGAAAGGCAGTCATTCTTTCTCTCATTATGATATTGATATTAATGTTTGGATAGATAAGGAAAAAGAAATACATGTAGAATTCTTTAAGGAGGGATTACAACTTGCTAGGTGGCAAAGAATTTTCTTACTTGAACCTGTTGAATTAAATCCAGAGTTTATAGGTGGTAAAATAATGTACTATGATCCAAAATAACTGGACCTTATTAGTTAAGCTTAGAAATTATAGATGGGGTGATATAGTTCGCTTTCATTATATGGCTTTTTATATTGATATTAAACTTGATAAGAAAAAGAAACATGTTTTTGATTTTGATGATAAAAAACTCAAAGTTTGGGTAAGTGCATATCCTAATCCTGGTAATCCAAGAATGAGATTTGGAATTGAACCTGAGAATATTTATATCCACGTTAGAGATCTTGGAAGATATTATTGGGTTGAAGTAGAACTATTACATCCAGTTGAGTATTCTCAACCTAAGAATTTTTATGCTAAGTTAGTCGAATCTGAAGAAATGAAAGAATGTCATCATTAAAAGAACTCAGAGACGATGTAATAGATTGTAAGATGTGTGAACTTCACAAGACACGAACCTATCCTGTAATTGGAATAGGTTCTCATAATCCTAAAGTTGTGTTTGTAGGAGAAGCTCCTGGTCGTGAAGAGGATTTAATAGCAACCCCGTTTGTGGGTAAGTCTGGACAGATCCTCCGAGCTCAGATACATCGAATAGGATTAAAAGATGTTTATCTTTGCAACGTTCTAAAGTGTAGGCCTCCAGAGAATAGAGACCCAAGTCATGAAGAGACGGAGAATTGTTCTGTGTATTTACGCAGGCAAATAGAAGTCCTTAAACCACTGTTTGTGGTAACACTGGGTCGGTTTGCTATGGAGACAATTAAAAGGATGTATGGAGGAAGTTACTATTCCTTATCTGAATGTCATGGAAGTAAGTCGACTTTCAAATTAGATAATGGAAGCATAGTAACATTCATTCCTTTCTTTCATCCTGCCGCTGTTCTTTATAATCCCCTCATTCCATTTGAGGAGGATTTTAATAAGTTAAAAGAATTGTTATGAGTATATTTAAGCTTCCTTTTAGCAAGGAGGAAATAGGAAAGGCGTGTGCTAAAAATCCCCTTATTGATAGGGAGGCTATTAGAAGAAGAGATGAAGTAACTATCAACGAGATTGTTAAGAGAAACAAACATCTCAAGATAGATATTTCAGAGGTAAACGATATTGTTTTACAGATCAGTCCTGAATACAGAGAAGATATTATTATCTCTAAGTTTGAGAACAGGGTTGAAATTGAGAAAGAATATTGTATACCCGAAGGACCTATGAACGATGAGATTGGAAGTGAGTTGGAAAGTTTAAAGGTCTTTAATGTTTAAATTGTGTAAACAAAAATTGTATGAAAACTAAATTGTCAATTAGAACTAGGAACTTTAAGTTCAAGACTACTGATTACACTCAAGCTTTAGCTTTCTTCTTACACTATATTCCCTCTTTGGGGAAAAAGTATGACGTGGAAATTTCTGAAGCTAAAGATGAGCGTATAAGATCCATCTTTGTTAGAATGGCAGACATGTTAAGACCAATAACTCCTAACAGTGAAAAGAAAAAGTCTGTTGAAAAGAAATTAAAGAAGTCAGGTAATAAAGTTGCTTCTTTAAATTCTCCTGTAAGAAGTAGAGTTATTAAGAAGCTATGGTCTGAAAGAGAAATTCGTCAGGTCTGTCTTTATTGTAAGAATAACAAGACATTATCTAAGATTAAAGGACTCTCAGCTTACAAAAGTTTAGCACGAAGACATGGTGATAGTGGTATCTCTCAGTTATGCTGGGCAATAAAGAACAATAGACTTGATAAATATTCTGAAAAGATTAAGTCAGTTGTTAAGAGTTCTAAATGAAGATAAAATGTTTTAGGTGTGGTAAAAAAGGAAACGTTAGAAAATATTATCACACCTATCGACTTCGTGTTAAGATACTTGAACAGGTGGGTAAAAAGGTGTGTGAAAAAACAGAAGTTAAAGAATTTGTGGGAGATATTTGGAAAGCTAAAGGCTTCAAAAACATAGGTCTAATGGGTGTTTCTATTCCTTTAGATAGATATGTTTGGGTATGTGATAAATGTTTAAAGAGAAAATGTAAGCTTTGTTCGATTGGTCTTTCCAATAAATGGATTTGTAAGTGTGGATTAAAACATGGTGCTTTTTACCCCAATCATCCTGACTATTGTAAGCAGTGTTGGGATGCTAAACGAAAATAATTATGGACAAATTAATTAAAGAACTTAAAAAGATATTAAAGGATGATATAGCTGTTGAGAAAGTGGTTATGATAGTTGAAGAATATAAACCACTTCGGAAAGTAACAGCATCATCTCTCTCTATTAAGTCTAGAGGAATTATGGCGTCTGTAGCTTTGAAAGCAGCAGTGGAACTTCTCCCTCAGATTAGTGATAAAACTTTTGAAGAGCTTGCAGATGTCTGTTATGTCTGGCTTAGAACTAAACAAGAAGTCGGAATGCCTAAAGAGATTCAGAAAGCTGTTGAAGCTATTGAACCCTTTTAGTTATGAAAGTCCCAAAGTATAGAACGTGGACACAACTTTTCTCAGGTCCTTATTCAAAATATGTTAGTGGACTTTCTATTGGAATGTTATGTACTATGATAAAGAGTCATTCTGAAATAGTAACTATACAAAAACTTAAGGGGGAAAAACCTGAATCTGATTATCCTGATTATCCTGAGGGAAATTTAGCCCCCTTAATGTTAAAGGTCGAATTAAAAGAACTTAAGAAAAGAGGTAAGCTATGAATAAAAAAATAAAAAAAGAATGGAAAAAGGTAGAAAAGATTAGCCAAGTTTCTGATTCTATTTCTTTGTTTCAAGAGTATCTTGATGATTTAAATGATAAAGAATTAGTAAAAGCAATAGAAAATTCAAAACAAAACATAATTGTTACTAGAATTCAAGGTGAGGATGGTGTAATTTTTCTGAAGTTCTTTTTAGATTTAGAGGAACACGAATTAAGAAAAAGATTAAATGAGGATACATGAGTTATAAACTTCCTCCAAAAGATGAATGGCAAATGGAAAAAGATGATGATATGATTCAAGCATCTGCTTATCGTGATCAAGTCTTTGAAGCTTCTATTGATCCAAGTATAAGTGAATTGAAAAAAAGAATAGATGAACTTAAAGGTAAGAAACAGTTGACCTATAGAGGATTCTTATTAGAAACTACTTCCATAAAGTCTTTAGAAGAAATGATAAATAAAACTAAGAGAGGGATTACAATTGCTAAGTTGCAGGGAAGATCTATTGATATACTTAAAGACATTCTTGAAGCTCAGCAAGGAGTTTTTAAAGAGAAGAGAATAAAGCTCATCCTTGAAGATAAGAAAAATGAGGATGAATGAAAAGTATATTAGCTAATATTCCTAATCATGTATGTGAAGAAATAATGGGAAACTTAAGGAAAATTCCAGTTAGTGAATTAAAAGCTCATAGAAAAAATACTCTTGAAAGCTTGACTCTATCTAAACTAAAGGAAGATAAGCTTGAAGCTAAAGCGAATCAAGTTTTCTTGGAGCTTGTTAATCGTGTCCTAAATGAGACACATGGTTTGGACTACTAAAAATGGTGAAGTAATGAATCTGAGTGACATGTCTATTCAGCATTTGATTCGTGCTCTTAAGTATAATGATAGAAAGAAAACAATTGCTAGATTAAAAGGATATGGAAAAGGGTCAATTGAATTTAATCAGATAGCAAGAGTTCAAGGTATGTTAGAAGCAGAGTTAGAAAGACGGAATAGAAAAAGCTTTGATAAAGATTGTAAATTTCTGTAACTATGAAAAAATATAAATATGGAATTATAAAAGAACCTGGGGGATTTGTTATAGTAAAGAATAATTCTACAATCCCATTAAGAACATGTTCTGTTTCTTCTTTGTTAGATATTCGTAAATGGGCAATTTTAGGACAAACAACAATACAACTTGAGGGAGAATATCGCATTGATCAACCAAGGCTTTTTAAAGATCTAATAAAAGAAATTGATAAGCTTGTAAAAGATTAATTAGTTAATCGACAATTAAATATGTATACAGTAAATTTGGAGTATCTAGGAAAGATGCTCCCACTTTATTTTAAGTTGAAGAAGCCTTTGTATTTGTGGGGGAAACCCAGTACGGCAAAGTCTTCTATCATTAGACAGTTCGCAATAGAAGAAGCTGCGAAAAGAAAGTTAGAATATTCGGAGGATAAATTTGGTCCTCAATATTTCACTTGTAAAATAATTCCTTTATCCCAATTTGATGCTCCTGATTTAAGGGGTATGCCTGAGATTAAGAATGGAATGACAACCTTTATTCCAGGCTGTGAGTTACCACGTGACGGTCAAGGAATAATTTTCTTTGACGAAATGAATTTGGCAGATGAGATAGTTCGTAAAGCTATGTATCAGTATATCTTAGAAGGTAGGTATTCAAATCTTCCTCCTATCTATGATAAGAATGGACAGCTTTCTTATTGGAGAGTAGCTGCTAGTAATGAAGAGAGTGACTTTAGTAATGTCGGGAGGTTAAGACTGGCTTTACTTAGAAGATTTCATCACTTAAAGGTTGTGCCTGAGTCTAAGGAAATATTAGATTACTTTAGTAAGATTGGAGCGAATTCAATGGTGATAGCATATCTTCTTAATTATCCTACTGATTTGTTTCCTCATCCATATGATGAGAAATTGTTAGAAGCTAAAGCAAATCCATTCCCTTGTATGTGGGAGGCAGTCTCAGATTATATGTTAGCCTATCCTGATTTAAAAGGTAAGGGTAAGATGAATGATCTTAGAATTTTTGTTTCCTCCTCAGTGGGATTAGGAGCTGCTGCTAAGTTCATAGGTTTCTTAACCATGGCAACTAAGCTAAAGATTAAAGATATAATTAAGGATCCTAAGAAAGAAATTAAGAAGATTGATAAAGAGGATGAAAAGATTTCATTACTTTATGCTGTAATTGCTTCTCTTCAAGAGCGTTGGGTAAGAACTAAGAGTGCACTTACTCCTCAACAAGTCGAGGGAGTATTAACTTGCCTTGATGTTGAATTCCAAACAGCATTTTTAAAGTTGTTAATGGGAGGCCAGAAAGGTAAGAGAAAAATTCCTAAACTCTTGGCACAACCAGGAGTTACTAAAGCTATACAAGACCTTGGAATTTATCTAAATGATGATAATGGATAGAGAAAGATTTATAAGAGCTAAGATTCAAATGCTAGTTGATGAACCTTTCTTCGGTCAGTTAGCATCTTACTTAGTTCCTGTTGAAGTTGATAAGAAACTCTGTCCAACCATGGGTGTAAATCAATTGGGAGAATTATATGTGAACCCAGAGTTTGTAGATAGTCTTCCCTTTAAAGAACTTAAGGGGGTTTTAATGCATGAGATTCTTCATCTTGCATTGTTACATCCCTCCAGAGTTCAAGACTTTAATCATAGATTGTTTAATGTAGCTGCTGATTTAAAGGTAAATGATATCCTTCTTAATGGAAATAAAGAAGTTTGTCTTCCTAAAGACGGAATCTTTCCTAATTATAGACATGAATGGGCTTTGGGAAAGATTAGAATTGAAAAGATTGATGAGAAAACTGCTGAACAAATCTATCATGAGCTACAGAAACAGTGTCCTAAAGAGAAAAAGATTAAAGTAATGCTAGATTTAAAGTCTTCGACAGGACAAAATGATAAGAATAATAAGAAAGGCAAAGGCAAAGGAGGAGCAAATATACCAGGAAATAGTAGAGCCTTAACAAAAGAAGAAATGGAAACAGCAAAGAATGCTTGGTCAGATAAAGTTAATGGTCTAAAGGTCCAGGGATTGATGCCAGCTAATATAGATAGAGCCTTAAACAAGTTAAGAGCTCATAAGATTACGTGGAATTCTTGGTTGAACGGAAGGTTTGCTAGAATAGTTAAAGAAAGATCTTGGTCTAGAGCAAATAAAAGATGGCTTCCATGGTATTATCCAGGAGCTTCTAAAGTAAAAGGACTACGTTGTGTAGTTGCTGTGGATACTTCAGGTTCAATTTCCGATAAGGAATATTCGGAAATAATTTCCGAACTCTATGGAATCTATAATGATTTTAGAGGAGCAGTTGAGATGATAGTTATTTCTTGTGACTCAGAAATACATGATGTATATTACTTAAAAGAAAATGAACAAGAGAAATTGAAGAACATAAAATTAAAAGGCGGTGGTGGTACAGATTTTAATCCAGTCTTTAATTGGATTAGAAAAGAACTTAGGCAAGAGGTCGATTGTCTATTGTACTTCACTGATGGCTATGGAGATTTTCCCCCTAGAGCATTACCGTTTGATACTATGTGGGTAATGACAAGTGATGTTAAACCTCCATTTGGCAAAACATTAAGCTTGAAATAATATGAAATTCTTTACAATGATTACAATAGTTTATCCTATTATTCTATTTGCTTATATAGCAGGATCATTAGCAGAAGCTATTGGAGATGAAACGTGTTTAGAAAGTTATACATTTACTATGGGAAATTTTTTGTGGACGATAGCTATGATTGGAATAGTCCTAGCAGTATGTTTCTGGTCTGGACAAGAGTGGGAAAAGAATAAAAAATAAAAAGAAATTATATGCCAATAGAAAAAAAGACAGTAGTTAAAACACAAAAAACTGTTTATGAATTTGAAGTTGAGTTCAAAATCAATAAGACAGTTAAGGTTATTGAATATAGTACACCAGATTATAAGAAAGTAGGAGAAATTGAATCAGGAATATTCAAATTTAGAAGTGACGATCTTAAGGAAGTTAGAAAATTAAGTCATGGAATTCTTAGTCTTATTAAACTAGGTGAGAGAAATGGATAAAGTATTACAAGAAGTTATTAAAAGGTTTGCTTCTATAAAACAAAGACTTCTTTTAATTGAAAAGATATGGGGAAAGAAAGAAGATAAGTATGATGCTGAAAGAGATCTTTATAAGTTTGAGAATGCAGCTAACAATTTCTTAGCTTGGTATGAAGTTAAGAAAGTTATTGAAAAGGAAATAAAGATTAAAGGTATGATTGATTTGAAAGAGAAAATGGATTATCTTACAAGACATTTAAGACATGCTTCATATTTTGCTTGTCTTAGTTCAGAAAGAATATTCATGGGTGAAAATAGAAATTATACTTTCCGACCTTATTGTTATTGGAATGATTTGTCTTATATGGGTGGCGATTTCTTTTACTTTGGAGGGAGAACTCCTCTTGGTATGATTCCTTCCATAGGAGAAAAATGGGATCTAAAGAAAGAAAAGACTAAGTGGATTCTTTCAAGTGAAGAAAATAAATATGATTTGTCTTTAATCTATAATAATTCTCACATCGATAAAGAAAAGTTTATTAAGATTCTAGAATCCATATACTTAGTAAATGAGAAAATAAATAGTTCAAAGATTAAAATGGATTATAACGGAGCTGAAATTTTAATTAATGAAAGTACTTCGTTTAGCTTTGGAAACGAAAGATTAAGTTTTCTATCTAGTGGAGGTGATGCTCACTTTGATATTGATTTGATTAACAAAAAATTTCCTGCTGAAAAACTTTTTGAAGATATTAAAGCAAAGAAATCTATGTCTGAAATTGAAAAAGGATTAAAAGATTTTATGGTTGAAGACTTAATAGATGAATTCTATTCATCTTCTGATAATGATTTTATGGAAGATCTAAAAAGATTTTTAGATTTCTTCAATAAATTTTTGCCTTCTGTAAAAAAGGGTATTAAATCAATTGAGAGTGTTGCAAAAATAGTTAAAGAAGAAACAGATAAATTCTCCTGCTATACTGAGAATGCTACGACTTATCTTAAATTGTTAAAGAAATAATATGAGTATATTTGAAAAAGTAAAAGAACCATTATCTAAACTTCAAGCTTTGATTAACAAAGATATCAACCTCAGAATGGGAATGATAAAAGAAATAGAGAAGCATCCAGTTGTTCAAGAGATTAGAAAGATTCAAGATATTATTCATGACGAAGAAAGGAATATGGAATATATAACTTGTTCAATCCCAAATATAGGAGTGACTGAAATTAAAATGATTAGCAGTAAGAAGACAGGAAGAAATCAATACTATGGAACTGAAGATCATTTTATTGATCCAGTTTTTCATAGTAGACTTGGTCTTAAAGGACAGCATCAAAGAGATCGAATTAATCAAGGACAACTAGTAATGAGAGATCTAACTGAAGTTAAGAAGACTAAAGCTATTTTTGTTTCTGAGGATATAAGAGAGATAAAACTTGACTTTGATCCTGCTTTATATTCTTATAAGAAAGTTAATCAAGAGAACTTAGCATTCTTTCTAAGTTATATAGACAATCTAATTAATGTTTATCAAGGTCTTAGTTTAGAAGTTAACTTTGGAGAAAAAGATCAAGAGGGTTCTCTTCTATTCTCTTTGGCTAAAAAAGAAAAGAGAAGTAAAATGGATAACAAAATTTTCTCCTTTGAGTTTCCCTCCTTAAGAAAAGGTTGGCATAATAGTTATAGTTATGGCAGTAGTGGATATCTTGAAATGGATTATGTAAATCTTCTTGGATTCTCTTTAGATCAAATACAAAAGCATCATCATGTTTCAGATATACCTGATATTGCTCATCACTCTGGTGCTAATCAAGAGATTAGTTATGAGAAACCTCATCAAGCAAATTCTATTATTCAGTATTCTAATTGTTTTAATTCTGTTGTTGACAACTGGGATAAGATTGATAAAGGTTTGAAAGAATTCTATGCTAAGAAAATTAAGATATTTGATTTGATTAAGAGTGACTATAAAGTATTCAAGACAATTATTCAAACTCAAGCAACGATTAATAAGTTAAAGAACTAAGCATGAAGATAAAAGAATTACAGTTAAAGTCTTTAGGATTACCTTCTGTGTTTGATAAGCTCTTATCCTTGGTTACTTGTAAAAAGGGAAATCTCTGGACTATAGATGAGAATCTAGTTCTGACTTATGAGAAAGATAAATCTGAAGAGAAAGCTAAATTAATTTTAGCTCATGAAGTTTTACATCTTTACTTGCTTCATCCTTTTATTGAGACACCTAAAGAAGTAAAGTTAATGCATGAAGTTACAGATTATCTTGTGAACGATATTCTAATCTATGAGTTTGGACTTACTGAATTACTTAAGATAGCTAAGTATAAAACAGATAAGGAAGGCTATACTCCTTGTGGAGTTTGTGTGAGGAATAAATCTTTTGTCGAACTCTTTGCTTTAATGTGTAAGCTGAGAGGAAAAGAAGTTCCTACAATAGTCTTTAAGAGAAAAGAATTAAACCATTTCTTGAAGTTAATGGTTAAGTAGAGAAAGAGTTGAGCCCCGATTTAATTAGTCGGGGCTTGACTTTTTTTATGCTATTAATTATACTATATTTGATTGTTACGTATCATGAAATTTTCTAAGATTATAGAGAACTATCCTAGTCTTAATGATAATTTGTTTGAAAGCAAGCTTTCGTTTGTATTAGACAAAGAGAAGTTTACATTAAGGAAGATTAAAGTTCCAGGAACTTCATTTGTACTTAGATACTATAGATTAGGAGACTATACTTTGATAGAACAAAATCCCCTTGAAGATTCAGGAGATGCAAAGCTTGTAAGAAAAGGAGAAAGGATTTCTATTCTAGTGGATAATTTAAATGATAAATCTTTATATAAATTTAAAAAGAATAAACTCATTAAATTATGACAGATCTTAAAAAAGATAAAGAAAAAAAACAACCAGTAGAGGATACAGTAGTTGCTATTCCTTCTCTTGAAATTAGAGATCCTATTGAGGCTCCTCTAAAAAAAATAGAAACAAAAAAGTCTACAAAGTTTTGGTACATCATTGGTTTTTTGATTGCTCTAGTTTTCTTATTTTTTGTACTCGTTAGTCTTGTCGCCATATTAAAGATTGAAGTATGTTATAAAATCCTCTCATTGGTTCTAGGATTTTTATTTTTATTAGACTTGTTACATTCATTTAAATTTTTATTCAAATAAGATGGAAGTTAAAGACGATAAAATCTTTCAGTGGTTGAAGGATCAAAAGATCTATACAGATAGTGGAGAACCATTTGAGTTTGAACAACATGGATTTTTAAAAGATTTATTTACAAATTTTAATAAGAACATTGTAGTAAAGAAATGTTCACAGATTGGTGTTTCTCTTGCGTTACTTTCAAAGATACTTTACTTATCAGATACTATGGACAAGAGAGTTAATACTCTTTATACTTTACCAACTGATGATGATGTTAAAGATTTTGTCAGAACTAAGTTTGACCCTATTGTTTTGGATTCTTATTTGAGTAAGTATGCGGAGGGTGTACGTAAAGAAGATAAAGTTTATTCCATTCAATTAAAGAAGATCTCTAATTCATTCTTTTACTTTAGGGGGTCTAAATCTAAATCAAAAGCTTTAAGTGTTTCAATTGATATCTGGATAGGAGATGAATGGGATTACCAAGATCAGAACATTAAGGAAATGTATTCTGAAAGACTTAAGGGTTCTGGTTCTTTAAGAATTAATTGGAAGGTAGGGAATCCTACAATTCCAAATTACGGAATAGCTAAAGAGTTTGAAGACTCTACTCAGAATTATTGGTACATTACTTGTCCAATGTGTAGACACGTGCAGCGTTTAGTTTGGCCTGATTCTATAGATAAAGAAAGAAAGGTATACGTATGCCGTCAGTGCCAGCGTCCTCTCACTGATGAGGTAAGGCTAGATGGTAAATGGATCCCAACCTACCCGGATCGTAAGCTAAAGGGTTATTCCTTTAACAGATTAATGGCTACTTGGTTCACGGCCGAAGATATACTTGATGACTTTAAGGTTAAGAAGATAGAGAATTTTTATAGATTTGTTTTAGGAGAATCATATGAAGGTAAGGGGATTAATATTAAGACTAAGTTTAAAACTTTCTTAACGGACTATAAAATAAAGGAAGGTAAGAGAATTATAGGAATAGATCAGGGAGATAGATTCTATGTGGTCTCCGGTATAGCTGGAAAGAAACATAGGATAATCGATTATGCTGCTGTATTTGATAACCCTGCTGAGATTAATGAGATGATCGCTGAATTAAAACCTGAACTAGTTGTGATGGATGCTTTACCTAACAAACACTTAGGGAGGATTTTCCAAAAGCAGTATGGTAAAAATAAATTCCTCCTAGCAAATGAGAGAGAGAAATCTTTAAAGGCGGTTGAATCTTTAGATATTGATCATAGACTTGGGGTTGTTAGTGCTGATAGAACTATGGTACTAGATGAAATGTTTTCATTCCTTGAGTCTGGAGTTTTAAAAATAAATAAGAATACTTCCAATCAGGACCTTTTCAAAGATCATTTATCTTGTATCGTTCCAGAAGAAAAAGAAATTCGTGGAGTCTTAAGAAGAAGATACAAGAAGATTGGTGAAGATCATTTAGCCTTTGCTTTATCCTTTTTTCAAATTGGTGCAGCCATTATGGTCCCAATTAAAATAGAAAAGAAAAAAGATTTGGATAAAAAAGATTTGGAAAAGAAAGAACATAGCAATGATATTATGGATGATAAAGATTTCCGTAAAGCATTGGCTGGAAAAGAAACAGATAAATGGGAAGAGATAACAACAATTTAATATGGATACACAAAAGTTTTTAAAAGAGGTTAGTGCATCTAGGGAGATTCATGATAACTTCCTTAGTGCTACTGAAAAGAATTTATCGTATTTCTTTTGGGGAAAAGATCAGGAGATTGTAACTTTCAAAAAGGGTTTGTTTTCCTATGGGGATTTTATTAGTGCGATGGAATCTGTGGCCCCAAGTGCTTTTAATCCTAGTTTAATTCCTTTACAGATAATGTTTCAAGAGATGGGGAATTCTAAGATTAAAGTTCGTACAGCTCCTACTGGGGCTTTAACTAAAGTAGATGGAGCGTTTGAATTTGGGATTGAGTTATCTCAAAAGCTTACTAATATGTTTGAGAACTTTAGTCCTCATGGATTGACGGCCTTGTTTGAAATGATTAATCATTCTTACATGGTCTTTTATTTAGATGCAGGCCATGGGACAATACATTCATTAAGTTGTTCAGATTTTTATCCTGGAGATTCAGAGATCTCAGACTTACAATCACAACCATTTGTTGTTAGATTAACTAGTCCTCGTAAAGAATTATTACTAAGAAGTATTCCTAACTCTACTGATCCCAGAATAAATTCCTCCGCTTATCATGATATTACTAAGCTATCTGAATTAACTGCAGTTCCTATTATAGATATCTGGAGTAAGGCAATTAATAAGAGAATCTTTAGCCTCCCTACTGGTGAGGTTTTATTTGAAGATGAAATGCCGGATGTAAAGACTTATCCTTTCTTTAAAGCTAGTGATAATCTTAGTCCTAATCGTTGGTATACTATGCCTATCATGTCAAAAATAAGACCGTTGCTTGAAAAATATAAGAAGGTTACAATGGCTATTGATCATGCAACTCATGCACAAGCTAGACCTTTGTTAGTTTATGATGAAGAAGCTTCTATTAATATTCCTAAACTTAAAGCTCAGTTGCAAGAGGGTGGTAAGAATATTCTAGTAGGTAAGAGTGAGATAGGTGATATTCGTTACAAGCAACCCGGGCAGCTTCCAGAGTATGTCTTTGCTCATCAAGCAAATTTACTTGGTCAGATAAATCAATTACTAGGGATTGCTGGGATGGCTAGAGTTGGTGCAGTTAGAGAGAAGGGGGCCGTTGAAGCAATGATCCGCTCTTCTTTACGTCAGTTCATTTTCTATTCTAATCAGATTAGAGGAGCTATAGTTAAGGCTAGTGATTACTATACTAGATATGTTCAGACTCATCGCCTACAATTTTTAAAAGAATTTAATGCTTTAAATTCCCCCTCTCCTTTATGGACAGAGGGAGGTTATAAATCAGAAGTTGAGGTCTTACCTTCAGTAGCTTCTAGAACTTCAACTGAACAAGCTTTTATTTTGAGAAAGAATGATAAGGGACTTATTTCTAAAGAACAAGCTCTTAGAGAATTAGGATATTCTAATCCTGATAGACAAAAGAAAGAATTAAATGAAGAGATATTAAGTCAAAAGAAATTAGCTGAAGAACTTAAGAGACCTTCACTTTCTTTACGTCAGGAAGTAGAACAGGTATTGGGTCCAGTATTAGGATACGTGCCAGATGTTCTTCTCTCTGGAGATTCTAAAGCAGTTGTTTCAGTTAATGAAAAGGATGTTGAGAAGTCACGTTTCTTATTAGGAGATATAAATGATAGAGTTTATATAGACGGATCAAGAGATCCAGAAACAAAGTCAGAAGAGGTAGAGTCTATGAGAGACAGAGTATCTGAACAACCTGCTCAACCGCCCATGGAAGCTAAGCAACCAACTGAGCAACCGGTTGAACAGCCAGCTGAACAGTTAGCTGAGCAGCCAGCCGAAGAACCAGTTGAGAAAGCTGAAACTACTAAGGAAGAAGCTCCTAAAGAAGCTGCTCCTAAGATTAGTAAGTTTAAACAGATACTTGAAAAGTTAATTGAGATTTCTAAGGTTGGAATAAAGAAAGAAGCTGTAGGAAAGTTCATAAGTAAGTATCCTGGAATTTATTTAGCAGACCCAGCAGGTAATGATATCTATAGTGGGAAGAAATTAATGATAGTTAAGTCTAGGTTATTTGATATTATAGATAAGCCTCATATTTTATTAGGGGGGAAGTTTGCCTATGGTGTTATAGTGCCACGTCTCCAGTTTAAAATGGATAAGAAAAGATTTCTAGAATTAGAGAAGTATCATTTAATATCTGATAAACAGAGAAAGGAATGGTGGGACAATAAACCTTTACATGGATATTTATTTGAATTTCATAAGTTTGAGGAACCAGTAGAATGGGAACGCAAGCCTGGGGTTAAGAACTTTGTCAAAGCTCCAATTCCTTTGCGAACTGAGCACCTTGGTGTTCCGTATACGGGGGATTTAAAACCAATGAACTTAACTCCTTTTAAGATTCCGCCTCCTGCAAAGCCAGAGAAGAAAGCTTTCCAGCCCTATGAAATATTTTCCCCCACTAGATTAAAAGATGTTATTCCAGTAGGAACTTATAATGTATCAGAGAAGATAGATGGCATTAGAACTTTCTGTTGGAAGGTGGGAGATAAGGTCAAGTTCTTCACGGATACAGGAAACGAAATTAATGCTGCTAAACTTACATTAGTAGCTGACTCAGTACGTAGTCTCTTTAAAACTCAGGATGTTTTATTAGATGGTGAGTTAGGAATGAAGGGGGCCAAACATGAGAGTGTTACAGGATTTGTGAGTAAGACTAGTCCGACTCCCGAAGAAAAAGCTGCCGTTGAATATATTACTTGGGATATTCTTTACTTGAATGGTAAGTCTTTAGCAGATAAACCTTTCATAGATCGTTATAGATTACTTAATCTTAAGATTAAACCTGGACAAGCTAAGGGGAAAATTAGAAGAGTTAAAACAACTAATGCTTCTAGGGACCAATTAGCTAAAGCAACTAAGACAGTAACTTCTCCAGAAGGCGTAGTCATTAGAGATATTGATGCAGCTTACTGGGCAACTCATGCAATGTACAAGATGAAGAAGACTGCTGACTTAGATGTTAAGATTATTCATGTAGAAAAAACTAAGAATAATCTCCCTGTCTTTCACTGTGCCTTAAGGGATGGAACTTATATGGGCCAAACCTATGCTCAGGGCGAAGTTAAAGCGATTAGAGGGGATGTTATTCGTGTGATGGTAGATCATTTTACAATTAGACCTGATGGTTCTATAGGGTGGTTTGCTCCACGTCCTAAAAATATTAAGTCTCCAGGCGCAGCATCTCTTAAACAGAAAGGTATTGGGAGTCCTGATACAATAGCATTTGTTAAGGAACATTATCTCAGTCATTCTGGTACAGAGGAAGCTTGGAATAAATGGTTCCCAGCATTTAAAGCTTGGAGAATAGGTCCGATGAAAAAAATAATTAGTAAGTTAAAAGAATAATTATGTATACAAACTACTACATCGCAGGTGTTCGCGATGGTAAAAAAACTAGAGTCTTTAATAAGAATCTTCATCAGGGTATTTTAGCTGCAAGGAAAATTGGTATGAAGCCTACATCGAAAGATGCTTATGGTTATGACTCTAAGAAAAAGAAATGGGAAAGTTTAAAAACTTCTGCTCCTGTTGCTGCAACTTTTAGGAAAGATGCTGCTAAGTCTTTATTAGAAAAAAGTAAACCAGTTAAAAGGATAAAGAAAGATTTTAAAGAAGTAAAACAAATGACTCGTGGATTGACTGCTAAATCTTTATTGGAGAAAGGTATAAAAAGAACTAGTGATAATGCAAAGGCAATAATTGGAGTTGGAGCTGCTATTCTTAAAGGAGGACAGAAGATTTTAAAGAAAACTAATTTTATAGTTCCAGCTGTTAAACTCTTAGGGGAAAAAATTAAGGTAGCAAAATCTACCATAGAAGCTAATCAAGCTCGTAAAGATCTATTGAAAAAGTTCAGTGACGATTTACCTTCCACTATAATGGGAGCAGACAATTACAATAAAGCAGTTAGGACTATTGATGATTACTTAAAGAAAGGAAACTATGTAGCTGCTTCTAATTATATGGTTACTCAATTATTCAAGTTAGAGAATCAGACAAGAGGAACAGGAAGTAATACATACGTAGCAGATAAACTTGGTAATTGGTATGGGAAACATTTAACTTTTCCTGAAGAATAATTATGACTAAGAAACAAATATATAAAGTTACGTATCATGATATTTCTTCTATCAACAATGAGGTTATTGTAAAACCTTATAAGAACTTGATGGCAACATGTTATATCATTGGGGAAATTCTTGAGGACGAAGATACTATTGTGGTAAAATATGGTGGAGGAATTGGGGAAGAAGATAATGATAGTTGCTTTGATGTTATTCCTAAATGCTGTGAAATAAAAAGAGAGAAGATATGAACAAAGAAATCTTTCAGTTAACTATGATTAGTCGTAGACTTTCTACCTTAAAAGGAAATAAAGGCAAGGTTTTTCTAGTAGGGGGAATGATTACGAATGGTCGGTCCGTTAGAGACATTGATATTTTAGTTCAGAAGAAAGAAGATATTCCTTTAGTTAAAAAAGCAATGGGTCCATTTAGTAAGGATGTTCATTACTCAGTTGATAAAGGAAGCAGACCTAGTTCTAGATCTTACTTAACAATAGAACCAAAGAGTTTACCAGAAGTTAATAAGATCTTCTAATGAAAATAGATACAGAAAAAGTTAAGGGGAAATCTTATAAGGTTTATAAAGGAACTAAGATTCCTACTAAGGCAGAATTTTTAAGACGGGCTTTAAAGAAAGCTAAAGATTTAGACGTACATGAGAAGTGGATTGACTTCATTCCGGCTACCTTTACACTTCAATTACATGGTTGGTTTGATGAAGGAAGTTATGGAAAAGGCAAACAGGCCTTGACAAAAATAATATCTATTGTTAAGATATCTTTAAAGAATCATGAAGACCCAATTCTTAACCTAAAGTATGGAAAGTTTCATTATGATTTACGAATAAAAAAGAAAGGTTCAGTTACATGGTTTGGTTTAACTACCTTTCGATTACCTTGGACCGGGACCCCTGAAGATAAAGTAATGGGAACTGTCAAAGGTTATCAAGCTCTAGTTAAGGGGTCTGAAAAATTAAATAAGTTTTTAAGAACAAAAGCAGAAGAAGCTTTAACTACTCAAGGAACCTCCGAACGTAGAGATCGTCCAAAGTGGATGAAGATTAAAGCAGAGTTCTGGAATCCTCCTGGACTAGGAACTCCTACTGGACAGCCTGGTGTAATGATAGCAATCGAATATTTAAAACCATGTGTTGTTCATAGAAGAGAATTAGATTTTCTGGATGCAACATTTATAGGAGAATTTTTTAAGGGAAGATATTACGATAGGCTAGTTGAAAGGAAATTAGAAAAAGGTTTTGGTTTAGGATTCTATTTTTGGAGAGCGAAACGTGCATGGAGTTTAGCAGCCATGGAGAAAATTGCTAAGGGTCAGACTAAGAAAGAATCAGTAGAAGTAAAGACTCAAGATGAAACTAATGAAATACAAATCTCCCTTAAGCCTAAATGGAAATATAAAAGTTCGAAATAAATAATAAGTTAATCTTGTTTATATGGCTGAGAAAAAAATAATTCTAGTTTGTCCTAAGTGTGGCGCAAAAGAGGAAGTCGCAATAGGAACAAAAGATTTAAAATGTAAAAAGTGTAACATTGCTATGCTTCCTGAAGAGAAGGCTAAGGCTTTTGCTAAGGTTTATGCAGCTGCTAATGTTAGACGAAGACGTAGAGATGCGGCTAGAGGTTTAGCTAGAGGTTTAGCTAACAAGACTGAAGCTGGCTATGGATACGGTGCAAAATAATCATATGAAACTATTAGACTGGTTTAAAGTTAAGAAATTTAACTTGATTGATGCAAAGATTTTTGCTTTGTGTGGTATGTTTATAGGAATGATACTAGCTAAGTTAGTTGACATTAATGTTTATTTACTACTTATATTAGCTGCATTACTTTATATTTGTATCATTCAAAAGGTTTTCAAAAAATAATTAATCATAAATATTAAATTATGAAATTAAAGTTTAGCGAAAAAAAAGAAGAAGAAGAAACTAAAAAAGACGAAGAAGTTAAAGAAGAAAAGAAAGAGGAAAAAACTGTAGAAAAAACTGTAGAAAAAACTGAAGAGGAAGTTGTAGTCGCTCCTGATAAGTTTATGGAAGCTATCAATGCAGTTAAAGCAGGTCAAGAAAAGCTGGGGGAAAAACTTGGAGATGTTAACACTCGTCTTGATGTAATGGAAGAGGAAAAAGAAGAAGATTTTAATAGTGTTGGTGATGATCTATTTAAAGAAGATGAACCTGTTAAGGAAGAACCTAAGACAGAAGTTAAGGAAGATATTAAAAAGACAGAGGAACCTGATCTTGAAGCAGCTATTGCTGATGAGGAAGGCTTTAGAAATAAAGTCTCCAAAGGTCAGAGATCTATTGCAGAACGACAAGATAAGATTGAGAGAAAGATTGATGAAGGTGAACTTAAAAGAGAAGTAGGAATTGCTAAAGAAAAATTCCCCAACGCAAAAGATACTGATATCCTTAGAGGAATAGCAGATGATCCTAACAAGTCAGCTATGGAAATAGCTGAAGAACTAAGTACAAATTTTGATAATACACGCAATGAAATGCGTAAAGAAATTAAAGAGGAACTTGAAGCAGAGGTAAAAAAAGAGCAAAAAGGTAACGTCTCTTTACCTCAGACACCAGGTTCAAAAGACTCTTCTACTGAAAATCCCGCTGAAGCTGGGGGCTTAGACCCTTGGCAAGATGCTAGGGATAAAGCAAAGTCGGAAGTTGAAGAAGAGTAAAAATTGTTTAATAAGACTTAAAGTCTTGTTATGTCCTTAATTGCAGAATTAACAGCTGCAACTCACAAGTATTACTCTCCAGTAGTCATTGATCAGATTTTTCAGTACTCACCTTTATTGTATAGAATATTCAAAATTGCTAAGGAAGGTTCTTGGGGTTTAGCACAAACAACTAGTGGTGGTCGTAAGATTGCAGAAACGCTAGAGTATCAGGAAACCGCTCAGGCTTCCGGGTCTCATGGTGGATACGCAAGCTCCGACACATGGGTCGCTGATGACGAAGATTCATTAACTCAGGCTGAATATAGCTGGAAAATGTATCACGCAACCGTCAAGATTCCAAACATCACAGTATCAGAGAATTCAGCGAAAGCTAGAATCTTCGATATTGCCGCCATTAGGTTGAAGAATGCTTCCAAAACTCTTAGAAAAGATCTAGCAACTGACCTCTATGCAGATGAAACCGGTGAATCAGGTACTACAATGATGGGTTTACGCGCACTTGTCAAAGCCACTGGTACTATTGGTGGAATTGATAAGGGAAGTTACTCATGGTGGCAAGGTGTCATAAGCACAGCTGAATCAAATCGTACATTAACTTGGGCGATCTTGAACGACTTGTTTATGGATACTAAGCATTATGGTGACGGAGTCGCTTTATCTCTCTTTGTCTGTTCAGACGGAGTAATGCAGAACTATGAAGATACCTATACCAAAGTCGTTGGTGCAGATACTTCTACTTCAGGTGTTCGCTTAGCTTTACAATCTGGTAAAGTACTTGAAGGTGGATTCAGATCCTTTATGTTCAAAGGAATCCCAATCGTTTCAGATCCTTTTTGTCCCGCAAACAAACTATTCGGTTTAACAGAACAATTCCTACATGCTAGAATTTTAAAACAATTTGGAACTCTCGGTTGGAAATCAATTGAAGATCAAGGTAAGGATTACCTCCAGGCCACTTTTAAAGGTTATTTAGCTTTTACTTGTAGTTGTGCTAGAAAGCAATCTATGGCTGAAGCTTTGACTGAAGCTTAGACTGTTACATAGTGATTAATGGGGCGTGGCTTTAGGTTCGCGCCCCTTTATATTATGAAAAGAAAAAAGTTTTGTTATGTGACTTGGTATCATCCATGTCTCAAAACTAGAAATGATTTAGAAGAGCTAGATCAAAAGGTGTTTGTTCTTTATCAAGACAGTAAGCAATCAGTTCTTTTAAAGAATGTGAAGATGTTTTATTCTTTTATAGATAATAGAGCAGTAGGAATGAATTTCCTTATGCACTATTTAATGTCTAAGTATTATTGGGTGGTAGTTTTTCATCCCAAGGTTCAAGTGTCTCCAGATAAGATACAGTTCCCAGACTATTCAAGAGTGTTTTATTCTGCTGGGGAGGATTGGCAAAATCTCCCTAAGGAGTTTAGCTCAATGCATTTCTCTTACATTTTACGAACCTATGATTATCTACCATGGAATACTTCTAAGACAGACGCTGAATCTTTAGCTGAGTATATTAAGTCTATTAAAGTTTCTAACTTATCTAAACAAATAAATCCTTATTGGAAATTAATTTTATGATAAATTCATTAGTATTACCTAGTGAACCTAGGGCCGCTTTCTTTAGACAATATTTAAAAATACAGGGGGTAAATGTAATTAAGGAGTCTTCTAGTAAGAGACCAAACGTATTACATATTTTTAGCAGAAATCCTAAAGCGATTCTTAGAATGTATAAAATCTTTAAGCCTGACTTATTGGTTCTACATCAAGTTCATTACCCTAGGATTGCTTATAATCTTCCATATGTTTATTTCCCCCTAAAGAATAAAGAAGATTTTTATAAAAACATAGTAGCCTATACTAACAATATCTCTTTAACTAATCTTTACTTGAATAAGATAAATGTTCAATACACAATTAAATTCTTTACTAGTGAGGCTTCTTTTAAAAAGAAAGTCTTCTCTATATTTAGAAAGTCTAGTAAGATGAAAACCAGGTTAAGAGATTTAAAGACTAAGTTAATGCTGGATTAATGAGAGGCGCGTATGAAATCCTAATCTATATTGATGAAGATAGATATCCTGTAAGGAAGATGATTCAAACTTTTAAGAGTATACGTTACTTTCTTTCAAAGGGTAGAGCTCCTAAACATTTTAGATCATGGGGATTTCCATCAGTCTCAATCTTGTTTAAGAATCCTAGTACTAAGAGGTTCATGAACATAAGAATGTATTACAAGTTTTATCCATGGTGGACTAGGATTTATTTTGGGGTTACTCCTTCTGAGTTCTTAAAGAATCGATTAGTAAGTCCACATACAAAAGCACTTTTAATTATACAAGCTCCTATAAAGTTTGGAGCGACTAATCAAGCTAGTCTTATTAGATCAGCAAGATTCTTTGCCTCTGTAGTTTATCCTTTATATTCTAAGCAATGGAAATCTGCGGTAGCTAAGTATCCTGGGTTATTAGCTGTTCATAATAAGACAAGGATTAGTGAGGGGGATTTTCAAACAGTTGGGAAAAGACTTAGTAAAGTCTGTCCATATTTCCAATCTGATTTCCGGAAATTATTTCCGAAAAAGAACTGGAAATGTTTTGCAATAAGAAGAAAAGGTTTGCATAATTTACAACATTATCCTGATGGCAGGATCGGGCCATCAGATAAGAATATAAGATTCAGAGTGTTACTTGATAATTTATATGACTCTTTATAATCTATTTAAACAGCAAAGTTTACAACTCCCATCAGTATCAGAACGTAAGAAACTATATTCAGGATATAAGCTGGGAGAGGATTATGTAGGTTCAGCTGAACAAAATATTAACTTAACCAAAGCTATTGAAAAAGATGTGCGAGCTTTTGATTCTTTTGTTAAGTCATTAAAAACTCCTAAGGCTGTTGAGCCTAAGGAAGATATATTTAAAAAGGAACCGGTATTAGAAAGATCAGATCCTTTTGAGACAAGAGAATTAACTGTTGGTAAGACAGTTGGTGATTGGTTAAAGGAAAATAAAATAGAGTTTGAGGACTTTCAAAAGTTAAATCCAGCGTATAAGACACCGGATTTTAAGGTTGAGAGTCCTTTTAAAGTTAGAGTTGTTAAAGCTCCTAAGTTTTTAAAGGATTATCCTGAGCTAACAAATAGAACTGGGATGTCTATTGCACCAATTAAAATGATAAAGGAACCTTCTGAACTAGAGAAGATGATAAAGCAGACAATCCCTAATCTTTTAAAGGAAGGTATTAGAAAAATTCCTAAGCTTTTTGTTGGAGATAAAAATATCTTTCCTCAGATAACTAGTGAGATAGCTAAAGGAATAAAGCAAACTAAAGAATTCTATAAGCAAAAAGATATTGAAAAGAAACTAGCTGATAAAAGTAAAGCTAAAAGTATTAGTTGGAATCCTAAGTCTATTTTAAAGTCTTTAATTTTACTTACTCAACCGGTAGCTCTTATAGAAAGAAGAGCAGATAAGAAAAAAGTTGAACTAGAAAAGAAAGAAGTTCAAACTTTAATTCCTACTATTAAAGATATTATAAGTGGAGACTCAAAGGTAGATATTAGTCGTAAAGAACAATTAATACTGATTCAACCTAAAGAAGATAATCTTGGAGTCGAAGGAAATGCTGCTAGGTTAAAGAGATCTTTAAAAGAAACTGCTGACTTAAAGGAGGATTTTCTCCAAAAGAATATCACCTTAGTTTCTAGAGGAGATGAGATCACTGGGTTTACAGATGAGAAAGGAAAATATGAAGACTTCTATGAGTTAGATAAAGATGTTAAAGAAGCAGAAGCGATGAAGGTAGAGGTAGAAGCACTTACTCAAAAGATAGGAGGGAATACTGCTAAGCTTCAGACTAACTCCGATGAATCTCTTAAGTGGCAAACTGAAATGTTTAACAATCTTGAGGAACGAACTGAAGTTATCTTCAGTATTATTTCAGATCCTGATATAATTAAAGACCCTTCCTTACTTGCTAAAATCTTTTCAATTTTCCCCTCACGTTCTAGCTTCATGTTAGGAGTTACTAAGGCCCCCGAAGAAACATTAATTCAAACTCCAGAGGTTAAAGAACTTATCTCTGAGCTGGAAGGATTATATACTGAAAGAATGAAAGAGATTTTAGATGTTGCTTCTAGTGTCCAAGCTGGAGATGAAGCTGCTTCCACAAAATTCTGGGAGGGTCTTACAGAAAAGGAAATGGAAAATCTTGAAAGAGTAATGACTCTCAATAGATTGATTGGAGAGAAGGATGATTCAACTAAGATCCAAAAGACATGGGAACTAATGGAAGATCCTTATTTTCAGAAAGCCCTTTTAGATAGTTATGAATATCTTTCTGAAGAACAGAAAAAATTCTTAAAGCCTATAGTTGAAGTAGCTAGGTTAAATGCTGAGAGAGTTATTTTATGGCCACTAGTAAATAAAGAACTAGAATCTCAATCAGAAGAAGTAAAGAATTTGATAACTGAATATCAAAGTTTAATTGATAGTATTAATAGAAGGGTTGTAGTTCTTGGAGATCCTTCAGTCTCTGGGACTCTTGCTCATAATCTAGTTGAACTTAGTGAGACTGGTCAAGATTATTATAGAAGTATAAAACTATCTGAATTAAAGAGTGAAGCTGATAGATCAGAATTTCTAGAGACCTATGAGAGAGCTAGAACTTTTAAATCTATGGCTAAAGCTAGAATGAATTTTCTACTTGGCCTTGGGAAAAAAACTGAGTGGCAACCTTGGAAAGCTTATAAGCAATCTTTATTCCCTGGAGGTTTTCAAACTTACTTAAGAGAAGGTGGAATTGGAATGGATCTTCCTCGCATAGTTAGTATCCCAATTTATCATGCTGCTAAATTTGGTTGGAAGACAATGATAAAAATGTGGGATACTGGTTTAGCTGCTGTCAGTACAGGAATTATAGCTGCTTTAGATATTACTTCTTCAGGATTCAAAGCTATTATAGAGAACCTTGGAGCTTTGTATGGGTATGAAGAGAAAGATGTTATTAATCAAACTACATTAGGGGAGTATCCATTTAAGGAAGATAATTTTCTTAGTAAGATGTGGAATGTTGCTTCTTTTAATGTATTCAATTTACCTGATGCTTCTAGATATAGTGATATCAAATCTATCCCAGTTGGAGAAAGATTTCTTCCTGAGAATATAGGTAAGTGGGTTGATTTTAAAAGAGGTGGATATATTCCACAAGTTTTTGCTTCTCAATATCATCCTCGTGCTTATGAAAAAAAGTTGATTGTTGAAACTTCTAAACCATTTGATCATCTTCCTAAAGAATTTATGGGAGTAAGAGAGGAATTTTTACAGTTAAATGGTTTAACTGAAAATTCAGTTTTAAAAATGGGACAAAGAATTATGGTTCCTACAGAGGCTTTTGTTTCTCCACGTAATTTACTTGATCCTAAGTTAGTAAACAAATTAGAGCAATCTCTTAATGGTAGATTAAGTTTGTTAGCTTTTGATTTTCTTGGATGGGTTAAGTTAGATCCACTTACAGTTTTTTGGAGTGGTATTGGTTCCACTTCTAAATCGATAATGAAACATATTTCCCCTAAGTATGCTAAGCAATTAAAGACTAGGAAGGATCTGTTAGCTTTTTCTAAACAGTATTCTAAGTCTACTGATATCGCTGAGGATTTAGCTAGCTTTATTACAGGAGATGCTGTAGCAGAAGGATTTTTAAAGGCAACCTTCCCGGGAATGATAGAAGCCAGAAAAGCTTTAACCAGCGTTAGAGTTCTTGATAATTTAGATCCACGAATTTTAAACCAAATAGAAAAGCTTTCACAAAAAGGAGAACTTTGGAGAAGTGGATTCTTCTCTAAGACTTTTCTTGATGATGTAAAAGGTAAGATTGGAAAAGAAAAGTTTAAAGTTTTTAAAGAAGGTTTAGAAGGATTAATGTTAAAAGGTAAACTTCCTGAAGCTACTAATAATATTGTATGGGAAGTGTTGAATCAATATGGTGGTGATGGATTTAAAATGATACAGAAAATAATTAAGGGTACTCCAAAAACATTTACAAATGAATTAGGGAAATTAGTAAAGAGTTATCACACTGCTGAGATGAGACAATACGTACTACGTAAAAATTTAGATGATGCTTTAAAAGGATTAGCTCCATCTGAAAGAAATGCTGTATTAACTCTTTCTCAAAAAACTCCTGCTCAAATTACATTAGAGCTTTCTCGAATGAAAAAGCTTGGAAAAGGAATCTCTTTTAAGGGTAAGTTATTTCAGAGAGCTGAGTTTAATAGTAAATCAATTGAGAAAATTAAAAGGGCTGTTGCTGAAACTAAAAAGAATCTATCTGAGATTGAGAGTATAATCTTAAAAGGTGACTCTATTATTAAATTACCAAATGGAAGTAAGATTGTATTTAAATTTAAGGATGGGGGAAAGAACTATTATGATCCGATCAGTAAAGTTTTTGTAATTGAGAAGCCAGGAAACATGGGAGTTAGTGGAGTCCTTAATGATTTCTATAGTCAGGTTGGAAAACAAGCAACTAAATATTTAGATAATACTACTGCTTATTTCTCTGAGTCAACTCTTTTAAAAAGATATTACCTCTCTTATGAAGATATTGTAAAGGAGATTAAGAATGGGAATATTGGACTAGGCCATAGATTAACTGATACTCTAGTTAAGTTTAATGGTGAGGAAATAAAGCTAAAGAAATTCCTAGCAGAAATTAAACAATTAGCTAAAGAAGAGCCTGGTCTTCCTTTTAAAGAGAGAGCATGGAAAAAGATTAGTAAGAATTTACCCAATGAGGGGAGCTTTTCATCTAAGAAATGGAGTTTTGAAATTCCAGTTAATACTAAAAATTCCTCCTCAGTAGTTGAAGCGATGTTAAAACATATTAAGTTTGATGTTCTAACCAATAATAAATGGGAAGGAATGAGTGGGAGTGAGTTTAGAACTATGTTAGAAAAAGTTGCTAAGATAGATAATGCTTTCATTCCTACTACTGTAAGTAAAACAGTTTATACTACTCTTCCTTTTCAGTATGGACAAGCTAGTAAGGCTCTTAAGGGCTATTCAGCCTGGGGAGAGATGCCAACTAGGCAAGCCATGCAGAAACTTTTAAAGGAAGAATCTAAAAAGATAATCAAGGTTACTGATCCTAAAGACTTTAGAGCTTATTTTGAAGAGGCTATGAGTCTATACTTTATGAAGAAGTATGATCCTACATCTTATGTTAAATATAAGAGTGATATTTTTCAGATGTTTGAGAATCTTACTCCTCAAAAATTAAATCAGTATTTAAATTCTCATCAAAAGATTGCTTTAATGATCTTTAATAATGAGAAGAAAGGTATTCAATCTTTACCCCCTTCACTTATTTCTTTATTAGAAAAGTTTACTGGCAATGCTGATGATGTTAAGAATGCATTAACTAAGTTTTTAAAAGGAAGAATAGAGGCTGAGAAGATTCAGATATTAAAAGCTGAAAAGATTAGAAAGTTAAATGATTTTAGAGTTGGTAAGATAAGGAATCCAGAAGCTGAATGGCAACTATATAAAAAGAAGTGGTCCCTTGACCTAGCAATTAATCCTAAGAGTGAAGAATTTTCTGTTCTCCATGATATTTTAAAAGAAGCTCCTATCTTGAATTTTAAAAAGACTCCTTATTTAGTTCCTAAGAAATGGATTACTAGAGCTGAAGATAATTACTACTTAAGAAGAGGGAGATCTGTTGCTGAACATGAAGCTTTATTCTTAGATATTCAACAAGGTGGAAGACAAAAGCTTGCTCAAATCTTATCTAAGAAGATTCCAAAGACAAAAAGAATTGTAATCATGGAAGATTTAAGTAAGTCTATTAAGAATGTTAAAGCTCAAACCTATACGTATTTACCTTCTAATACTAGAAAAGAAATAGATAAAGAAGTTGAAAGAATAGTTTCTAAACTTGGAAGAGAAGGTTACTTCGTGATTCCAGAAAGTCATAAGCTGTCTAAGTATGCTTATAATAAGATGTCTGAAGTTTTGCCTCCTGGCAAAGTAAGCTTACTTAAAAGACATGGAGCAGGGAAAGATAGATTTGCAATGAGTGAAGCTAAGGCCGTTAATACACTAAAGGAACTAGGTCAGTATGAAAATTATACAATGTGGGGGGCAATTTCTGAGAAAGATATTTTTGAATTCTGGAGCAGAGTTCCTGAATATATTCCTAGGTTTAAATACTATCATGGTACAGGTAAAAAGTTTACTGCTCCTATTGAAGGAATGAAAACAAAGGGAACCTTTACCTGGATGCCTGATCTCAGAGCAAAGAATTTAGATTTCAGAAGAGAGATACTTCCTTTTATAAAAAAGAGAAAGAATACAAATGCTAAGTTATTGGCAGAATTTATTTCTTCTCCTACTGGAGCTGTAGATGATCTTTCTGTTTCTGCAATTGCTCAAGCTGTAGAAGTCTTAGAAAATAAGAAAAGAATTTTAAATGGAATTTTCGACTCTAAGAGTTTCTATATTCAAAAATCTAAGAGTGGAAAGAAACTAATAAACTTTAAAGGAAAAGGAAAACTTGATGATCTAGACTTGGATTCTATTATCTATTTTTCAAATGGTAAGACTGTTGGGAATATTTCTGATTCAATTAGGAAGAGAGCAAAGAAGTTTATCTATGAACAGAAGTATTTAGATAGATTAGATGATGCGCAGTGGCCGGCCAACTTAACTCTTGGAGATGTGAGAGCTGATTTACGTCAAGCATTTAATCTACATAAGTATTCTGATAGAGATCAATTTGCAAAAGTCTTTAAAGAAGTTTTAAATTCTAAGGGGAAAAATGATTCAGCTATCAAGAAGTTAATACGACAAATGAAACTAGACGATCTTATTGAGCTCCCAAAGATGGAAAGAGATTTCTATGTTCTTATGTCTGATTTAAATGAAGCAGCTCAACGTGGAAATTTTCTTTCAGTATTAAGAAGTGAAGCGGATGATGCTTATAATAATTTAAATAATTTAAAAGTTGCTTTAAAAAGATTAAAGAAACTAGATAAGCAAGGTAATAAATATATCTATTCAGTTAAGCATCCTAGTATTGAGGGAGAAACAGCAACTATAATGAAAGCTTATTTTGATAAAGGTACCGGGACTTTAAAGAAGATAGAGAAAGAACTTCCAAAAACTGGAGGCTTGAATAATTTTTCAAATAAGTTTATTGCTTCTAAGATTGAACTTAAGAAGGTTGAAGGTTCAGTCCAGGTTAAAGTTAAAGATGCAATAACAAAATTAAAAAGTAACATAACTTCATTAGAAGAATATGTTCCTAGAGTTGAGAGTATGAATAAAGTCTTTAGTATGTTTGATTTTGATTCATTTAAAATTAGAAACGTAGATGATTTCATAGATGCTATCTGGGATATTTCTAGAAGTACTCCTTCTGAGAAAGCTCTTGCTTTAATTGGTGATTGGCGTGGTAAAGGAATTAAGAAGGCTCAGGGGGCTGGTAGGCTTGAATACAAGCACGTAGATGTTGAAAAGGTTAAGTTAGTTGATGCTAAGATCAAACCTTTACTTACAAAAGATGTTACTAAATTTATAGAACTTCATCAAATTACTGCTCCTAAGTTTATAATAACAGATAAAAGTACTCAGGTTTCCTTAGACATATTAAAATCATTAAAAGAAGTTAAAGCAGATTTAGTTATCTTTGTTGATTTAAAAGTACCTAAGAATGTTCTGGATAAAATAAAAAGAAAAGCTATTATTGATTCTTCTAAATTCTTTCCTGCTAAGTCTTTAATAGCAAATAAAGAAGAGGTTGCTCTAGCTAGAAGAGTTCGTGATGCTTTTTATAAGAACCAACGTGTAGTAATTATAGGGGGAAAAGCTAAGAAGGTTAAAGAGAGATTGATAGATTTATTCCCCCCTGTAGAAGCTGAAGCTTATAAGGGACTCTTTCATATAGATAGAATGCCTAAGATAAGAAAGAAAAAATATCCTGGTCCAACATATTTAAAAAGAAAAGGAAAGACTCCAATTCAAACAGGAATGGATAAGGAGGCTAAAGAGATTTATTCAAAAACTATTCCTTCTAAATCATTAGCTGATTGGGATAATTACTTAAAGAAACCTTCAGTACCACGTTTGGTTGAAGAAATTCCTGCAGAAAGAACCAGGAGAATAACTGATATTATTTTAGATAAGCTAGAAGATTCAATAGAACAGTCTCCTGATTTTAAAGAGTTCTGGATTAAGAAAGTAAAGAGGGTAATAGGTTCTAAAGTAAAACAAGTTAAAGTAAAGTTACCTGAGATTATAAACTTTAATGATGTTGAGAATCTTAAGTTGTTAGATGATGCTGGTATTAAATTATATGTTGCTAAGACTGATACTCTAAGGATGGAATCTCTCTTACAGTTAAAGAAAGAAAAGATTTCAATTAGACTGATTTCAGAAGCTGATGCTCTTAAGTTAAAGTATTCTTATGCTAAAGGAGTTACTGGGAAAACTGAACTTTATGAACGTCTTGATTTCTTTAAGAGGAAAATTCATTCAGAGATTAAATCAGATGTTAGAAATTTCTTTAAAGAGTATAAGAAAATAATTCCATTCTCCACTGTGAGTATGGGAGATCTTAGAAAGAATACTTATGAATGGCTAACTTCTGTTTATAAAAGTAAGGGGAATAAAGCATTAATTAAAGAGTGGAAAGAAACTGCAGTTAAGATGAGAAAGACTTATGAGGAACAGTTACGTGCAATTATCATTAAAGAGTTTGGTACTCTAAATAATAAAGCAGCAAGACATATCTTTACTAGAAAGCTATCAAAGTTTGATGAGCTAATTAAAATGGCAGAGGAGTTAAAGCTTGGGTTTGGTGCTCCAACTAAAATAGGATTTGTTTCATTAATCTCAAAGCTTAGAGCCGGACTTAGTACAGCTTTTAATTGGATAATTAAAAAGTCTGAAGGCCCTCTTTCTTTAGGAGAAGAGGGAATGTTGTATACTATAAAAGGATTAGACATGGGACTTAAAGCAACAGGACAGGTTGTTAGTGGTTCATTTAGAGCATTAAGAACCTTTTGGATATGGAATGTATTGTTCTTAAGACCGGCTTGGCATATAAATAATCAATTGGGAGATACTCTTCGTGGGACTATGGTTTCTAAACAAGTTCGTTATATGATGGATTCGTTTAGGACTTATGGATTAATTTCTGCCTCCTATCTTTCTTTCTTAGGCAGAGATATTAAATCTTTAGTCTGGCCATTGTATAGATATTTCCTTCCAGCTAAGGTAAGAAAGTATATTAAGGTTACAGATCCATTAGTTAAGACTAAAAAACAAATACTTAAACAGTTAAACTTAACTCTTAGACCTAATACAGCTAAGAATACTTATGCTTTAAAGAAGATTTTAAGTCAGTATGAAGTTACATTTAACCCTAGGACTATTAAATTGATGAATACTAAGGGCCCTCAGGGATGGACTTCTAAGAAACTCTTTAAAGATATGACCAGTCCTAAGTACTGGCAAAGAAATTATAAGATTCCTATGTCTACTGTTAATCAAAGTACTCATATGGGTTTGCTTACTGCTTTAGAAGATCCTATATTAGGAGCTAAGATGTGGAAGTTAATGAAAGAAACTGGGATTGGAAGTGCCTTAAGAAAGCGTGGAGCTTTAATGAAACTTGATTTAGTTTTGTTTGCAAATATGAATGAGAAGATGAGAAGATTGTTATTGCTTGATAATCTAATGAAGACCAAAGCAATGTCTTTAGCTAAAGCATCTATGAAGGTTCGTTCTTATCTCTTTGACTATTCCCATTTATCTAGAGCAGAAAGAGTATTCAGATTAGTCTGTCCTTTCTGGTCTTTCTCACGATTTAGTTTTGAGTTATATTCTAAAATGCTTTTAGAAATGGGTTCTAAGTTTTATTGGGCCGGACAGTTTTTTATAAAGTCTTTAGAAGAAGCATCAGCAGGTTTACCTGAGCAATTTAAAAATAGAGTTAAGATTCCATTTACAGATAGCTTTGCTTATCTTCCTTTTGGTATCATAGACTATTGGAGTTTTCTAGCAAATCCCCGTGAAGAGTTGATGCGATTTATAGACAACCCTCAACAGTTACCTTTTGGTTTAGGGTGGGACCCAGGATTAGCTTTACTCTTGAAAAATCTTACGGGGAAAAAATGGTATCAAACTTCTAGAATTTTAAAGGATCATACTGGCTGGACAGATGAAGAAGTTAAAGCAGAGATGGAGAGAGATAATGTTCCTAACATAAATATGACTATTGATTTTCCAACCATGCTTACTTCTTTTATACCAGTTATGGATTTAGCTGGAGTAATTTTCCCCTCCTTATTTAAAGTAGATCAAGCAACTGTAGGGGATGAATTATCTTTAATAGGTTCCAAACCAATTAGATCAGCATTTAAATTCTTTGGTTTTAATATAATGAAAGCAGAACCATGGATGGAATTTTCTGCTATTTATGATAGAACTGCTCCTCATCTTAGACCGTTTTTAATAGAGCAGACTAAGAAAGAAGGTACTGGAATCTACGAAGCATGGGAGAATATGATTGCTAAGAGTCATATGATTAAAATGTTGAATGCTAGAACCAAAGATGAGAAAGATAAAGCTGCTCATGATATGGAGAAGTTTATTGTAGTCTCTAAGTTTTACGAGTTAGAAGAAAAACAAAAAGGTTTAGGAGATAGATGGATAGAATTTAAAGCTAGGGAAGGAAACTTAACACCTAAGGCCTTAATGAAAGAGCATTGGGATTATGACATTGATGATAGTTCTTATAGAAGAGAACAGAAAGCTAAGTTTGAAAAGATAAAAGCTAAGTCTATTTTAAAACTAGTGGAGAAAGAATACGTGGCTAAAATTTCTCCTACTACTGAAGCTGTTCTTGATGTTCTTAATATTCCTCATCCAGATGTTGGTTTTGCAGAAGTATTTGAAACAGAAGTTTTTGATCAGTATGGAACCCCTAGGTTTGATACTGTTGAGGAAGCTATTGAAAAGATTAAGGAGCTTAAGGAAAGATATAGCGTTCCAAATTTAATCCCCCAAGAGATTAGAAGGAGAATGGATAAGGAAACATTAGAGTGGAAGGCTAGAAGTTGGGAGGCTAAAGAGTTAAAGAAGATAGATGATTCTAAATATTATGCGAAGATGAGTGTAGCTTACTCATATATTCCTGAGAATGTTGAGACCCTATCAGCTGAAGCTCAACGTTTAGCTTTTGCTAAGCGTGATGCTTATATTGTTAAGATGCCGGTTGAGTATCAGAAGAGATGGAAAGAATCTCAGCCAGAATATATTATTCAGTTTAGAGAACTTCTCAATACTGCTTATGAAAAGATAGGAGGAATTTATGCCTCAACACAAGAAGATCCTTATAACAAAAATTACTATGTAGAGTTCCAAAAACTTCCTCAATGGATTCGGAATGTTCATTTTGTTTATCATCCTGAAGATATTAATGTCATTCCATTTAAAGCAAAGTTATTTGAATTCTTCCAGGAAGATAGAGCCCAGCATTTAAAAGGTTATAGTTCTAACTTAAGGAATGATTATTATTTTTCAAATGATTCTTTAGCAGTAAAAGCAAGACAGGACATGGATGCAGAAGAGTTAGCATTCCAGAAACTTAAAGGAGAATTAAGTACTAAGATTGATCAAAGCTATAAGTCCGGGTCATTGGTTGGATACTATACTCTGTTTTCAACAATGCCAAAGACATGGCAAGATCATTACTGGGAACTCCAGGAAAACTCAGTTAAGAGTGGTTGGATGAAACAGGAGGATTATGATCTTTCTAAGGAGTGGTTTGAATTTAATTCTAAAGTTGAAAAGGCTAGGATTCAAGATAATGAAAATCTTAAGAATGGAATTTTTTCTTCCTTAGAAGAAAAAGTCTGGAGTGATTCTAAGTGGGATAAGGTTAAAGCTTGGTATGAAAAGAATGAAATGAATAAAGGATACGTAGAATATTCTAAGCTTAAATTTAAATTCAATAAGGAAACTAAAGAGGAAGGTCCCCAGAATTATTATAAGTTTATAAATGAATTACCTGGAGAAGCTAAGTGGTATTACTATCGTCACCACCTTGATTCTATTAAGTATATAGATTTTATGGCTGAGTATACTGACCTTCTTGTTAATGAAGATAATACAGATGCTTCTGATTTCCTCTGGGATGAAAAGAATAAGGTAGCTAGAGAAGCTTTCTTCTCATCTCATCCTAATGAAAAGTATTACATAGAATATAGAGAGCGAATTTTCGCCCTGTCTAAAGATGCGGGGGAATATTATGATTTAATTTTAAATGCCCCCCAGAGATTTCAAGATATTTATTTCCGTAAACATCCTTTAGCTAAGTTATATTTAAAAGAAGTTCAAAGATATTTTAAAGCAATTACTCTTGATACTGAGAACAAGAGTAAAGGAATTAAAAGCAAAGAAGCTAAAGAAGTTTTTGAAAGCAAGAGTTTTCAGAAAGCTCTTAAGGTTTGGGATAGGGTTGATAGTGGAGTCTTTGCTTACTATACCGGGTGGTATGAAATTTCTAAACAAGTTGATGAGAAAGGTATTGATAAATGGGGAGAAATCTATGAAGACTATATTGCTACTCATCCTGCTTTTAGAAAGCAACTTGAAAAAAGACAACCAGAAAAGTATAATATTCTTTATCCATTTAAGATTAAGTTATGGAAAACCCCCTCAGATAAAATGAATGAATTCTTCTTTGCTCCTGAGAATAAAAGAGCAAGAGAGTTAATGGAAGAAGCAGAACCTGGAATAATTGCTTATCGTAAGTTCTGGAATGCTCTTAGTGACATGGCTCAGAAGGGACATTGGAATCGTTATTTCAGTTATTATTTTAGTGAAAAGAATAAAGTCAGTAGGTTAAAGCATTGGGAGAATAACCCAGAGGCGGAAAGACTTTATCCTATATGGAGGAATTATCAACTTAAACCTGCAGGGAATTGGGAGGAACGAAGAGCTAAAACTAAATACTTAGATTCACATTCTGATTTAAAAGCTTTCTTCTCTAAAGGAACTGATGATGTTAAATTAAGAGCTGACATTGATGAATACTTTAAAATAAAGAATGAGTATCCTGATGAAGGAGAAGGTTATTCTTTTTTCCTTAAGTGGAAAATACAGAATACTCTTGCTGAAAAGTTCTTAGAAAATCACATGGAGATTGTAGAATACTTCCAAAGATTTCCTAAGAAGTATGGTGACGAAGAGTCCGGGTACATGCAAGAGCTTGCAACTAAATACAATCAACTTCCAGTTGTTGAGAAAGATGCATTCTTAAAAGCTCATCCTCCTCTCTTTGATTTTCTTATTAGATTTTCTCCTCCTGGAGTAAGGAAAGCTATTAAGTTACAAAGAGAATACTTTCAAATAGTCTCTGATGATTGGGATGCGAAGAATACTTTCGTTAAAAATAACCCTATATTAAAGGAATATTGGGAAGTAAATGCTTATCCAAAAGTTTTGCTTTTAGATCCAGCTAGATTAAAGCATTATAAGGATGTTGACAAAAAAATAGTAGAGTATTATACTCTAATTAAGACAGCAGATTGGTCATCAGGAGAGAAATTACGCCAGCTCCTACCTGATTTTTATTCTAGTCCTGGCACTGGTGAGATTGGAGAATGGTTTAAATCACGAATCTATAGAGAAGCAATGTCTGCCTGGTCTAGTTTACTTAAGAGAAACCAACTAGGAGGTATTACATTCTTTAGAGCTCTTCCTGAATGGCTTAGAAATCGTTACTTAGAAAAGCATCCTGAGTATAATCTAATGACTCAGTATCCTATTAGTCGTTTTGCAGAAGAACCTTTGAGAAAAGATCTTTTATCCAAGGCTGCTTTAAGACTCCATTTAGCAGAACGCATGCACTATAAATATTCTCCTAATCTTCCTTGGAAAATCAAGGAAAGAATAAAGAAGGAATTTATTAGAGCGGGAGTGTGGGAGTCTAGAGCACATTGGAAAAAGTCTGATTGGCAAAGGTATTATATGCAGAAAGCAATTAAGAAGAACAATCTGTTCGAATTAGATTTACATCATAATGCTTTGCTTCGTAAAGAATTTGAGAGACTGTCTAAAACTTGGTTAACTCGTGGAAGGATACTTCCTTTTAAGAAGAAAGTAGTTCCCCATGAAGTGGAATTAATTGACTAATATTTAAACCATGAATACAGCAGAATTTATAAAAGAGTTAGGAGATTCATTCTCTGATCCTAACTATCAATTGTTCTCACAAGAAGATTGGAAAGATGTTATAAACTTCCAATTAAAAGATATTGCAGGTGATGTTAAAATTCAGACAACTACAGAAGTAACTTATGATAGCTCTACTTTACAAGTAGATATTTCTGGTGATACTTATGACAATTTAATTTCCGTTGATTCAGTCTTACTTGAAACTTCTAATGGGAGAATAGTTGAATTTGATAATTGGACTTGGCTTCCAGGAAAGAAAGTAGTTGATATGGATCCAGATGTTTACAAGGATGCAGATAGGAATATTGATGACTATTCTAAAACTTATATTGTTTGGTCTCATTATGCTGATGAGCTAGATGATGAGAATGATACAATTCCGGTTAACAATAAGAACGTTGGCCTCCTAAAGAAACTCTGTAAAAAAGAAGCATTAAGTAGACTCTTAATGGACAAGGTTAAATTCAAACGCTATCAAGTCTATGCGGGACAAGTTTCGCATTTTTTTGTTTTAGGTTTGATAAAGGAATTGGACAATGAAATCGAGAGGGAAAAAATGCTACAAAAAGATAATTCAATAGATACATTCTAATGGAAAATATAAACGTAAATAAAAAATATGATGTAGAATTAGATTATTTTGGTTATATAATTGAACCTGCATCATTCAGAATAACTCCTGCTTCTTTATTTGGAACTAGATTTACTAGAGGCAGACCAGAATATTCTGGGTTAGATCTCTGGCAGATCGGAGCACTAACTGATTTCTCAAAAGGAATGGGCCAAGACTTCTTAGTTGATCCTTCTAGATTTTCTTTCTCCGAAGGAATAGATATTACTACTCCGGGGGAAATTAAATTAGAAAGAGATTTAGTTGCTATAGATGGTGATCATTATCCAGCTAGTAAGGGAAAAGTTACTGCACATTATAGAAGTGCTTCAGCTATTTATCTTGGAACAGAAGATGGAAACATACTTAAGTCTACAGATGGAGTTACTTTTACTCAACATCAGGATACTGGAGCTGGTAAGATCTATCAATTTTATGAAGTTGATGATGCCTTAGTAGCTACTAAGGGTGCAAAAGCTTCTTGGTTTTATTCTGATTGGCAAAAGATATTTAGTTATCCTTCTACTAATAAGGATGGATCCTTTGCTATTGGAAACAAATATCAATATGGACAGACATTCCAACCAACGGCAAGTAATAAAATAGTGAAAATGATAAAGGCTTATATGCTTTCAATGCCAGGTAAAGCTACTGGGAATTTGGAATGTGCAATTTATGAACTTGATGGTTCTCATCTTCCTACTGGAGACCCGGTTGCTACTGCAGAACATGGCCCACTAACTAACTTTGAATCTTATGCTTGGGTTACCTTTAGATTTTCAGAAGCAATTACATTAGATGAGAGTACTGAATACGGTATGGTCTTTAGTGTAATTGGAGGAGCTGATGAATCTGCTTTGGTTGGCAGAGATGAATCTTCCCCTTCAGATGCTGGAAGAGCCATTGAATATGATGGAGAAACTTATACTGTTTCTACTACAGAAGCTTGTATCTATGAGATATGGAATCAAGAAGGCTCAGCAGCGTGGGCGGAAATAGGTCCTGTTAATCTTTATTTTGTTTCAGTTGAAAGTCAAATAATTTACGGATATTTTAATGATGGAGTCAGACAGTCTGAAGATGGATTGATTTGGGTTCCTGAACCACCAGATCCTTTATGGGCTTTACCTTCTGGAGATGGAGTTCCTTTATCAGCCTTAACTATTCCTCGTGGTTTCTTACTTGGAACTTCAAGGGGATTATGGATGATAAGTGCTGGTTCTTCCGGGTATGCAATAAGAGAATTTACTGGACAAGTTTCAACTGATAACTTTAGAGGATTTGGAAAGTATGATTACTTTGGAATCTTCTCTGTTGAGAATGAAGGAATTCTCTACACTGATGGGAAGGCAACTTTTGTAACTAATATAGATTCAAAGTCTAATTCTTTTGCGTTCAGATCTTGTGCGGGAATAGAAATAATTGGACAGGATATATTTGCTCTTGTTAAAAATTCAGATGATGAATGGTATTTAGCTAGATCAAATCAACGTTACTTTAATTCCCCCACACATTTTACTATGGTTAAGAAATTAACTAAGACCCCTTATCATCTTTCTACGTATGGTACCGCAACAGTAAAGAAAGTATTTATTCATTATGAAGATGAGACTACAGATGTTCTTGATCTTCTTGCTGGAGTTTATCAGACATCCGGATGGTTAGAAACTTCTAAGATTGATGAGGATTTAATTAGACTTCAAAAGATGTATAGAGTAATCTCATGTGTTCTCTCTGACTCACCGGCCAGTGCTAAAGTTTCTATTGCGTATGCAAAAGATAATGAGGCTATTGGTTCGTATGAAGATAATACTTTAACTGCAACTACAGTGGAAGTTAAGAAGACTTTAGATAATGGAACTACTGGAAATAGAATTAAGATTAGAGTTAAGCTAACTAAGACTGGAATTTCTACACCAGTTGTTTCAGATATTACATGGAAATATATTTTAGAAAGACCAAGTGAAGAAACTACTTCTAAGAAGAATTTTACTTTTACAATAATAGCAGAAGATGAAATGGCTTGTTTAGATAATTCAGATTTCCCCTATACAAGGAGAGAACTAATGGATAATATTTGGGATACCAAAGATAAGAAACAGATACTGAATTTTGTTGGTCTTGATAACAAGGAGGAGGATGCTATTAAGATAACTCATACCAGCGGGTATACTGTTACAATAGATCAGGTAGATTCCACAATTAAACTTTATAATGCTAGTGGAGTCTTAGATCATTCTCTTTCATCTAATCAGACTCTCACTGCGATTGTAGTAGCTATTACTGGTTATAGTGGTTATACTTGTGTATTATCCCCCGATGCTACTGGGACAGATTCAGGGACCACATTAATGCCTGTAAGTAGTATTTCAATTAAAGGAGGAAGAACTTTAAAAAGTGGTGATTCAATTCATAAAGTGATTATCACTTCCGGGACTCCAGCAGAGACTCATACTTCTTCTGAGGGGGCCGGTTCAGCTAGAATTAATTTATCGTTAAGAGAAATTTAATATGACTGAAGTAAAAGGTTATTGTGTTAAGTGTCGTAAACTTCAACCTCTAGTAGATGGTAAAGAAGTTGTAAAGAAAGTAAGAGGAAAGACAATGAGATTCTTAAGGGGAAAATGTAAAGTTTGTGGTACTAACATTGCAAAAATGTTACCTAAAAAATAATGGGTTATAGTTTAAAGTACAGAAAGCTTAGAGCCTTAGAAGAAAGGCGCTATGCAGATTATGATTATATTAATCGCCAATCAAAGAGGAAAGAAATTACCTGGCAATCTATCACACCTAACATTCCAGGAACTGTTCCAGAGAAGATGGTTTATGATTATCTTGTACAATTGGGGATAAATTTTGAATTTCAGTATGCTTTAGCTGATGCAGCTGATACATATATGAATGAGAATAGATGGATTCCTGATTTTACATTACCTGATTATGATGTGATAATAGAGATCTTCGGAATCTATTGGCATTCAATTCCAGAAACAGAAGAGGGAGATAAACTCAAAGCTATGTATATGCTCAATGAAGGCTATACTAGGTATGCTAATGGAATTCCAACTTATCCTACAGGAGGATATCAAGGGAAAAGATTAATAGTATGGAGTGACTCAGAGATTTATGTGATGGGTCCACCAGTATTATTTGCTAGAGATCTTCCTGATATAATTTTCAATCCATTAAAGAGAGGAGTACCTGCTGAATACTTACAGAATAAGGATGTTGAATTTCTTAAGAAAGAAAAAGCGAAAGCAGCACAGTCAATGCGCATGACTCTTCCTAAAATAACAAAACGTTCACTTAGTTTAATTGTTAAGAGTAGAAGAAATGTCGGAAAAGTATCCGCAAAATTACATCCTGGATCAAAAGCCAGAGCCTTATGATCCACAAAAGGCAGAGATTCTTAGAGATTCTCAACAGAATGCAGTTCTTCCTTTTGGAAGAAAATCTGTTATTCGTTATGCTACGTTACCAGGTTCAACTAAAGTAAGGTTCGGAGCTAGAGGAATGGATGAAGGCCAGACTAGACCAGAAGATTTAGCCTCCGGAGTTCTAGGAGGATATTTAGATTTGGGCCATACCTCTTTAGTTAAGTTAAGTACTGAGGGGATTTTAATAGGAGCTAATCCTGGAGTAGAAGGAGGTGGCTGGCTAATGAGTCACACTGGATTGTTTGGTTATAACGATGCTGATGCTAGATTTCAATTCTATTTAGAAACTTCTGGAGCACTTGAACCAGGTACCTTAGTGTTAGGAGATTATGATAATGATCAGTATGCAATGTGGGATCAAGCTAATTCTCAGTTTATAGTTAAAGGAACTTTTTATGCAACGGCAGGATTAATTGGAGGATGGAGTATATCTGATACTGCTCTTTATAAGGAAGATGGAACTGATTCGGCTGGTATGGTTCCTACAGATTATGCTTTTTATGCTGGAATAGTTTTAGCTGATAGAGCAACGGCCCCCTTCAGAGTTTATAAAGATGGCTCAGTGACTTGTACAAACCTAACCGTTACTGGAGGTTCTATAAGTGGAATTGTTTTAAGTGGACTTGCAGCTGGTTCAGAGCCTAGTATTCAGGGATGGCAACAGGATATGATCTTTAGTTCTACAGATCATAACACAGTTGCTTGGACTGCTGGAACAATTACTCTTTTAAATGGGGATACATTTAATATAAGTCCTGGTGCAAATACAGGAGATATAACTGCTTTGACTTATATTTATTTTGATAAAACTTCTCCTACTGTTTTACAAGTTACTACGACTCCAGCCAATGCTGTTGGTGCAGGAAAGATTTTAATAGCAGTTGCTGAAGATGTTGCTGCTGGAAAGTTAGCTTCTTATCAGGTCTTTGGCGGGACTGGAGGAATAAATAAACTGTGGACTGCTGATAGTATTGCAGCAAATACCATTACTGCTAATGAGATTTTGGCTAATACAATTACTGCTAGTGAAATCTATGGACATACAATTACTGCTGATCAAATCGCAGTAGGAACAATTACCACTACTGAAATAAATCTCCTATCTTTTGAAATAAGTTCTACTAATGTAAGTGATGTTGATGCCTATTCTACTAATCAGGATAAACAACAGTTGTCTACTTTACTTGTAGATACTCCAACTGGTTCTGGATTGTTTATGGATGCAACCCATTTAGGATATTATGATTCTCCTAATTGGAAAACTTATATGGATAGTTCAGGAAACTTTTATCTAGGTGGAACTAGTGGAAGTTTACAATGGGTAGCTAGTACAGATTCTTTAATAATCAGTGGTACAATTTATGCAACTATAGGAACAATAGGTGGGTGGACTCTAGATACATTGACACTAAAATCTTATAATAATGAGATAGAATTTTATGCTGGAGATGCTTCAAACACTCCTCATCTTAAGATTTTTTCAGAAGGTAGTTCAAACCCAAATGATTATGCTCAGCTTACTGGTGGAGAAGATCCAGGCCAAGTAAACGTAGGTATTCCTCGTTTTGATGTGTATAGAGATATAACTGAGACTGATGGAAATGTTAGAACACAATATGGTAAAGTTCTTTGGTTTTATACAAAATATCAGACTGTAGCTTATGATCCTTGTCCTCAAGGTCAAATATATACAAAGGATGGTAAAGAATGGAAAGAAGATTTTCCTACAATAGGATCTCCTGCTGATCAAGATGGAATAAGTGTTTGGTCTTTACTAATGAAATCTACTGGTGATGCAGCTAGAGTTGCAAAAGCTGCTATTATGTTTTATGGTTATGCTGCTCAGTCTGGAGCTACAGGAGAAATTGGACTAACAGGACAAGTTTTAGCTCCACAAACAACAATGAGATTAGGAGATTATAACGCTAAGTATTCACAATTATATTTAGATCAACTTGCTTCTAATCCATCTGCTCCTTATTTAGTAGAAGGTTTAGTTTTTACAAAAACAGATCATCACATTTATTATTATAATGGAAGTTCTGTTGTTGCTTTGGATTCAAGTGGTGGAATTAGTGAAGTTAAAGATGATACTACTCCTGAGTTAGGTGGAAGCTTAGATTGTAATTCTCAAACTCTAACTGAGGCTGGACACATTTACCCTTCAAGTAGTAAATATCTTGGATCTACAACTTATAGATGGAGTGTTTTATATACAGCTAATATAAATTTAACAGACATGGTAACAGATGCTACTAGTCCAGCATCAGGATATTTATCTTTAGGTACTAGTTATTCTTATGGATTAGTATTACAAAAAGGTATTTTAGTTAAAGGAGATATTCTTCCAACTGCAGCTACTTATGATCTTGGATCTACTGGAGTAAATAGATGGCAAAATTTATATACAAGTGGTATAAGTCTATCTGGAAGAATTGTAAATTCTTCTAGTAGTACTTATTATTTATGTTTAGGTACTGCATATGATCATGGATTAGTTTTACAAAAAGGAATTGATGTCACAGGTGGATCAATTGATGCTACAGATTCTAATGGTAGAATAAGACAATATCTAGCAGGATTAAGATCAAGGTCTGCTCCTGGAAGTCCTGCTGCTAGTGAAGTTTATATTTATTATGATAGTGCAGACGGAGATATTAAAGCAAAAAATTCTTCAGGCACAGTTGTTACAATTGCAAATTTTTAACCCTTGACATAATTAAACAAGTATTCTAAGATGTTAATATGATTAAAGTAATTTATAGAGGATCATCTGAGAAGAGATCCTATAAGACAAAAGAATTTCATGCCTCTATTGGTAATGTTGTTTTTATGTCTGAAGAAGCCTGGGAGAAAATTAATGAAGAGGGTGATGCTAAACTTTTTGAGAAGGTCGAAAGTATAGCAAAAAAATTCCCCCTATTCAGAACTGTATCCCCAGGCGTGCCTTTTGAGAAGGCAAAAATTAAACAACTAACTTAAACTTTATGTCTGCTACTATAAAATTAGAATGTTGTAATAGTACTGATGCTGGAGTAGAAACAGATATTACAGGAGCTGGTATTGATTTCATTACTGCTGATAATGCTCTTAATACTTCAGGAAACAGGGAGGCTTATCCAATCACTATTCCAACTGTAGGGGTAGCTTATTCTTATGAGAAATGGTTAAGATGGAAATGTACTGTTGTTCCAGATACACAGTGTACGAACTTTCAATTCTGGGGGCCAGCTACAGTTCCAGGAACTGGTTTAATTCTTTATGTTGGAACCACAGACACAGGAGTAACTCCTGTTGTTACAGACTCAACTCCTGCTGCCACTCAGCAAGATACCAACTACTATGATACTGATCATCAGTTAGCTATCTCAGGAACATTAACTTTAGAGAATGATGAGACTGATTATTTAGTTATGCAACTTGATGTTGGAACTACAGCAGGTCAGGGAAACATTTCCCAACAGACTTACAATTATTCTTACGATGAGAACTAGAACTTTTTAGATTACTATACTTAATGTGCTAAGTAAAATATTATGAAATTAGAAAACTTTTTTCGTTACAAATTAGTTTTAGATTCTTCTAAAGTAATAGAACAAAAGATACCAGGAGAGAGTACGGGGTTTAAATTCAGTACTACTAATCCAGACTTTTATAAAGTAAAGTTTCTTCAACTCATTCCAGAGGGGGAAAATTTATCTGGACTTACTTTAGAGATTCCTTCTAAGGCTAGAATCATTTGGTTCACTAGAACAATTATTCATCAGGGGAAAACTTCCTTTAAGATGCATGTTTATATGGCAGGGTGGCAAACTACTGTTAAACGTTTTGGATCAAAGGATGTAAATATTAAACACATACTTTACTTTTATCCAGATGGAACTATAGAGGATTGTCCGGGGGAACCTACGCTATTAAATTTAAAGATTAATGCTATTGAAGATGAGATTTTAAAAGAAGCTTAATTTTTTTACAATGAGTTCAACATTTTTAGAAAAAATAAACGGAGGAAAATCTGTTATAACAGATAATCCTCTTGCAAGTGATGGTGCTCAACTTAGTATTACTGGAGGAGAAAATTCTAAATTCCCCCAAACGGGAATCTTCAGAGCTACTCTTTGGGATTCAGGAACTTATACTGATCCTAATGATGATCCTAACATGGAGATGGTAGATGCTGAGTTAAACACTGGTGATACATATGATATTACTAGAGCTAAAGAAAGTACCACAGGAGTAGAGCATGCGCAAGGCTCTGCTTTTCGTCTTTTAATAACAGCTGGTGGAGTAGAGGAATATGAGACTGCAATTAATATTTTAGAAAACTTAAAGGATTATGCTGATAGTCCTATGATTGTTACTGGTGGAGAAATTACAGAAGGCACAGCTGGAACTTTTACCGTTGCTGCTTTAACTGCTTTAGTAAGAATTACTGATAGTTTAATTGGAGAATTAAAGTATATTACTCTTGCCGAACAAGCAAATCAAGCTATTACTGCTGCTGATACAACTTATTTTATATGTTTAGATTATAATGGTGGAACACCTCAGATAGTTTTATCTGAAACTAATCCTTATGCACGAACAACCTCACCAGATAGAACACAAATTACTATTGGAAAAGTAATGAAAGATGGTAGTGATAATGTTCATTATATTCCAGGTGGATTTAATTTTCAAGATGGAATTGAGAAACTTCATCAAAGAGCTGGTTCATTAAGAGGACACGAATTACAAAGTGGTTCAGCTATTGCTTATTTAGCTGATAACAAATTTACAATGGAAGCTGCAGTATTCTATGCTGGAATAAATAGAATAACACAACTTTTATATAATAGTAATACAACTCAATTTACTTCTGTCAGAGGAGATGGTGGAGTTGGTTGGACAGAAGCCTTGACTAATCTTATTGATTTTGAACATTATGATGATGGTGTTGGTGGTCTTGGAACTATTGCAAATAACAAATTTGGTTGTCATTGGGTTTATAGACACATAGGAGATGGACACGTTTATGTAAGATTAGGACTTGATAGCTATTCTCTTGCTGGAGCAGAAGAAGCTGATGAGCCAACAAAACCAACTCACTTAACTGATTTTGGTGCTTTAATTGGAAAGATAATTGCTCCTCAAGCTGGTGGAAGTTTTACTGTTATTCAAATGGTAACTGATACTATGTTCACTGGAGCTGCTGCTGCTGACCACGGAAATCTAACTGGTTTAGGTGATGATGACCATAGTATTTATCCTTTATTAGCTGGTCGTTCAGGTGGTCAAACTATTTATGGTGGAACTGCAGCAAATGAAGATTTAACATTAGAGGGAACTTCACACGGAACTAAAACAACTTCTTATCTTAATTTACAGCCCAATGGTGGTAATGTTGGTATTGGAACTGCTAGTCCAGCAGCAAAACTACATACTGTTAGTAATACTTACCCAGTAACATTAATTGAAAGAAAAGCAGCTTTATCTGGAGTCAGATATTGGGGAGCTGAATTATATGCTAACGATACTACAACATCAGAAAATGGACAAGGAATAGGTTTTATTTTTAAAGTTAATAATAATATTGGAGAACCTACTAATGCTGGTCAATTTTCTGGAGCTTTAGATACAGTAGCCACTGAAAGTGAAGTTGGAGCATTATATTTTGCTCCTGCTTGGCACGGAGATGACCCATCAACTCGTTCTGATATGGTATTAAAGGCAACGGGAGTAAATAGTGGAGATTCGGAATTATTAATCGCTGGCAATGTTGGCATCGGAACAACGAGCCCTTTAGAATTATTATCTCTTGGAACTGCTGGAACTACCGCTGGAGTATTATCTCTGGCTGGGGCAACTTCAGGAAAAGCTATTATAGATGTATCTGCTGAAGCAGGAACTCCTACACTCACGCTTCCAACTACTACTGGAACGCTGGCACTAATTTCAGATATTCCAACTACCTTAGCAGGACATAATGCTACTGAATTAGATGATATTTCTGCTCAAGACATAACTGATATTGGAAACTTATCAGGAAGTAATACAGGCGACCAAGATTTATCA
>Ga0307928_10000050_pt1 | contig 60968 bp, 74 predicted proteins | sample AceLakmetagen232_FD_201815 | JGI IMG/M metagenome (GOLD analysis project Ga0307928, IMG submission 201815) | Saline water microbial communities from Ace Lake, Antarctica - #232 | ecosystem: Environmental > Aquatic > Non-marine Saline and Alkaline > Saline | place: Antarctica: Ace Lake...
CAAGGCTGCTTGTACAACGTTGTCCCAAATGCTTTGTACACAATCCAACCAATATCGTTTTTTTTGAGGTTTTTTAGAGCCCATTCATACGATGAAGTTAAACCGGTTGCTTCACTCAGATTGGCACCCCGCAGGTTGGCACTCCGCAAGTCTGCGTCCTGTAGGTCTGCGTCCCGCAGGTTGGCTCCCTGCAGGTCGGCACCCTGCAGGTTGGCATTTATCAGATTGGCATCTCGTAGATTGGCACCACACAGATTGGCACTCTGCAGGTTAGCATCGCACAGGTGGGCCCTCTGCAAGTTAGCACTCCGCAAGTCTGCGTCCTGTAGGTCTGCGTCCCGCAGGTTGGCTCCCCGCAGGTCGGCACCTCGCAGGTTGGCATTTATCAGATTGGCATCTCGTAGATTGGCACCACACAGATTGGCACTCTGCAGGTTAGCATCGCACAGGTGGGCCCTCTGCAAGTTAGCACCCTGCAGGTCGGCACCCTGCAGGTTGGCATTTATCAGATTGGCATCTCGTAGATTGGCACCACACAGATTGGCACTCTGCAGGTTAGCATCGCACAGGTGGGCCCTCTGCAAGTTAGCACCCTGCAGGTCGGCACTCCGCAAGTCGGCATCGCACAGGTGGGCTCTCTGCAGGTTAGCACTCCGCAGGTCGGCATCGCACAGGTGGGCTCTCTGCAGGTCGGCACCCTGCAGGTTGGTATCCCGTAGATTGGCACCCCGCAGGTCGGCATCTCGTAGATTGGCACCCTGCAGGTTGGCACCCTGCAGGTTTTTAACACTTAAAATAGTTGCGATACTTTGCAAGCTATTCATTTTTTACGCCGGTCACTGGGGTGGCGTTTCTCAAAGAGATGAAGCACATGCTGCGCAAAGTCGTTGCACAGCCAACGCTTTGTCTGGTTGTCGATCAGATTGACCTCTACCCTTGGGTCCAAAACAAGAGATAAAAACTCGACGTGGGGCAACTTTCCCGCCTCAACCAACTCGGCTAAATACGGAATGTCGAGCTTGTTCCTCCCGGTGACCAGGCGAAACAAGAACTCCATCGAGTGGTCCCCCAGGAAGGCTAAAAATTCACCAGCGGTTATGGTTTTGAAGCTCACTTCTTCTTCCCCCATTTCAGCGTTGAGGCCGGTTGTTTCCAGACCGCGCCGGACTGGTACATATCGCGGCGAAGGTTTTTTCTCTCCTGCGTTTTGCCGGCGGTCAGCTTGTCCAGGGCGGTCAGCGGCATCGACATGGAATTGAATATTTCCTGCTTGGTGAAGCCGTGACGTTTGAGCGTCTGGACGGCAATAACCAGATCCACTTGGCGCTTAGTCGTCGGCGTCAATTCCAGGATCTCGTCGCCCGTCTCGATGGGTCCCTCTTCTTCGACAAATCTTTGGACGGCCGCTTCCGCTTTTTTCATCGATTGCTTGACGCGACGAATCTGCAACGCCAGGTCGGTCATGGCCCGGCGATCGCTTAGTGAACTGATTGTTTCCGGCAGCGCCGGCAAGCGGCTGAACTCAGGGCAATGCGCCCGAACAGAGCACCAGGAGCAGAACGAATCTTCGGGGCGACCCGGAAACACGTTGTGCGGATCCTCGCCCTGCTCCACCCGGCGCAGCGCGGCGAAGATCGGGCGCACCCACCCCACCAATTCACGCCAGACGCCGGTGAATTCTTCGCGAGGGAACGCGGCGCGATTCAGCCCGTAGCCGAACCGCACATGGTCTTTCTCGATGACTATTTCCGTCACGTTCGGGAAAAACTGCGCCACCGCGTAGGCGTACAGCCGCATCTGCCGATCTTGTTCCAGCAGTTCGCCGAATTGCACGTTGCGGCCGGTTTTGTAATCGCGCAGGATTGCCGTTGCTCCATCGTTGACGAAGTACAGCAGGTCGATGGTGCTACCGACACAGACCTGTGTTCTGCTGTCGTGCCGGCGCACCGCTGATCCGTTTTGCCGAAATTGAAAGGAGCGCTCGACGAGCGCGTTTTCGGCGTACTCCGGGAACAACTTGGGCGGCTTGCCGTACCGGGCTTCCACCGCGTCGATGATCTCCCGCAAATGCGGCTGTTCTTCTTCCGTCACCCCCTGCAGCAGGCGGTCTACCCGCCCCTGCCAGCGTTCGCGGCCGGCAAGGATGTCACGGGCATGGTCGGCGCATAGTTCGTGCACCTGCGTCCCCCGCCGGGCTTCGGAGGAAACAAACAGCGGACGCAGGGCTTCGACGTAGCGCAGGTAAAAGCTCAACGGGCAGCCGCCAAACTGCGCAATGGAGGAAACGGATAGAACTCGCTCGCGGCTGTAGGCTACGGACATCGATCATCCCGCCTATTTGCCGTGTTTTTTTGCGAGGGTCTTCTCGATGATGTCCAGAGCGCCGTGTTGACCGCCCTCGCTGAGGTTTTCGAAGTTGAAAAACATGCTCGTCAGCAAGGCGGTGATTTCCTTGCGGTCGCCAAACCGATTCGCCATCTCGGTGATTCGCTCGGCAGGCGAAATTTCCGCCTCTTTTTCTTTCGGCGCCTCTTCTTCGGTGGGTTCCGGCTTTTCGGCTTCTTCTTCGGCCTGCCCGTCGAAATGTTGTTCCGCCGAATTCAGGGCGCCTTTCATCTCACCGATGGACATTTTGGACAACGGAATTGGGAACATTCCTTTGAAGTAGGCCTCGACCACATCCTTGCCACGCTCGGCGATCAAATCGGCATATCGCTGGCGCAACGGCTCTTTTTCGTCGGGCTTCTTTTTGCCCTCGTCGCCAAGAACGTCATCGGCTGCCTTCTTTTCTTCGGGCTTTTCCGCTTCCTGCTGTTTTTCTTCGAGGATCTGCGGGAAGAGCGTTTCGGCTTTTTCTTCGTTGTTTTTGATCGCCGCCCACTTGGAATTGAGGTCGGCCAGCAATTCCGCGTGATCCTCATCGTCGTCAATCAGATCGTCGATGGACTCGATGCCGATGCCGCCCAGGGCGATTTTGTTGGGGACGCCGACCGCCGACAATCCCCGCAGGATTTTCTTGGCACTTTTTTGGGTTCCGGCTTTCAGGATGTTTGCCACGACCGTATTTAGCGCCCGCTCGACTGCCTGCGTCTTCAACCAATGCGGCATGTTGCGAAGTATGAGGTTCCGCAGCAGGCGCGACATCGCGGCATTCAGTGTTTTTTCGATGTCACGCTGGTTGACGTATTGTCCGGTCGGCTTCTTCACGGTTGCCGTGTTACTGTCGTTGACGCCCTTTTCCAAATCGATGTAGACGGCCTTAATCGTCCATGCCTGCGAATTCTCGCCGATGATCTTCGTTTCGGTTACACAGTTGCCCCAATTATTCTTGAGGATGTGAGCTAACTTGACCGTTTCGCCCGTGACGATGTTCTGCATCGGGGTTTTGCATTTTGAGCACGGCGTACCCAACAGCGGAAGATTGCTTTCTTTGTGGCCGCATGTCGGGCAGGTCTTTGTGCGAAACGGCAAAGCGTACTGAGCGTCAGCGCCCAACAGTTCCGCTTCGGTTAGCGTATCTGCCAAAACCGCATTCACATCCCGCTTCTCCATCACGGCAATAGCCGTTTGGTACTCGGTATCGGTTCTGACGAGGGTTTTTCCCTGTTCAACCAGGTTTTCGCCGAATTGACCTTCTCGCGGTTGTACGAATCTAGAAATCATTGAATTGCCTCCAGGAATGTTGAGTTATTGTGGATAGAGAAAACGGAGGCCCCGGCTTTGAGCCAGGCGCAAGAGACGCGGCAGTCACTAACCCGTTCGATGTGCTTGAATTCATCAAAAATAATAATTGCGGCTCTCACGGACCATCGCCTCCGTTGGTTTTCAAAAAAGGGGCGGCTGCCTTGGGGTCTGGGGTGTGAACAACCGCCCTAAAAATGGGCCTTTCTCGCCCGTCACGAACTTGATTAGGGCGACGGCGCCGGTGCCCGGGTAATGGAGGGAATCTCGATTGAGTGAAACACAGATGGCCCCAGACATTGCGGCGCCGCCGCTTTCGTAATTTTGAAAGAACTTTTGAATTGCCGCCGCCGGCCTCTCGCCATGGGGCGGTCGAGAACTCCCCGGCAGCGGACTCGCGACGAATCGCAAGCCCTTGGCCGGTCGGCGACGAATTGTAAAAAGGACCGGAACATCGACGGTGCAAAGAGATTGACCTGTTCAATTAAAGGAGCTTTGGTGGAAATTATTGATTTGGACAGATATCCTACCCGCCGATGTCCCGGGTTCGTATTCGTATTCGTCGTATTCATGGTTTCAACCGCACAGGGGGCACGGTGACGTGCGGGTTGGCGGTTCGAGGCTGCCGGAATGGACCGCGCCGCTGTCGAGGTATTCAACCGTCCGCTCCCCCCGGCAGACCGGGCAAAGCAGCTTCCCGTTGCGCAGCCATTCACCGACAAGATCGTCCAGCCGATTACCGTAGGCAAGCAACTCGGCGAACCAGTCGACAAGGCATTCCTCGAGCGGGTCGTCGGCATCGTTGTCAAGCCAGTTGCGCATGGCTTCCTGGGCGAGATCCCACAGCAACGGGTTCTCATCGATGGAAGCGGCAAGCTCGCTGGCAAGCTGGTTGATATGTTCTTCGTTATCGAATTGCACATCAGCCTTCCTTTTTCGCTTCGGTCAAAAGTTCGTCGATTTCGTTGATGGTCGCTTCCGGCCCGAAACGACTTGTCAGATCCTTGAGTTTTGCGTCGAACTCGGCAGCATTCTTGCCGCTCACCATCGGCAACCGTTTGATTTTCTTGCTCATTTGCTTTCTCCCGCTTATTTATTCGCTATGTTTTGAGGCATGGAAACCACGCCCCCAAATTTGCCGCTCATTTTTGGAAGTTCATCGAGGTATGCGTCTAGGTCCGCTCGCTCGATGATGACGACGCCCGGCCGGCGCCCCGGCCTGCTCCGCGTGAAATGGTCTGCCTCGAATGCTTCCGTGCGGCGATGCGGCAGCACGTTGTCGCGCACCAGCCGTGCGATCGTTCCGTGCGGCAATCCGGAATACTCAACGGCCCCATCAACTGAAAACGCCCGGGGCAGCCAGCCGGAACGTAAGCGATTTGCCGTTCGTTTCTTCGCCATGGCGCTATTCCTCTTGGTACTGCGCATCGATGCCGTGCCGGACGATGTGCAGCACCTGCCGCTTCGAAAAACGATGGCGACCACGACGCCGATTGATCCGGTAATCCTTCAGGTGTCCCGCCTGCGACCAACGACGAACCGTTTCACCGGAAACGCGGAGAATGCGAGCCGCCTCTTTTGTGCTTATCAGTTCCGGCACGTCGCTTGCAGCTTGTGTGGTTTGTGTGTTATGGGATGATTCAGGACGCACATTTTCCGTTGGCATTGCGAAGTATCCTCGCGTGTTGAATGTGTGTGTTGTGTTCTTTGTGTATAATTATCGCAATTGCGATATAATGTCAATATATTTTCTCGCATATTGTTACTTTTTTTGTAAGTGAGTGAAATGAAAGAGGTATTGAACAGACTTCAAGAGTTGATAGACACCCTTTCAAAGGGAAAAATCTCTAATTTTTCGCGATTGATAGAGATCCCCGATGGAACGGTACGACATTGGTTTATTCGCGGAAGCACTGTCAGCTCGGAGCACATCGATAAAATCTGCAAGGCAACCGGCGTGTCTGCCGACTGGCTGCTCACCGGCGAAGGCCCGATGATGCGCAAGGACACCACCGACGACAGCCTGAACCACCGTGAGGCCGAAGATGCCCTGGGAGCGGTAATCTACAGCCGTGGCGCGGAAAAGTTCTCGCCTGAATTCATAAAAATAGCCAAGCGTGAGATCGCCCGTTTGATAAACGAGAAGGACAAGAAGTAGAAAATCCGTCAGACAGGTAATTGGATGTTACGGTCAACGCTCAAATTCTTGATTATTATTTTTGCGCCTTTGGCACGGCCGAAACGGAAAAAACTGATGAAACACAAAAAGTCATGGCCTATGTGATGTGCCAAAATTATGTAGAAAACTTACTCAAATCGCCAGGTTCGGCAGATTTTCCCTGGAGCGCTGATAGCACTATAATCATCGGTGAACATAAATTTAAAGTTAAAGGACACGTCGATTCCCAAAGCTCCTTCGGTGCAATTGACCTGCCCCCAGTTAAGGTACCACTGATTCTGTTAGTCTGACACCCTGTTGCTGTGGGCGGAGGGGCGGAGCCCCGTAGCCTACAGCAAGCGGCATTACGGCCTCTGGCGCCGGTGGCCGATATCCCAAAGCACTGTGCGGCCGGAAGTGATTGTACTCTTGCCGCCATCGTTCCAGAAGCACCTTCGCCTCGGCCATCGTGTCGAAAATCTCCCCATTGAGCATCTCGTCACGCAGCTTACCGTTGAAGCTCTCGACGTACCCGTTTTCCCACGGACTACCGGGCTCGATGTACAACGGCTTGATATCCAGCGTATGGAGCCATTTGCGCACCGCCGTGGCCGTGAATTCCGGGCCGTTGTCGCTGCGAATGTGATCCGGAATCCCGCGCCGAATAAACAGATCGTCCAGACACGTCAGCACGTCCTCCGCGGTGATGCGCCGGGCGACTTGGAGCGCCAGGCACTCCCGGGTGTGTTCGTCGATGATCACCAGGATCCGGATCGCCTTGCCGTCGCGCGTGCGATCTTGCACAAAATCGTAGCTCCACACGTGATCGCGGTACTCCGGTCGCAGCCGGATGCACGAGCCGTCGTTCAGCCACAATCGCCCCCTTTTTGGCTGTTTCTTCGGGACCTTCAAGCCCTCCTGGCGCCAGATGCGCTCGACTCGCTTGTGGTTCACCCGCCAGCCTTCCCGTTGCAGTAGGGCCGTGACACGCCGGTAACCGTAACGCCCGTAGTAGTGCGCCAGTTCAATGATGCGGCCGGTCAGCGCGTCTTCGTCGTCGCGCACCTTTGGACGACGGCGCTGGGTTGACCGCGCTTGTCCCACGATTCGGCAGGCCCGGCGCTGCGACACGTGAAACGATCGGCGTGCTTGCTCGACCGCCTGACGTCGCTTGGCCGGGCTAGTCAGTTTCCCGAGGTCACCTCCCGCAGGACGACGTTATCGAGGCTCAGGTCGGCCACCAGCCTTTTCAGCCGGTCGTTTTCTTTTTCCAGCTCTTTGAGTCGCCGTGCCTGGTCCAGACTCAGGCGGCCGTATTCCTTACGCCAGCGATAATAGGTTTGCTCGGATACGCCGACCTCGCGGCAGCCCTCGATCACCGTAGCGCCCTTCGCCTGCAGCACCTCGATCTGCCGCAACGTCCGGATCGCCCGGTCCACATTCGTCTTTCGTCCCATGTGCTTCCCCCCTAAAAAGCGAGCCCGAATCTACCACAATCGCTGGGCTCGGTTTTGGGGGGCAGGTCAGCCGGCGATCTGGCCGTGGAGGTTACTCAAGTCGTTGACGGCGATACGGTGAAGGTCCGTTTTATGGATACCGGCATCGCCGATACGGTGCGAATAATCGGCATGGATTCTCCGGAAATGGGACACCGAGACCGAAAACCGGAGCCCGGAGCGATCGAAGCGACGGCCCGCGCCCGGCAATTGTTGGAAGGTCGGAAAATAATTTTGCGTCCGGATCCAGCCAATTCGGCCATCGGGCACCGTGACCGATACAAGCGATTGCTGGCTCATCTCATTTTGCCGGACGGCAGCTTTTTCGCCGAAACGATGATCCGCGAAAATCACGCAACGGCCTTGCTTCATTTTCCATTCGACGCAGAACTAATGAAGCGATACCAAAAAATTGAAAACGAATGACAACAAAATGACGGTTTTATTATTAAATAACAAAAATTACAGCCTTTTCGGCCAAAATAACTTCGGCTCGGTTTTTGCAGTGTATCCCTTCAAGCAGCTTTGTTCTTTGGAATAGTCAACCTTGAAGGGGTCATAAATGGGAACGCTTTGTTTCGGTATGGAATACCTAATGAGACAGACCATCATTTCTTGGATTCACGAGTTGAAGCTAAAACATGGATTTGCCGACCCCAAAAAAATTGCACAAAAAGAAAAATTGCGCGTGTGGACAATCGAGGATGGATGCAACAATTGGGATGCGCGCCTGGTGAAAAAGGATTGCTCGTATTTAATATTGGTCAACCGAGTCAAGCCCCGTGTACGGCGAAACTATGCAATTGCTCACGAGTTGATTCACTGGCTGATTAAACGGCACATGCCCGACAGTTTGCCCCAAGGCGATCAACTGGAACGCCTCTGCGATGTCGGAGCGCACGAACTGCTGTTTGGCGAGGAGAGCTTGTAAATGCCGATCCGGCGATACAACGGTAGAAGCGGACAACGCGGCTACCAGATCGATGTCAGCGTTACAAGGGACGGGTTTACGCATCGTGACCGCCATGTCGTTTACACGGCGAAGGCAAGCGCCCAAATGATCGAACGGCAAATGCGCGACGAACTGTACCGGAAGGTCTACCTTGGCAGGCAGGAAAAAGACCAGAACTTCAAACGCTTGGTTGGGGACTACTTGAAGCACAGCCGGCAGACGAAGAAGTCATGGCGTGACGACGAAATGCGCTCATCCCTTCTGCTTGATTATTTTGGCTCCATGCCTGCCAAGGCGATCGATATGGATAAGGTCGTCCGCTATCAGAAACAGCGCGCAAACGGTAAAATCCGAATCAAAAAAGCCGTTCGCCCGGCGACGGTCAACCGCGAGGTATCACTGCTGTCGGCCATCTTCACCTACGCCATTCGCTCGGGACGGATCTACCCGCCACATAACCCCTGCCTATTCGTGAAGCGGCTGCCGGAGATGAATGTCATCCAAAGTGAAATCACGGACGACAACCTTGTGACCATCTGCGACGGCCGCATGGATCACGTCAAACGCGCCTTCCTCATCGCTCGCTTCACCGGGCTACGCCATTCGGCGATTCTTTCGCTGGATTGGTCGCAAATTACGAAAGACGGAGTGATTTACCCGACGCAAGCGCAAGCGGCAAGCAGCAAGAAGGTTGGCCGGGTGCCGATCCGAAAAGGGCTGTGGCCGGCCTTCGGAAAACGGGAAACATCGGGGCGAATCATTCTTTATCGAAAACAGCCGATCACACGAATCAATACCGCCATTCGCTTAGCAAAGCAGGACTCAGGAATCGACTTCCGCATGCACGATTTGCGAGCATCGTTCCAGACAGAATTACTCCGCGCCGGCATCGATGAGATCTATCGGAAGATCCTTCTCGGGCACGGAAAAGACCTGGCTTTCGCTTCAACCGTGCAAGAACGATACGCTCGTGTGAACGATAAAGACCTGATTCGGATCGTCAATTCTCTGCCAAATTGCCAACATATTGTCAATACAGTTTTGGGATTATCGGAATAAGCCTTTATAATTCAGCACTTTCACGCCGACAATCGCAGCACTACGAATCCGTGTGTCGCAGGTTCGACTCCTGCCAGGCGCGCAGTTGGTAAGCCCCCTAAAACATGATGTTTTCAGGGGGTTTTTCTTTTTCCCTTTCAATTATCACGACAATCGATTAGGTAAAAATAATTCGTTATAATTGGTTGAAATTGACAATGCCTTGGCAACATATTGTCAACGGGATTCTTCCTGCAGGCGGGTTATGGCAAGATCGAAAATCTTTTCTGCGTCGATTTTTGCCAAACACGGCGAGTATTCCTGTCCGCATTTTTGCGCCTGGGGGCACGGCGTTTCGCTGTGGATCATGCAGGGCATGTCCGGGCAGGCTGTGGCCGGTGGTTCAATGGTCGTGCAATGCGGGTAGTACTTCGTGCGCACTTCACCCGGAAACGGGCCGTACAAGGCGATGGTCGGCTTCTCGATCGCGGCGGCGAAATGGGTCAGCGACGAATCGGGGGCAATCAGCAAATCGCAGTGAGCGAGCACGGCAACGGACAAGTACATGCTCGGGCACATGCCGCACAGGTCGAACACCCCGTCTATTTTGCATTCGGGCGGAAAATCACCCTTGCCGCCCAGCATCAGCACCACCACGCCACGATTCACCAGGCGCCGGGATATTTCGGCCAACACCGCCGGCGGAACCGTGCGCAGGAGAGCGCTGGCTTTCGGCTGAATCGCCACGATCTTTTTTTGCCACGGTATCTGAAAAAAGTTCCGCAGCAATGACCGGGCCGTTTTCCATGTTTGCTTGTCGAGATGGAAGGACGGCACTTTCTCGTCGTCGTCCAGCGTCACCCCGGCAGCGGCGGCGAATAGGTCCACCGCGTGGGCGTTCGGATCTTTGCTGGACTCAACCGTGCCGGTAAAATCCAGATGATAATCGAATTTGTCGAATACCCGTTTCGGAAGCGGCAAAGCGTATATTTCGTGCACGTCCGCATTTTTGCGAAAAGTCACGGCATAGATCGGGTTCGTCACCATCGAGACCTTACAGCCGGGATAGCGGTGCACCAGGTGGCGAATTAGCGGGGTGATGAACAGCAGATCGCCGTAGCCGCCGGTGCGGCAGAGCATCAGCGATTTGGCGGTTAGGTCCTGCCCTTCGTAGCGGCGATAGTGGCCGTCAACCGGCTCATCTTCGACGATGTGCTTCCCGAAGTCGGTAGCGTAAAGTTGATTCGCCATGTGGTCGGTAAACAGATACGGCAGATCGGGGACAAAGGAAACGGCATGGTCTCCGCCTTTGTTGAGGCTGATTTTCAATGCTCGATCGACGGTAAGAAAACGCATGCCCCGGTGATACCGATGCGCGGCGAATTTGGGGATTGGTTCGGGAGTTCAGAATTTGGGGTGGGCTAGTTTTCGTAGAGTTTTCCGCTTTTCGTCCACTGCATCGCGTTTTATTTTTACGAACTATTAGTCCAAGGGAAAAAGCCAGCGTCGGAGCATGCCGAATTTTACCGCCACTTTCACCGTATCGAGGGCATGCGCCATTGCTCTGATCTGTGCAGAAGGATCGAAAAATCCGCCGGCAAAATGACGTTCGAACATTTTCTCAACGACCACCACCATTCGCGCCTGCTCCGATTTGCCGCCAAAGCGAAATTCGATCAAAGCCGCCAGCAAGCGAAAATAATGTTTGATTCGGCCATGAACGGGGGTGCCATTGAGGTACAAGCTCAACATGTGGGGGCGAATGCTTTTCAGTAAAAACAGAATCAGTAGATCGGCCAGCGGCACATCATGCATCCTCGCCGATTGCGTTTCCCATCCGGGCCGAGGGCCACGGGTGCGGGGGATCGGCGATCAGGCGGGGCCTCAGGACGGCGAAACGCCGCCCTGTCCGCTGCATCCGTGTCCAGTAGTACCAATCGGTGGGCATGCGGTCGGGCTTGCCGTTACGCTCCACCTGTTTCCAGGCCGGCGGCTCCCACTGGATCCAGAAGTTCCAGGAAGCCACCCACACCCGCGAGCACACGGCGTCGCGGATTTCGCAGGTGCGACCGCCAAATTTGTCGACGGCCAGGTTGTGAAACATATCCGGATTGCTGGACGGATCGGGCGGACCGTCATACGGTGACACCACCGCCACGTTGTGCCGTTGCGCCGATTCGCTTTCCAGAACGGCGATGGAGGCTCGTAGCCAGTCGTTACGGCGCACATTGACATCGTTGTCGACCATGGCCAGGTATTGCCGCTGCTCGGGCGGCAGGATGGAAACCAGCGCTAAAAACTGCGCCCAGGCGTAATTCTTGGACCAGTACATTTCCAGGCTGCCGGTGAAGCGGTTGCAGGCCAGGTGCGCGATTTTTCCATCGTCCAACAGTTGCCGATAGAAATCGAACAACTCGTCAAACTCCGATCCCGAATGGTTATCGAAAACAAAGATGTCGGCCTGACCCGCTGTCGAGCGGATCAGACCATCCAAACATTCGCGTGTGCATTGGGCGCGATCACGCACGGAAAGAAAGAGTTTCACCGGGGGCATGGTTGAACCCTTTCGTTATTTTTTACGCTTGCAGAAAAAGATCGTATCGCCGCCGACGCGATAACGAATTTTATCTTCGATGCTCATTTCCTCGTGGAAGTCGACGGCCTCAACCGCGAACTTCGCCTTTTTCAGACGATCGATAACATCGCGTCCGTAGGTGCGCACATGATCGGCGACATCGCGTTCGGCGCTTTCAACCGTCATCTCTTTATCCCGCCGATACGGAACGGTGATGATTGCGCACCCGCCTTTTTTCAATACTCTGTAGATCTCCATCATTGCTTTGCGGTCATCCTCGACGTGTTCCAGGACGTGATTTGCAATGACAAAATTGTACGAACGCGCCTTGAACGGTATGGCGGTGATATCGACAACCAAGTCGGCTTGGCCCGAAACGAGGCCGGCAGTTTTATAGCCGTCGCCAAACATTTTCCGCAACGGTTGGACGAAGCATTTTTCTGCTGCGAAATGCAGCATTTTCATCTTCGTTCGATTCAGCAAACGGCGTTTTTTCATGAACAGCCAGATTTGGCGATGACGCTCCAAGCTGCCACAGCCGGGGCAACGAGCGTTTTTTCTTTTCGTCCGACCGAATGGGTCGAACTGTTTGCCGGTAAATCCGCAAATTGGGCATTTTACCATCATGGTTCATTCTCCTTTTTTGGACATGATCGACCGCAACAAAACAAACGGCTCCACCGGAACCGGCCGGCCGCGGTAGTACATCGTCGACCACTTTAAAAATTGGATCTGAAGCACATCGTTTCTGAGATACGGGTTTTTCCGTTGCGAAACGTGCGCGTGGATCGCTTCTAGTTTGACTTTCCATTCTTCGTTGGAAAGTTCAACGAAGGCGGATGGTTCGAACCGCCGCGAACTCGGCGTGGCATAAGCAAACATATTGCCGGGATACGATCGACACGCGGAAACCATTGCATCGGCCACTGCGCGGTGATCTTGGTGTGTGTCGTCGCCGTGGTGGAATAAGATCATGCCCGGCTTTAACGATTCGATCAGCTTGTCGAAGTGAAGAATCAAAGCCGTTGTGTCGACTCGCGTGTCTTCCATGCCCAGCCGAATTAAATTATAGTTCAACAGCTTGGCCGAGTGCTCCAATTCTTCAATTCGCTTTTCCGAATCCGCGCCGCGTCCGTTCCCGCCATCTGTTACCACGACACCGGTCACGTTTTCGAATCGCTGCAGGTAGCCGCCGCAACCGTACTCGATGTCGTCCGGATGTGCGCCGACTGCCAAGATAGAATTGGGAGTTCCCGCCGATTGATTCATCATTTTTCTTCCCATTCCCACACGTACACGGGCGAATAGCAGAACTGGGCAACGATGCGATAGCCGAGTGGCTCCAGCACCGCGCGAATCTCTTCCCGCTTTTCGATGCTCAAGCTCTCGATCGCCAGAAGCGGCTTAAATTTTTTGATGGTTTCCAGGCCCGATTGAATTGCGGGGAGTTCCGCACCCTCGATGTCCATCTTGATCAGCGTTACCGGGATTTTGGGAAGCTGTTCAACGATGCAATCGATCGATACGGCGGGAACTTCGATATCGCCATTTTCGAGAACCGTTTTCGTTTTCCCGATATTTTCATCCCCTGCGACCTTCAGGAAAACATGATCTCGATTTGGGTACACGGCGGCGCGGAAAATAGAGTATTTGCCATACGCCACATTTCTTGTCAGGTTTCGCCCTAGAACCTTTTCCAAGCCTGGGTGTGGTTCCACGGCGATCACACGATCCGCTTTGCACACGGCGGCAAAAAATACGCTGTGATTGCCGATGTTCGCGCCGATGTCCAGATACATGCCAGCCAATTTTTTTGAGGCGATGAAATCAAGCAAATCCTGCTCGTAGAATTCACCCCGTCTGCGGATTTCATGCAAAATATGATCTTGCGGGTTGTACCCGTCGATGTCGTAGCTTCTGCCGTGGCGCACGATTATGACATTAGCATCGCCGGGCGGGGCATGATCGTTGTTATCGATCATGGCTTAATCTCCTTTCAGCGGATTGGTGTGGATACCGCATTCGCCGCCGCATTTGGAGGTGTCCCGCCAGCGCCCGGCTCTTTCGTCCGGCTCGTTGGAAATGCTCGTGCAAGGAGTGCAGCCCAGCGAACGGAAACCTTCAAGGTAGAGCGGATTGACCGGCAACGAACGGAGGGCAATGTATTTCCACACTTCGGTTTCGGTCCAAAGCAGGATCGGATTCAGCTTGATTAAGCCCTTGTCCCGCTCTTCCACTTCCTGGTAATCGGTGCGGGTGCGCCCTTCGGTGCAGCGCAATCCGGTAACCCAGCAGGTGGCTTTCATTTTTTCCAGCGCATTCTTGACCGGAATGACCTTGAGAAGGCGACAGCATTCGTTCGGGTCGGTTTTGTAAAGCTCTTCCGCAATTGGGGCCTCGTTTTGGAAAATTTGAATCTCGGGATGCCGTTGCATTTCTTCGAACATAAAGCGCTTGGTTTTGTACGGTTTGAAACGAGTGGTCACTGCGAACGCGAGAATGTTTCTGGAAGATCGTTTGCACAGATCCCACACAACGGTCGAGTCTTTGCCCATGGAGTGAGCAAAAACGAGCCCTTCGCCATGCTCCTGGTAGGCTTCCTGGATCAGCGCCAAAGAGCGCTTGACTTTTTCGGCGAAATTCAATTCGGTAACCAATTTCTGAACGTCAACATTGGTCGGCTGCATTACCATCTCCTCTGCTTTGGATAAAAATAAGTTGTTTTGGATGGTGGTTCACCATGGCCGGTGCGCCCCTTCCATGATTCGCGCCGGATTACCGGCAACGGTCGCATTGTCGGGAACGTCTTTGGTGACTACCGCACCTATGCCGACAAACGCATTATTGCCAATTGAGATTCCCTCCCGAATTGCGGCGCATGGCCCGATCCAGACCTGCCGCCCAATCGATGCGGACCCGGACACGACCACATTGGATGAGATGCACGTTCCAGCGCCGACACGAGCGCCATGCCCGATCACAACATGGTGGGCAAGGGACGCATCGTTGTTCAGGACCGTCATGCCGACTACAGCCTTTTGCACGACACACCCGGTACCCATGCGCACCCTGGCGCCAACACGAACCAATCCGAGATGGGGAGTATTGACGAGCTGCCCTTTGTGCCAATTGGGGCTGAGTCCATCGCAACCGATTACGCAGTTTTCGCCGATTACGGCATCTTCCTCGATTACCGACCCGGGATAAATTACCGCCGATCTGGCTATATCGAAGGGGGAATAGACCAGCGGGGGGGCTCCTGGAAGGTCCATTTCCCGAACGATAAGAGCGAACGCCAGGCGGGGATTCTCCACCGCGATAATCGCCCGAGCATTAACTTTCTTCACCAATGCAGGAGTAGTGATAATCAGCGAAGGCCGTTTGTATCCCAGTTCGGCCAGCCGGCTTGCAATTCGATTGCCGGCGCCAAGCTCATGAAGAAAGACGGCATGCTCAGGGCCGGTATTACCGAGAGTGGTAAAGCCGATGAACACAGCGGCCCGTCCTCCGAAGATCTCAGCCGAGATTCCGGCGCTTCTCAAAATTGCTAGCGCTTCACTTACTTTCACCATTCCTCCGGCGTTGGATATTGCGAATCGTCCCAAGCCATGAGCGGCAGACTTTCCCCTTCCAAAATTTGATCGGGGGGAAGGTCTTTGATTTTGCGAGCCGGATTCCCGGCATAGATCGCCGGATGATCGATCGGCTTCACCACATTGGAGCCCTGCCCGATGATCGTGTTCGGCGGGATATTCAGCCCGGCAATCAGCGTTGACCGGCTGCCGATAACACAGCCGAAACCGATTCGGGTTTTGAATTGTCTGGTATTCCCACGACCATAATTAATATGGATGATCGATGTCGTCGTGACGTTCGAGCCGATAAAAACGTGGTCTTCAATTTCCAGCCCGCGCGAAATAACATCGAAGGCGCGAAGGGAAACATGATTGCCAATGGAACAAGGCCCGGTGATGTAGCAATACGGGCCGATGAAACAATGATGCCCAATCCGTGCGCCGGATTTGATCAGCACGTTGTGGCCGATCGTTGTATCCGGGCCAACAATCACATCGTTTTCGATGGTGACGTTGTGGCCGATGCTCACGCTGTCGGCGATTTTAGCCGACAGCGTGATTATGCAGTTTTGGCCGGGCAGCATTGTTCTTCCTCATTCAGTTTTTCGATTACGTCATCCAGATTGGGCCAAGGTCTTACTTCGTTGATTAGATCGGTCTGTTTTTTCCCGCTATCGCGGTATTTTCGATACAGAGAGGTGGCGGGTTTTTTCGTTTGCTCAGTTACGATTTTCGTCCGGTCGACAACGATGATCGGCACACCCTGCTTTTTCGCCTCGATCGCAAACCAAACATCGGTCATGCCGCAAACCGGGCAACTCGAAAGATCGAATTGAAATGCTTCCGTGTGGAAGCCGCAAAATCCGGTTCCTGCGCCATGGACTGCGGTATCCTTGGTGACAAAATGATAGATTTTTCTGTTGCGGAAATAATCGGCAATTTTATGCGGAGGAAAAACCGAACCATGAATGCCGATTATCGCTTTTCGATTGTATTGATCAATTTTTTCAACCATCTCTTCCAAAGCGGTTGCAATTGGCAACACATCGTCGTCAAGCGAAAAATGGTATCCCTTTATTTCCTTTGTCCAGAAAAATTTCCCGTTGTCGGAAATGTCGCCGTGGTCCTGGCTGCGAGCAACTGTGATTTTGGCATGGTTCAGAAAATCGGGAACACGAGAATAATTATTCAAATAGACATTCAGCCTGTCGCACTGCGGTAAAATTCGAGAAACCGTCTCTCGCAGCAGTCCGCTCCGTGACGGAATAGACGCGAGAGACACGGTTATTTTTTCGCAATCATGCTCGAATCCGACCATATTTGCATGCCACGTTCTTTCCTTGTGCATCTCTGATCTGCAGGGGACGGTCTTGACCAGAGCCTTGATCGGCCGATAAACCTTGAACCCTGCTTTGCGAATGCGACGGGAGAGTTGTTCGCCATCGCCGGCGCTTCGGGCCGGGTGGCCCTTCCAGCGATTTTTCGGGATGGGGGTTATGGTGTAATTCACCGCCTCCAGACCGGCGCGATTCATCATCCATTCACCGTCAAACCATCCGCAATCGTCCACTTCGGCATTTCCGTAACGCAAACGCTTGGGCGGCGGCGCTCCCCATTGCCCTATTTTGGTTCGGGGCAAGTCGTCCACAACAATATTCAGCGCGGCCTTGTTTTTATTTCGTATCGCATTCCAGACGGCGAATAGCTCAACAAAGAAATTCGAGCAAAGTTTGTTGTCGTCCTGCAAAGCGATCATGTATTCGACTCTGCACATCTTCGCTTCCGCAAGAAACTCATTGATCGTTTGCCAGAACTCTTTTTTTCCGTAGTTCCAGGAATGGCGATGAAAAGTTATCCATTCGTGGCTTTCGATGAAGGGGCAAACTTCCGCATAGTCGGCGGATGAATAATCGTCATTAATAAAAACGCACGTTCCGACCGGCCGCATTTGCTTGATTTGCCGCAGTAACTTCAACAGCAGCTTGGGCCGATTGAACGTGGGAATGACCACGATAATTCTTGGAATGGCAAGCAGCTTTTTGCACAGGGCGGTTTGAACCGAATCGTCTGTTTTTACCCAATCGTAGATCGCAGGGTATTTTTTCGCCTGTTTCAGCCAGAACTTTTCCCGTTCAATGCAAATAAACGGAATCCCGTTTTCCCGCGCCCACAGGGCAAAATACGGGTCGACCATGTTGGGGTGCCCGATGCGGTCGAAAATCCCATGCGGCGTCAAGTCGCTGTGAAACGCCATCATGCCGGTGCCGACGATATCCACCAGGCAATCCTCGGCCACTGCGGACTGAAAATTGTGCGTCTTCGGCGATTTGGCGTAACTGATAAACGGCGTGGGCAAATCATACCCGTGAAGAGCAACGACAGCGCGGCGCTGGTATTGTTCGACTTTGGCGACCATCCGCTGGGCATAATCGGGCGGATAGGAAAGATCGTCGTCGCCAATGATGTGGTAGCCGCGATGCTTTTTGACGAACCACAGTTTGCCCCGTGCGCCCTGGTCATCATGATCTTGACTGCGGGCGATTTCGATCTTTTCATGGTTCAGAAATGCCGGCACTTCTTCGTAGCAATTCAGGTAGACGCAGATTTGATCCACTTGCGGCAGCATCTGCTCGATCGCCTGTTTCAGCGATTCGACGCGATTGGGCATCGACGCCAGCGAAAAGATAATCGGATCCGCTTTGGGCGGCGCCTTCACCGGCGCTTCCTGTTTTTTTGCCTCATTTGAGGGGGCAGGAGAGGAAGCGGCGCTATTGACTGGTGAAATCCGAGAGCGGGTTGTCTCGGAGCGAATGAACGGATCGGCGACGGACAGAACTTCCATCCCTTTGGCGCATAATTGCTCGCCAAGATACTTGACCGGATCGGCACATGGCGGGATGGAGTAACCGAACGTTTTCAACATGGCCGGGATGCAACAGAACAAAGGGCTGAGCGATGAAGATTCACACAGTTGCAGTTCGCCGTAGTTTCGCCGTTTTGCGGGTGCCGGATTTTCCGGCAGTAGATCGAGCAGCATTGCCGCCGGCGCATTGATTCTGTGCCAATATTTTTCAATCAGCGAAAAGAAGTTGCTGCAAATCTCAGCATGATCGTCCAGAAAAACGAAGTAATTTGCACTGGAATTTTTAGCGATCTCAAACCGTCGATTCCAGATCTTCCAGCGTTCGCCGTCGCCGTGCCGAGAGGAAAGCGATTCGAAATGAATCCACGATTTTCCCTTGAAAGTGCGGTGAACGTAGTCGTAATCGGCAGTCGATTTATTGTCGATGACCGAAACGTCAATCTGATAATTGTCGTCGTTTTGCTGCCGTGCAATCTCGGCCAGCAATAGGCGAAGTTGTTCTGGATTGTTGCAGGTGGTGATAAAGACCTGGAATGTAGTCCGTGCCATCGTCTCACATCAGGTTGAAGTTGATTTGCGAAAGTACCCAGTCCCGCTGCGCTTGGGCTTCGGCGTGGAACCACAGCCAGTCGCTACCGCCGAAAAATGCGCCGTTGTGCACGGCTTTGCTGCGCCAGGCGTGGCGGTTATATCGAAGGTCGATGTCGGTAAAGAATCGGCGCCACAATCGGTGCGCACGGCATCGGGGGAAAAGATTCGGGCATTTCGGGCGGTGTGAGAAAAGCATGAAAAGTTTATTTTCCAGCAACTGCCATTCGTCCTGGCGGAACGCGCGTCCCGTCGCCCGGCACAGGTGGATAAATATCTTTTGGGCCGCTACGCAGAAATCGTCCGGGTTGTTTCGTTCTTCCGTTTCGCCGCTGGCTGCGTAGCGGTAGCGCCAAATGCGCCAGGGCTGATCGGGGACAAGGCCGGCCTGGACGTGGCCGATGAAGGAAAAGGCGTCGGAAATTTTGCCGTATCGGTGGTGTATCGGCTGCCAACCATCGGCCTTTTTCCATTCCTCTATTTCGGCCAGATCGTTTTCCGGTTGACAGTTGCGACCGCTGAATCCCGCGTGGGCGAACGAATCGGCGTAGGTATGCAGGGCGATACCCAACTTGACCAGCGCCCGCCGGCGGTCGGGTTGAATCACTGCATGACCATGCTGGTCGACGGCGATTTCGAGCAGCTTTTCCACCATCTCCGAATCGGCGACGGTCAACCAATCGGCCCCGGGATTGCCGGGAATGAAATGAAACGGGATGTAGGTCTTTCGCTGCATATCGAGCGAGGGTGCTACCAATTGGCGCGGGCTGAAATTGGCCGTGCAAACCGGCTCAAGCCACCCCTGCTCGTCCAGGCGTAGGCCGTCCAGGTTCGGTAGGCCATCAACGCGAACGGGACGGTGCTCGGTGGCGTCGTCCACATGCTGGCTGGCGTAGGCGATGCGCTGCGCATCTTCCGGCGCGAACCCGGCCTTTTCGGCCAGAACGCGAATGCAGCAATAGTGGAAGGCGAAGTTCATTTTTTCGCGTCTCGTTTCGCTTTCTTTGGGTCAGGAAGGCGCTGCTCGATGCCGTCCAGACGGTCGGATATGCGCTTGAGGCTGCCATTCGGCGAATTCTGAATGATTACGTTTTTCAGTAAGCCAAGCTCATGACCAAGCTCACGCCTTGTCTGCTGTCCTTCCAACTGCACTTTTTCAATCAGTTGGAGAATCGGCTTGTGTTCGCGGGGGCAATGAGTGGCCAGCAGGTTTTTAAGGCGAGCGTTGTTACGCAGGCGGCTACGATCGATGATCTGGCAAACGGCCCAGATCGTCGCAATGAGCATTGCTAAAACTGAAAAGATTCCGATGATGATTTGACTGACATTTTCCCATGTCATTATTTCCAGCATGGCGAACCTCCCATGCGGAAAAATCTAGTACGGGAATAAAGCTAGGCGGGAGTGGTTCGGGTTTTCTGAATCATCAATACTAAATATCATCTTCATAGCGAGATGAGATCTTTTCACTTTTCTTTTCTTTTCTATAGAATCTTTTTGTTAATAAACAATGTTCTTTCCAGTTAATTCCTTCCATTTCTTCATTGATAAGATTACGTTCCTTTTCAATTTTTCCTTTCATATGTTCCCATGTATCACCACCCAGGTTGTCGATTATTTTTTCCGAATATATTAATTCTTTACGTGCTTTTTTAAATTCTTTTCTGCGCCGATTGTTTATTGCTCTATTAAAATATATTTCTGCATTTTTCGCATAATTCTTGCTAAAATATTTCTTAGCGATTTTTAAGGCTTTTTTATATTCCTCTTCTGAACAATCATATTTGCCCATCTGGCTATAAGTTACCCCTACTGAAAGATGTATAGCAACTCTTTTTTGATTGGCCTCACGTCTGTCCTCGTTATCCTTATTTAAAATATTTATCACATCTTTACTTATCGTTAATGCTTTAATAAATTTTCCAAAATCAGAGTAAAAGTCACATGCATTAATAAGAAAATCCATACATAACTTAAAATCTTGCCGGATTCTACTTTTAACAAATGAATACTCATTTTCTATTATTTCAGAAAACTTTTCAAGATTCCTTGTCTTTTTCAATATCATTATATAATTATTAATTGCTAAAAGGTAAGAACTTTGCTTAACATCTGCGCTTGTAACTTCAGATAAATATTGAAATATTTTCTCAGATTCTAAATATTCTCCATTTTGAAACAGAGCACTTGCATAACCACATTGACACACCAAAGTAACTTCATCTTTTTCGCCATATAATTTTTTACACCGCATATATAGATGATAATAAATTTTTTTATTGCCATCATACGAATCATCGAGTAACATCTTCTGCGACTGATAATCAGTTCTTTTTGGAGGTAATTAATCATGAAGATTGAACGCAATATTATGACCGTGATTCTGCTTGCTCTGCTCGCCCTCGCCGTTGGTTACGGCATCGCCTGTGACAGTTCCGACGATGACGATAACGACGCCGATGATGACGACACGTTCGAACCCAATGACGATGACGATGCGGATGACGACGATGACGACGAAATCGATGACGATGACACAGACGATGACGATACTGGCGATGACGACACCATTACAAGCAGTTCGCCCTTCATTTATGACGGCTACTGGGATCCGGAAGAAACCATACTTTTAAATATGAGTAGTGTTTATTGGGGCAGTTGGCTGGTCTTTTCCGTCTATGATCCGGATAACGACCTACTTGAAGACGAGTCTCGCTATTATCTGTACGATAACCTTTCCGGCGATCTGTACGACGAAGACAAGCTCTCTTTGAAATGCAATGGCTGGGGAGGCTTGATCGATGTGGACGATTCCGATAACCCCGGGCAGGCAAAATGCCGGATCTATTTCGGAAAAGAAAACGAGCCGGAACCGGCGGGGTTGTATTGCTTCGATGTGAGAATCACGGACAACGCTGGGAATCTATCGAACCCCATGACAAACGTTTGCGTCAATCATAATCCCGAATAAATCAACGATAAGCATTGATTTTCGGGCCGCACATTATGGCCATGTTGAAATACACATAGCCGCCCTTTGCGGAAGTCCAGTTGTATTTTGAATAGGTCAACAACAGGTGGCCATATTCTTTTTCAGCGAAGAGCCTCCAGCCATCGCCTGTCGCCGTTTCACTGCCAACATAGATCGTGAACGCTTGCGCTGAAGCCGGGCTCGTCGAAACGGCCTGCCAGGCCGTGGCGTCCCACTCGATGCCATCCTCCGAATACAACTGCCCGACAAAGGGCGTCATATTGCCGGAAGTAGCCAGCGAGCCGTTGAAAACGACGATACCGGAAAACGTCTGATAGTCGTCATTGCCGCCAGGAAGCAAGCTGTCACTATCGGCGTTTCTCTCGTCGCCGGAGCCGATGATCGTAAGCAACCGATCCCGATAATCGCGCAATGTGTCGAGTTTTCGATATTCGGAAATCGCGCCGGTCATCCCATTGGGCAAACCCGCGCCGGTGAGAAAGATTGTTGGGCTACTTGTCGAAGACGTTTGCACTGTACGAAAATAGCAGGTGCCTCCGGAATCGCGAATGACAACCGTCATGCCTTCCGTGAACGGATTGTCAGTGGAAACGTGATTGATCGTCACGTTATCGGTGCCGGAATCGACCATCTGCCCGATAGCCATTTTTCCCTGCCAAACGAGGCTGAATCCGCCGCTTTCGTCTGCCGAAAGAGTTTCCGACAAATCATCGGCGGCGCGAAAATCATTGGCCCGATCCGGCAAGGCAATATTTTTCCGCGTATCCAGGTTTTGATCGATCGAGCCGGAAGTAAGATACAGCTTGCGGATACGCACACCAGTCGGATAATCCCCTTCGGCAGTGGAAAGGGATCCAGTCGGTGTAACGGAGATATATTTTTCCCCAGTATACGTGGAATCGATGGAAACACTGCTGACATCGACCTGAATCACTCTTCCCTGATAGAGCACGTAACCGGCAGTGAAATAGACAACGCGAACAGTGGACGGGCCGACCACCAATGCATCCGAGTCATAATCGCATCCGGTCAAAACTCCGTCCATATGAAGCTTTCTCAGGGCGTCGGCAACTTCATCTTCTGCATCTTCGATTGTCGACGCAAGCGTAGCGTCGATTTCCGTCCGCGGGTAATACCGCGCATCATGATCGCTGCAACTTGCCCGTTGATCGGGGATGTACCACGGCAGACCAGGTGTGCCGATCGGCCCGGCCATGCCGGCCAAGTCGGGATGCTGGATGAAACCGTAGTTGTCCATGGAAACATCGAGCCGCGTGTCTAGGTCTTTTTGCTCACCACGGGCGGCTTCCACTTCGTCCATCACGTTGTCCAGCAGCCCCACCCTTTTCAGATTGCCGTCACCATCGAGGGCCACGGACAGGCGATCATTCAGATTAGAACAATTGCCCCGGGCGGCAATAATTTCGTCAATCCAAGCTTGAATCGAGACCTCGCCGTCAGGCGTCAACACGAACGGCGTTTTCCATTCAATGATTTCGTCACCATCGCTCAGCTCGCCGGATTCGACGAACTGCGCATGCAGACCGGCTACCAGATCTAAAACGGGGATGGCTTCGTGAACGACCATTACTTTGATAGCCGTTTGGTCGCCGTAGCGAACGTATTCCAGCCCGGCTTCGACGTAGCAGTTCCAGCGCCAGGCGCGAGGGAACGACCAATAGGAATCGTAGCTCGACGCACCCGCCGGCATCCGGGCAATGGCGATAGGAAATTGGACGTTCGACCAGTCGGGAATGTCGTCGTCGCCGGCCGTGCCGAGAACAATTTTGTAAACGGCCTGTTTGTCTGGGGCGGCAACGTACCAGTATTCACCGACGATCAGATCGTACCGGGCGCTGGCCGTGGCGTTAGCGGTCAACGGTCGCCCGCTGGCGGCGCAGAAGTAGTCCGCACGGGCGGCATCTTCGGCAATCTGGTCGCCCTGGGCGCTGAACCATTCGCCGAAACCGATCGTCACGCTGGCGGCAACGGAGCCGGTGGCGCAGCGCATGCCGCTGATAATGCCGCTGGGCACGAAGCCCGCGAGTTGCAGATTGTATTCATGCGGATCAGGCGCGAGACCAAGGTGATTGCGAATTGTTTGGGTCATCGGGATCAGCCCCCTTCTTTGTCGGCAAAGCAAGTAATCCAATACGGGTTACCACTTCGCCAATCGAATTCATCCCAGTCGATTTCGTCGCTGGGAAAGTGATAGCAAATTCTTCTGCCAGCACGTTGGCGTCGCAGAATTTTTTGATGGAATTCCTGGAAGCTTCGGGAAACGTCGCCATCGCTGGGCGTGAGGATCACATGGATTTCGGCCCAGCGCAGTCGGTCCACGCCAAGGTCGTCCAGAATTATACCGTTGGTTTCCATTGTGGTGTAAAAATCGGTACGCCAGCCCTCGACAATCGTCACGTCGAAGCCCAGGTAAACGCACAACGTTTTCAACCCCAAAACCGTGCCGTCCAGTTGTTTTGACTGAAACGTGTCACCGAGAAGGAATCGCAACCCACTCTCGGTCATCGTGTATATTTCCGGGATCAGCAAATCGCGGAGTGGCGCCATATCGGCAAGCGCCCCTTCATCGGCGTTGGTGATCGAAAAATTGTCGCGCGCTTCAACCAGAAAAAGCATGGCGAGGTCCAGTTCGTGGCCGAATGCCTGAATGATGTGCCACTGCGGTAGCTGCGACCAATCTTCGCTTTCCATCGGGTTGTCGCGGTCCAAAAGCAGGTCGCGGCCAAGAGCCGGATCGGTGTAGCCGTCCGGGCCTACCGGCGTGGTTGTGCGGATCGGAGCGGAAGGATTTTCGTACAGGCCGGTCACGCTGTCGATACCGAATTGATAAACCAAATTCCATTCCAGCAGTTCGTCGCCCGATTGGACGGAGAGAGCGATGTTGCTTTGGAATTGGCCGGTGGATGTTTCGGTGATCGTCACCGTCGATTTTCCGGGCACCAGCCGTGGGGAGAGGCCGTCGCCGGCGAGGATGGATTTGATCTGCTTGGCCATCCGCGCTTCTTCGGCAGGAGTGAAAGGCTTGCCGAAAAACGCACTCAGACCGCCCTCGTCCAGCGCATCGGCGGCGTCTTGCAGCAGGGAAATCAGGCCGTTGGGCGTCATCGCCAGATCACCATCGGCGGCGATCTGCAGCGGGTACTTTTTCATCCAGAGCGGCATGATCGACCACAGGTAATCGCCCATGATTGACGAGTATTCCACTTCCAGATCGGCGTACTCGGCCCAGGTTTCCGCTTCGATTACATTTAGCATCCACGGCGAAAAATAGCATGGGCCTTCGGGGAAGTCGTCGAAGCGCTGAATCAAAGTCTTCTCGTCGCCGTCGACGAGGTAGAAAAACACCGTCTGGCCGTATTTTTCCACTCGGAAGGTGATCGGCAGTTCCGGCAACTCGTAGGGTGTGCCGATCATCGTGTCATCCTGGAAATCGTAAATCCGCAACGCGACCTCGCTGCCGTTCTGGAAAACGCCGATGAACCGGGCGTTGGTGAAATTGATGCGCCGATCAGCCACCATGATTCCGGCGAATACTTCGCCTTCGACCAGAAATTTCGCTTCCGGGAATTGATAGTCGGTCAGCGTGATTTCAAGTTTAAAATTGGACAGCGGCTGGTTCAGCAACGCCCACTGGTAGCGGCCCTGGGTTCCGGCGGCGCACGTGATCCGCAACTTGCCGTCGATCACGTCGATTTCGTCGCCTTCGTAAAACCGCCCGAAAGTCGAGAACAGGCTTTTCCAGGAATCGGTGCTGAAATCTTCAACCAGAATCATGCCGATACCTCGACGAAAGTGATTGTTACCGTGCCCAAAGTCGGCAACTGGTCGGCGTTGACCGACACATTGGCCGTGGGCGTGGTGAACGTCACATCGTAGACGCTCTCCGGGCGGGTGACGCACTCGATGAGTTGGGCATAAACCACTTGCTTGCCCACACCGAGGGGCCGCAGCCATTCGTAGAGTTCATCGCCCGAAGGATTGAAATAGGCGGCAAGGATCGCCCGGATTTCGTCGTCCAGATCGTCCGCATTCGTGCCGGAAAGGTATTGCACGGTGAAGGTAAGATCGATTTCCTTTTCGTTCGGCCCCTGGATCCACACGTCATCACCGGCAGGGCGCTTTCCGTCTTCGTAATCTTCGGCGGCGGTGCCGATGATGTCTTCGCGTAAGTCGGTCAGCAGTTCGGCAGAGGGCGCTCCGACCGTCGAAATCACGTAGCAGGTGATCGTCCCTTCGCCGCGGGGACCGTTGGCGTCGATCCAGGCTTGGGCCACGCGGACATCGGACAGCAGCCAATACAAATAGGCGGCGGTGTTGCTGCCGCGAGTGACGGCATGCCAGGCCAGCAGGTAGCGGCGGCGCAGGCGGGAATCGCTTTCTTCGTCCGCACCTTCGGAAACGAAACGCTCGTCGGCATCGAGCGTTGTATCGTCGATTTCGTCGATACCCGAAAGTAGTGTTCCTTGTTGGTCGACCGTGCCTGCAGGCAAGTTGTACGCAGCGCCGGCGTTTTCGGCTTCGATGGTGACTTCCAGTTCCGTTTCGCCATCGGCCATCGTGTAATCCTGGATAGTCAAAAAACGGTAGCGGTCGCCGTTGCGATCTTGCCGGGATTGGATGACCGACCCGGCGGCGATGAAGATGTCACCGGAAGAAGAATTGCGTTTCAGAATCACCGCGCGCCGGGCTTTAACGGCGGCCAGGCGGGAAACATTGCGCTCGGCGCAAATGGCTTCCAGCGAAGCGCCGGTTGATGTCATTCCGTTGCCGCACAGCCCGATTTCCACACCGAACGAGTAGATTCCTGCAACGGTGTCGCCTTGCTTTTCGATGATCGAATCGGCCACAGAGCCATCGTTGAAATTGGTAACGCCTCCGGCTATGAAACCGGCGGCGAGATCTGATTTGATTGCTGCGGTGGTTTTTGCGGGCATGTCACACTCCAAACAGTTCGGCCACGGGGCCAAGATCGGCGGTGGCGGCAAGTAGACAAATGCCGACAATGTAGCTGGCGTCGGGCAACGGCGGTCTTCCGGCATCGTCGAGGGCTTCGAACAGGCCGGAAATGCCCTCCGACGAATCGACCCTCACGGCGTACACGCCCGTCAGGGCCAAAATCTGCTCGATCAGTTCGATAGCATTTTCGACTTGTTCGGCCAGATCGCGTAACTGGTCCGCTTTTTCAGACAGCGCCTCGGCCAGTTCTTGCAGCAAGCCCAGAATGCCGGGGGCCATTTCGAGCAAGCCGATCACCCGCTTGACCAACTTTTCCACTTCGCGCATGGGGGGAATGTCGCTCACTTTGCGGCTATGCCAATCGGGGGCCGTGCGGTTACCCCCACTGGTCTGCGGATCGGTACCGGCCAGAATCACCGGCGTTCCGGCCGGCCAGCTTCGTTTGACGCCATCGTACAATGTGAACTTCTTTTCCTGCCGGTCGATATTTCTGGGGGTGGCGAATTCCAATGTCGCCACCTCCAATCCCCCGATAATCACAAACCGATCGGCGGTGAATCCATCCGCGTTATTGACTGTGATTTCCTTATCGCCGGCGGCGGCGTTTTTCGTTAGTTCGGTGAAGGCCAGGCGATCCAGCAGGTCGGAGAATTCCTTAATGCCGAACAGACGGCCCAGTGCGGCCAACATTGCCGGAAGGGCGTCGAGGCTGGGCGTACCGGCCACGAACAGCAGGGCCGACACTTCGGCGTCGTCGGAAAAGATCGGGCGGCGTTCATCGCCCTGGTCGTCAAAGCTCATTTCCCAACGGCGCACCCATCCCGTCCAGCCGGTGGGCCGTGTGGCGACCAGCGGCAAGTCGGGCGTGTTGTAGGTTTCGCCCCGCGCTTCGGCGGCGGATTTTTTGGTCGCTTCCTCGGCATCGATGTTCATCGCCCGGGTCATTTCGGCGTGATCGTAGGAACGTAATTTATAAAACGGAAAGCCTGTCGCATCCCAAAACATGTACAGGCCGGTGTTCATCGTGTCGGACAGCAGATCTTTCAATTGCTGGATAAACGCTTCAACCATCGCTCGTTCCGGGTCGGTCAGATCCACCAGCAAATCGGCCAGCGTATCGATGACGGAGGCGGCGGTTTCGGCGGCGGTGGCGACGGCATCGGCCACGTCACCGGTGCCTTCGAGTACCGATTTTGTCGCGTCCGGGAATAACGTTTCCGCGTTGAATGCTGCCCAGGTCATCGTTTTTTATCCTCGCCCGGTTTCGCCTCTTCCTGTGGAATGCCGGTCAATACTTCGGCCAACTTTTTCAAGCGGTACTCGGTGTCTCCCCGCGTCGTCCGCGCCTTTTTGTGGAGCACTTCGGCCACTTTCCGGTAGGGCCGCGTCAATTTGGTTGGGTTTGGTTTCTTCCACATCGTTACACCGGCGCCGCCAGGTATATTCGCGGATGTACGGCCACCGCCATCGCCTGCGATAGCACTGTGAAGGCGGTAAGAAACGCCCCCGAGGGGATGACCGTTTTGCCTTCCCCGTCTTTGCCGATACCGTCCAGAAGAAAAGCCGCCATCGTGAGGTTGAAAGTCTCAAAGGCGAGGGCAACTTTTGTCGATTCGACCATCGGCACGGCCACGCCGGGAGTGTAGATTCCGCCGATGCAATTGATGCCCAGACCGCCGATTTCCAGGCTGATCGGAATGCCGCCGGAAGGGTCGGCACCCGCCGCGATCATCCGCAGGCGACCCACCACGGCGACTTGCTTGTTTTTGGCGATGGTTTCCAGATCGTTGCCCAGCACCTGCTTGTTGCGATCACCGCCCACACGCATATCTTGCCGACCGGCAACCTTGACCCGCTCCGCCCCGTCGACCACGCGCCCGTGCTGGTAGTATTTTTCCTTACCCCCGACCGTTTCTTCGTAGTCGGAATATTCCTCGTAGCCGCCTGCCGTGCGGCGCAATTGGCCGGAGATCACCTCGGTCAGGTTGACTTCGACTTGGCGCGTCACCGAACCACCGACGTTTTCGGATTTGTCGCCGTCCACGTTTTCGGATTTGTCGCCGGCTGTGCGTTCGCTTCGCGCTCCGGCGGTTTCGTCGTCGACATTCACCGCTCGGAAAATCACCTGCCCGGTATCCGGACGAAGAGAAAAACGCTGACCGGCGTTGTCGACCATCGTGATCGAACCGGCCCGACCGCCGATAGGTGTCCGATTCTGCAGGAACTCCGCACCGTCGATTCGCGGCTGCGTCAGGTCGCCGTCCTTGAACCCCACCGTCACTTCCGCATTCACTTCCGGCACCACATAGACCCCGTAGCCGTCGCCGGCGGCAATGGCGTTGATCGGCACTTTCGGCAGGCGCCAGGGTTCGCCGGGCTGCTCGTCGTCCGTGCTTTGGTCGGCAATTTCCACCTCAGCGGTGAAGGCGTCTTCGTCCACGGCGGTCACCACCCCGGCCACTTGCAATTTGAAATGCTTGCGCAAATCCAGAGGCGTATTTTCCAGCACCCGACGCAGAGCTTCCAGAATGGAATGGTTGTCGTTAGCCATCGACCACCTCAAACGTGACATCGATACTCGAGCCGTAGCCGTCATCGACAAAATGCAGGCCGGTAACAAACAGCGTGTGCAAATTGTCGTGGGAGTCGATCAAGGTCACCACCTGGGCCAGACGCAGCGGCACACCCTGGGTTGTGAACGAATTTGCCGCCAGATCGAAATTGTCGGCATCGTACCCGACCTCGAATCCATAAGCGGGGGCCTGATCGTAATCGCGCTCGCGCCAGACAAACACGCCGTCTTCGTCGAAATAGCAATCGTGGCTCAGGTTCATCCGTTGGTGAATAAATTTGACCGCCTCGATTACGGTCATGCGGTGCATCGGCAGTTTGTCGAGCATGGACGGCCAATCCTCGATGCCGCCAATCGGCAGGCCCAACTTCTGGCCCACCAGCGTCCGCAACATTTCGGCGGGGGTGGCGTCCATCAGCGTTAGCGTCAGGCGTTCGGTTTGCAGTTTGCGGAAACTGTCGAAACCCACCAGTTCCACTGTTTCGAGTTTCGGGGTGCTTACCGTTTCGATTTGGCCGGTGAAAAGGCTCTGCGTGTAGGTTTGATTGATTTCCCAAGCGAATTGCAGATCGGCATCGACCACGGCGGCTTTGGTAATCGAATCGTCGCAGTCGTGCAAAGTCAGGCGGCACACGCGCGGGCGCATGGCTACGGCGGCGGTGATTTCCAGCTTTTGCGCCGCGTCGACGGCGGTCACAGCGGCGATTGTCGTCTGGTCGGAGATGACGTGCATTACCAGTGCCTCATTGCATCTTGAACAAGAGCATCCTGTTGTTCCGTTTCTTCACTTTCCAGCGCTTCATATTCTTCACGAATCCGCCGTATGTAGTCGGCAACCTCTTCATCGACTTGCGGCCCGATTGAGTCATCCGAGTCGTCGTCGCTTTCCGATGAAGCAGCGCTGCTACTCGATGTTTTCTTTTTCGGCGGAACGTAGGTCCACTGGTGGAAGGTCACGCGCACGGTGATCTTGTCAGTGCCGAGGGTATCGTTGTGCTCGAGCTTGGCAAAGAAAACGAACTGCACATCGTCGCCCACCGTTGGGTACTGCGGGGCGTAGAGAATGCGCCGTCCGTATTCGTCGCGGGCAAAGTAGCTCGCTTCGAGGGCCCTGAGCTTTTCCTGGGCGGTGACAATCACCTCTCCCGGCTGGCCCGTGGGGTCGTCAGTCAGCAGTTCCAGGGCTAAATTGATATCGACCGGCTTGTCGTACTGCTTGTCTTCCACTGTGCTGGCGCCGGATGATTTGTTTTCCTTCTCGCTGAAATTGGCCGCATGCTTCACCTGAACCGGACCGGCTGGGGGAAACGTGTAGACCACATCTCCATAATCGATTTGCGGGGCTGTTTTGTCGCGTCCATTAGAGCCTGCTTCGCCACGGTTCACCTGGCACAATTCAAAAAGGACCTCGCCATCGTAGGGGTTGGTCATGACGTGCCCTCAGCGACTACTTCCAAGCCGATCTCTTCCAGCGCCTGGCGCAACTTGTCCTTGAAGTCGGCCAGACCTTCATCGACGTTTTGGGCGTGGATATGCACGTCGCCCAACTGGATGCTTACCGAGCGGGAAGACGTGTTTGTGCTGGCCGCGCCACCCTCGTTGATCGTTGTTTGTGAACCGGGTGCCAAGCCGAGCATCCCGCCTTCGACGGCAGACGCGGCGATGGGAGCGCCCTGCTCCAACCCTTTAGCGAATGTTGGAAAAAACGCCCGGCCTGAGCGGGTCAAATCGGACAGCGGCCCTCGCTTGGCGTCCGAGCCGGGTAAGAAATCTCGGATCCAGCCGAACATAGCCATGAAGGATGCTTTCAGCGCCGACCACCGCGCCTGGATACCCTTTGCCAGAGCGTCGATCATACCCATTCCCGCCTGATAGAACCGGTCGGGAAGCGCTTCGAACCAAGCCACGATGGAGTTGTATTTTTCGATCACCGCAGCTTTGGCGGAATCGAATGCGGATGTGATGTTTTCCCAGTATTTGGCGATCAGACCAACGGCCAAACCGAGCGGACCGGTCAAGCCGCCGAGAATGACGTATTTCCATTCGGCCCAGAACGATGACATCCAAGCCTTGACAGACAGGAAAACGTTGTAGATCCATTTCCATGATGCGGAAAAGGCGGATTTGATCTCATCCCAGTATTTGACGATCAAGCCGACAGCCAAGCCGAAGGGGCCGAGCAAGCCCAGCATGACCACGTACCACCATTCGCCGAATGCGGCCTTGAACCAATCCAGCAGGATAGTGAAGGTGTAGGCGATGCCCTGCCCCACCGCACGGAAAAACCCCACCACTTTGTCCCAATGCTTGATCAGCAGGTAGGCGCCATAGGCCAGCGCGGCGACGGCGACGACAGCAAGAAACACCGGGTTCATCAGCAAGCCGATCATTGCTTTGCCAACGCCGGCCAGAGCGGTTTTCAAGCCGTGCATCGACAGCTTGAGAACATTGGTCATGCCGGCGGCTTCGCCCTCGGCCAAGGACAGCAAATGCAGCTTGAGCGCGGCCCCGGCGAGTGAGCCGGCCAGCCAGATCATCATGCCGCCGAGAACGAGGACGATGCTGGTCAGCGCCACCGCGCCAATGACAACGCCCATCAATATCGGATGCGCCTCAGCCAACTTGGCGAACGCACCGGCGACTTTGGCAAAGCCGGAAATGATCGGCGTGATCACCGGCAAGATGGATTCGAAAGCGCTGATCAGTGCCACTGCAGCGGAAGCTTTAGCCTTGTCGAACGCGGCTCTGTTCTGCGCATCCATTTTTTTGAACGCGGTTTCGGTCGCACCGGCTTTCATGCCCATCTCTTCCAGGATGTTCGTGAACTTACCGGATTGCGCCCCGGTCAAGGCTAAAGCGCCGACCAAGCCGCGAATGTTGCCGAATAGTTTTCCCAGGTTATCATCGGTCCCGCCCGTTTTTTCTGTCAGAATCTGCATCCATTTGGCAAATCCGCCGGCGGCTTTGATGCCCTTCGTCGAAAACTCGATGCCCAGTTCCTTGGCTTTCTTCCTGGCGTCACCCATCGGCTTGATGATGTTGGTCATCATGCCGCGAAGGGACGTTGTTGCCTCTTCGGTGGACAAACCACCCAGGGTCAACGCTGCGACGGCGGCGTTCATCTCATCGATCGACAGCCCCGCGCTTTTTGCCAGCGGCGCCACTCGGCCTAACGAACCCGCCAATGCGCCGATGGTCGTTTTGCCCAGCCGCATGGCCGTAAACATGGAATCAGAAACGAGGGCAGAGTCTTTAGCCGTCAGGCCGTAAGCGTTGAGCACCGAGGTCAAGCCATCAACGGCGGTTTCGGTAGTGGTGATTCCGCCACGGGCAAGCTTGAGGCTTGCAGTCATGATCTGGGTAGCTTCGGCTGCATCGGCAAAACCTGCGGAAATGGTTTGATAGAAGCCTTTAGCCGTTGATACCGGCATGGAGCCAAATTCGGCGGATAATTGCTTGACCTCGGCGCCAAGGGCTTTCATGTCCACCACATTGGTATCGACAAGAGTCGACACCTCCCCCATGGCAGCCTGGAAGCCTGTGGCGCTGGCTATCCCCGGAAGCAAAGCGGCCCCCATAACCGCGCCGGCGATCATCATCTTGCGGCCAGCCGCTTTCAGCTTTTTCGTGGTGGCAACCAGCTTATTGATATCGCCGATTGCTTTGTTTACCGGCCCGGAAAGCGAACCTTCCCCCACGATGTTTATTTTGATGCCGTGGAGGAAGTTGCCGAGACCGAGCATGATGGTTTTCTCATTTCGCTTTGTTGTTCTTCGCGGCCTCGGCTTTGAGCGATTCCAGCTTCTCGATGACGGCCAGGTGTCGGCAGATTTCATCGAGCACCATCCGGTCGATATCGGCGAAGCGGAGACCGGGAAAGTAATTTGTCAAACGGCCGCGAGCGAGGTCGTACCAGGTAAGACCCCGCTTCGCGGCGCTTATACGTTTTTTACTTCAACATTTTCCGAGCCGCCGGACTTGTCCTGAATTGCCGAGAACAAGCGCACTCCATCCCCATCGTTGATCAGTTCCGAGCCGCCGGTGACGGCATCGACGGTGATGCGCGGATACAAAACGTGCGTGGAAACATAGGCCGCGGCGCTCGCGGAGAGCATGCGCCCGGATTTCGTTTTTTCCGCCGCACTGGCGAATTTGATTGCTTCGTTGAAACTACTCGATCGACAGATAAACGGGTATGGATTTTCCGGCAACGTAACAAGGAAGATCGTTCGCTTGGGATGATCTTTTTTGCCCTTGGCAATCGCTGCCAATGCTTCGTCCCGAATTTGGCGAACTTTTTCATCGTCGGTGAAATAGGCTTTCAGGCGATCTTCGATGTCGGCGCGGGTTTCGTCATCCACATCGAAGTCTTCCGACTTTTTGATCGGTTCGGCTTCCGGTTGTTTCTTCTCAGTGGTTTTGTCATCGGGGGTCATCGGTCTGCTCCTTGTCGGTTAGAAAATTCCTTTGGCGCTGGTAGCGGTCCAATCGAGATCCATCCCGACCACGCTATCCAAAGCAGAAGATCCGCCCACTTTGTCGAATTCCACGTCATACCAGCGACGGACTCGACCATCCGGCATTGTTTGGCGCAAAACCATATTGCGCAGATCGCATAAATCGGTAATTACCTGACCGCCGACGGTGAATTCGTCGTTGTTGGGTGTGCGGCCTATTGCCAGGTCCTCTTCCCGCTCCAAGAGGAAACGGTGGACTTCTTCAATTTTTAGCGAGCCCTGCCATGTCTTTTTGAAGCGAACCCTTCGATGCTTTCCCTTCGATCCCATCGGCGGTCTCACTTCCTTTTTCTGGGCCAACTCGTAAGAGAAATCGGTACATGTGTAGAGCGGAATTTCATCGCCGTTCTCAAACAGAAGGCAGATATCTACATCATCACCGGCCTGATTACCTTCGTAGTCGAAATCTTTTTCACTCATGGCGCTTAACTCCTTTGCCGGTAAACCCGGTGGCTTATCGTCTTCATTGTCGTGTGCGTGGTGATCGCCATATCGGCGACGACTTCGCCGTCATCGTCAATCGTCGGCGTGACGACGACTTTGGTGATCGTTTTGCCGACCCGCGTTTTCAACAAGGTCGATTCCATCGCGTCTTTCAGCAAATTCAGGCCGGAGCCGGAACCGTCATCGGGACGGCCCCACACCGGCTTCCCGGCGATGCGCGATTCCTGGCCGCAGGTGTAAACGGTGCGGAGCACCTCGGCATCGGTAAAGTCGCTGGTGGATACGGCGAGAGTTTCGCTGTTTGCGATGATGACGCCGCGTTTGTCGTCTTCGTAGCGCAGGTAATTCATCCGGGCATCGGCCAGGCGCGAACGGTAGGCGGCGGGAATGTTGGGCGCGAGTTGATCTTCGGTGACTGTTTTCACCTGCAAGTTGATCATCCCGCGATCGATCGGTTGCGCCACGAACAAGCCTGCAGCGGCGGGGCCGATCGGGGCGGTGTAGCTGTCGCCGTCCGCATCGGCGAACTGGGCGCTACCGGCGAGGGGAATCAGGTTACGGTCGTCCTCGCCAAGCGATGCCGCTTCGATACTTTCCACCCAGGTAGCGATATCGGCTTCCCAGGCGGCGAAAGGAGCGGGATTGCTGCTGCCGAAGTCTTCCATTTCAACGAAGGCGAAACGCTCGCAATCGCGTTCGGAAAGCTGGGCGGCGCAGTGAGTGCCCAATGCCTGGCGAACGTAAGCGCCGGCAATGCCAGAGCCCTTCCAGCCCAAAATATAAATGTTGGGGTAATTCTTCGATTCCAGGAACGAGAGCGCAGCCAACGCCTGTTCGTTGGTGAGTGTGCCGTCCGTGCCACCGGAGAAAGCGGTGTAGGCGATTTCGTCCAGCGTTGCACATTCCCCGACCATCTTTGCCGTCAAGGGCAGCGACGAATTGTTGATTGCATCTACCAGAGTGTCACAAGGGGTGGGATCGCCACCTGTGATGTCAGCCGAAAATTGCGTAGCCGTGCCGGTGGCGGTGCGGCGCAGCGTAATGACAGCTTCTTCGTCATCGACCTCGACTTTGGCTTGCCATTCGTTGCCGTCAACGCCGTTGTAGTCGTATTCGATAGCCATGACAATGACGGTGGATGAATTGTCGTAGAGATTTATCGCGGCTTTCGTGCCGTCGCCCAAGCGCATGGCATTTACCCGGATGGGGTTGCCTTCGGCAGCGTTGGTCACAGCCTCGATCGCTTCGCGCACGGCGCGGGGCAAACGACCGGTCGTGCCGAATGCGGCATCGCAGGATTCGACGCCGCTCATCCCCTCGCAGGAAAGGATTTGCCCGGTGGGGCCGTCCGACGCCAAGCCCACAAAGGTCAACTGGTTTTCGTCGGCGGCACTGGCGCTTGACTGGTGATTGTTGACGTAACGGGTAGTGAATTTATTCTCACCCATGATCTATTCCTCCTAAGCCTTCCGCCACTTTTCGCGGCCGGCGACGAACTCTTTTTCCAGGATCAGGCCGTCAGGATCGACGGGCAGCACCCGGCGTAACGCGGCGGCTTCGACGGGGTGCATTTTGTATTTTTTCACCAGCGAGGCGAACGGGCGCTTAATGCCCTTGGGCTTCTTGGTTGTGGTGAATTTCGGCGTCAGATCGGTTTTGGGTTTTTTCGCCGCCTTGGTTTTGCGCATATCGGTCTTTTTCGGTTTAGCCATTGGCCACCTCGTGTTTGATGGTTACGTGCTCGATCACCCGCTCGACCGGTTCCAGCATTTCCGCCCGGCGCTGCAACGTGATATCGATCGTCGCTTCGTGCGAGATCGGCTGCCGGTGCGAATTCAACCGGGCGCCGGTCACATCGCCGATCTTGGTGAAACCTCGCTGAACACACATGTCTTCGTGCGTGATTGGGTCGGTAATCGGCATGGCGGCTTTACCGTGACGCAGGGTGCGGAACAGACCGCGAATGGCCTGCATCATCTCGATGCAATTGCGTTCGGAAGATCCCGTTTCATCAGCCTTGGCAATCGCCGTGATTCGCAATGCGTCGGTGACGATCAGCCGCTTGATGAAGTGCGTGGGCCTGCCCTCTTCGTCGTATTTCACGCCGTGGTGACGACCCATGCCCTGCTGACGTTCGTCGGAATCAATCAGCATGACTTCGACGACCGGCTTTTTGTAGTTGTGTGCCGATTCATCGCAGAACGCCTTATAGCCAAGATTCGCCGTGATCAGATCGCCGGTGGCGCGGGTGATGCTCATCTTCCACCCGCTTTCCGGTAGGCGCGTTCGACGGCCTTGTCGGATTCCTTGGAGGCTACGCGATTGGCGATCATGGCGGCGGAAGTCAAAAACGGCTGCGGCTTTTTGCCCGGATGGTGCGCACGGCCAGCATAATAAAAAAGTACGTCGAGGTGCCGTTTGTTCGGCGCGTTCGGCGCGCCTTTGTATTGAACCTTGCGGGACTTGCCGGCCTTCTGGCGCCCGCTTCTCAATTTCCGTGTGCGAGTGACGCTGATGTATCGACCCTTGGCGTCTTTTTGCGGAATCGCCAGGGCTTTCGCGTTTTTCGGCTTGATCAAGTGGGGCTTCGCGCCCTGGTCGATAGCCATTGCCGCCGCCTGGTCCGTGCCGACCACGCCGGACGTGGGGCTGAGAACATCGCCGCCGATTCGCGCCCGTGTTTCGCCGGTTTTCACCGGAGCGCGGCGCTTGGCGTACTTTTCGACCTGGCGCACGGTTTCGACGATGGCTTTCTGCAATTCGAAGGGCAGATTGCGCTCCATGGCCCGGAGCTTTTGCCCTGTCATTCTGGCGCCGGTAATCTTTGCGTTGATGGAAAATCCGCTCATGACGGCTCCCCATCTTCCACGTTCAACTGCAAACGAGTGAACATTTCCGCCCCGGCCAAACCAAACGGCTGCAAATGAGTAATGCGATAATTCCGGTTGTCAATAACGACACGATCCATTTTTTGCAACGTGGTCGTCAGATCACCGGCGGTATCGGCGACACAATCGCAATCGGGTTCAAGCACGTCGCTGTCGGGCTGCGCTTTGAAATCCACCGGTAGCGTGGCGGCTGGCGAGAACGAATCCTCGGTCGGACCGTCAAAGCTATCGTCCCCGGTCGTTTGCGGCCGATAGACGTAAGCCGTTTTGCGGTCGGCGCCGATGACCCCCGCGCAATCGGCGGCAACCTGGGCCTGTTCGGTTTCGGTGAGATCGAATTCGCTCATTACAGTTGGCTTTCCTGTTCGTACTGGACACCACCGGCTATTTCAGGATCATCATCGAGGCCGGCAAGGTCGCGGTACATAGACCAAAGATCGTCATGAATTTCTTTTTTGGTCAGCATCTGGCGGGAGCGGTCGACCTGCTTGTCGCCAGATTTCCAGCTTGTGACCATTTTCGAAGCCGACACCAAGTCCAGATGGGCGAGAAACCATGCGGCGAGAATCAGAAAGAGTTCCTGGTGTAGGGACGATGGTTCCGGCGTAATCTGCGTATCGTCGCATTCGTAGGCTGTTTCCAGGTCTTTGTTGACCTGCGTCACCGCTCGCTCGAATGCCCGATTTGCGGTGGCCTCGGCGATTTCCGTCAAGCCGGTGTCAATTTTCAGTTTCTCAATGAGTTCGGACAGCAACATCGCTGTCACCCTCCACCGCTACTTCGCGGCATCGAATCTTTTTGCATGCATCCGGCAATAATCGCTGTTTTCCAACACCGAGTTGGCACACCGTTTGCCCGTGCTGGCTGCGGTCGCCTTGCACTGTTTCGGTGCATTCGGGAATACGGGTTTCAACTCTTCGGGCACCGAGATATTTTCCACCGACAGGATTTCGGCGGTGGATTTGGCGACCAGTTGCAAGCGGCCGCTTTGTAATATTTCCTGAAGATTCCGGCAGGGCGGTGTTTCGCGCACCTGCCCTGCCGGGATCACCAAAGAGGGCAAATTGAGCTCAGTACGTTTGACTATCCAGTCGGATCTGCCCGGATTTTTGACTTTCAGGATTTCACTCATTGCCTTCCTCTTCTCTAGGTGATCTTGATGATCGCGTACCGCGACGGATGGGTAACCTTCGCCCGCGTGGTGAACCAGATTTGAATTGCAATTTCGAGGGACTGAACAAGCTCCACCTCCTTTGGTTCCATGGGAAATTCAGGGACGATTTTGCCGGCCGGTTCGTCAAGACGAAGAAGAACACGGTTGGTGGGAATGTCGATGTTGAACAGGAAGCCGGCGCCGCCGTATTCAAGATTCTTGAAACCGCGTATCTGCAGTTCATCTTTGATGCCATTGCCGAGGGTCGTATCGCCGCGAACATCGGCGAAGGTGGAGCCGCGACCGAGCCACAGCGAAGGATTGCCGTAATCCTCGACTTTTTTCAGCGCCTGATTCATCGCCGCGGCATCCAGGCTGCCGCTTACTTCGACAATGTTGGTGGCGGCTGCTTCCATCAATTGGTACACCCGCAGGTTCATCTTGCGAGCCATCTCGCCCTTGGCGATATCCGTCTGCTCATCCATGCTTTCCACGTCGCCACGTTTCAGATCGAGAATGTTGACGCGGGGCATGGACTGCAGCAACCAGGTCGGCAGGGTTTCCAGGTCCGGGATGTCCTTAGTGGATTTAATCGTACCGTCCTTGTTGATCCACCAGGCCTCATGTTCCGGCTCTTTGCCCAGCTTGACTGCGCCCGTTTTCGGCTGCTCCTGTTGGAGCATGAATTCAGCAATCGAGGCAGCCTTCACATCCGCTTCGATGAAGCCGTAAACCTGAGAAGCGATGGCTTTCATGGCCTCCGTTGATCCGCCGCCTTCGTCGTATTTATTCTGAACGACGCTACTCAAAGCGCGGAGCGCTTCGTGCCGCGTCACCATTTCGCTTCCGTTAGTAGACAGAGACATTTTTCGCTCCCTTCCTAGTAGAGCTTGACTTCGAAGCCGCTGTCGGCGTCACCGTTGAGAATGAGGCCACGCTTGACACCGCTGGCGACGTACTTCGTCGGGAAGCCGTCGGCATCGGACGTGATTTCATCGCCGGGGGTGGGGCTACCATCAATTTCCGAGATCCAGATGTCGTTTCCGCCGCCAAAGGCGATGGCCGCTTTGGCTCCCTTTACCCCGCTGTAGAGCAATACACCGGCAGCTACGCCGGTCGGGTCGGTCTGCGGGGCAAATTCATCGTCGCCGGTCACCTTCATGAACTGGCGAGGGGTCGCATTCGCGCTCAGATCGCCAGAACCGTGAACATAGGTGGTAGCCGGAGAGCGAACTTCTACTTCTTTCGTTGCCATAATTCCGTCTCCTTCCTAAATCGTATTGGACTGGCGCTTGTACGCATCCAGCTTCTGTTCGGCTTCACTTTTCGCGCCGCTCTTACTGTCCGGAACATCGTCCAGTCGGGTAGCGACGGCCTTTTGCTTTGTGGCTTGTACGCTGGCCTCAGCCTTCGGCGGGGTTTCTGCTTCGGCGGCGTCATCGGGAAGATCGTCATTGTCGGCGCCTGCTTCGGCATCTTCCGCTTCCGCTTTGACCGGGATCGTCAAAAGCATTTCTTCCATGTCGGTCAGCGCGTCGTCGGTCTTCTTCATCAGCTTTTCGATTTCCGCTTTTTCCGCCTTGTCGTCGGCAAACTCGCGGCCACGCGCTTTCCAATCCGCAAGGATTTTCTTGACACGGGCTTCGCGCTTTTCGGCTTTGAAGCTTTCGTTTTCTTCGGTCAACGCCTTGTTCTGCGCAGTCAATTCCTTGATCTGCGTTCCCAGGTCCGTCACCTTGGCGGTAAGCTCTTCGACTTCGGTTTTCTTTGCCGCTTCCGCCTGGAGCTTTTCATCGGTCGCTTTGTTTTTGTCCATCTCATCCTCCTTGGGATCTTTGGGGTCTCCTGTCAGGTGGGCGGCTACGGCCATGATCTCCGCTTCCGGGTCCGCGCCCTTTGGTTCGAAAACGCTCATGCCGGTGAAGGTCACATGGCGCATAATCACTTGCGCCTGCGAGGTACCCATCGCCATGCCTTTCACTGATTTAAGGTGAGAGCAGATGCCGCGACTGTCGGTGAATCGTTGGCCGCATTTGCTGCATTCGCCCTCGGTGTAGTCCACTTCGTAGCTGACATGCCTGGCGCGTTTCGTTTCGATTAGTCGCCAGGCTTTCTCATCGTAGGGTCCGCCTTTATCCACTTCGGCGACCACTTCCACGCGAGCTTTCCCATCGTTTTCGACAAAGGCGTAATCGATGATCGTGCCGATGTTTTCCAAAGCCGAAGTCGGGTGCAAATCAGCGCCGGTTTTGATCTCCCCCATTGGCATCCGAACACTGCCGCCCGCGGATCGCTGGACCGCTTGGCGGGCTTCATCGGCCGTCAGCGTGATAAAGTTGGCGGTCGTGCCAACATGGGTCATCTTGGCGAGGAAACGTCGACCATCGAGCAACTTGATCAAGTCGTCCTGGCTGCAGGCGGCTTGCGCTCGGAGCGTTTGCATCCTCTTCACCGCGTCATTGCTCATTGCCTGCCTCCGGGGTGTTTTCGGGTTTCTGGGATTCGACGGAAGCGCCGGGCAGGATGGCCGAGAAGTCGGTCACGACGTCATCGACGACGCCGAATGCTTTGGCTTCTTCGGGCGAAAAATAATGCTCGCGTTTGCCGTCATCGCCGCGTAGCACTCCCATCATTTCGTCGAGGGTGGTGCCGCAGTTTTCGGCAAGGATTGTGAGGTAAATCTTATTGAGTCGCTTTGTTTCTTCGACCTCATTTTCAAGGTCGGACATATTGCCCAAGGCAATGCTGCTAATCTCGTGAACCATTACCGTGCTGTATGGCATGGCGTAGCGGTGGCCCTTGGCTCCGCAGGAAAGCAGGATCGAACCGCACGACATGGCAACGCCAATGGCGCAGGTGTGGATTTCCAGCTTGCTGGTTTTCATGGCGGCAACCATTGCCAGCAGGTCATGCACGAGGCCGCCATAGCTGTCGACAATCACCATCACCGGAGCGCTGGGGTCTTCCCGCTCGAACCGATTGATGGTTTCGACGAACTCCCGTGTAGGCGGGAACTCAAAATCGCGCACCCAAATCGTCCGTGGCATTTCTTGCGGTTCCGGTCGCCCCTGCTGCACAATGACCGTTTCCGGAAAATCGTCATCGCCTTTTTGTGGCGAAGCCTGAGCCTTGATCTGCTTGGGCGACGCCGGGGCTTGCTTGCCGAAAGCATCCCAGTATGCCGCCAGCTTGCGATGTGCCGCTTCCGCCGCATCGAGCGACAGACCGGCTTTGCTGTCGCGGATGGCCTGAGTTGCGGCTTTCACCGCTGGCCACACGGCGACGAGTTCACCATCCTCCGGCAGCTTGAACGGCAACCGGTAGGCAGCCTTTGCCTTCGGCCAGCGCCCGTTTTCCTTTTCGGCGAGGTAGTTCTCATCGACGAAGGCGCAGGCATCGGCCAGGCCAGCCCAACCGAACTGAGCGATGATGGAATCGACGGTATCGGCCCAATCGAAATTCCAGGAAGTATCCGCCGGAGCCAGGGCGCCGGCTTCGATTTTGGCCGCAAGGGCTTCGAGCTTCCGCTGATCTTCGATTGTGGCGTTGTATCTCACGGTGGTGACCTCCCGGTTATGTGGGAAGGGTACGCGTGAAAATTTATTCCTTTGGAGTGGTTCGGAAATTCAGAAAAAAATACCCTTGTTTATCGCGGGGTTAAGTTCGCGTTATTCAAGTGGTTTTTTAGGAAAGAAAATTTTTGTTTTTAAAAACGCTAACGCCGTCGAGCACATGGCATATCCCACATTTTTACGATAATCCATAATCTTCCGGCGTCTTGGTGACTTCCGACGCCTCGCCGACAATCGTGCAAGCGCAATTGGGATGCTGAGGAATCGCCGGCAACTTTTCCAAGGTGAATATCTGCTCGTTGAGTTCCATGCAGGCGGGGCACGAATTAGGGCCTTCGGCCAGCCAACGAACCTTAAAAATGCCGACTTGCCCGTAAAACGCCACCCGGCCCTGATTATGCGCTCGCATGTTTTCGGTGTGGACGATCAGTTGCAGCCGATTTGCCGCCGAAGGGAAAATGCGCCCTCCGGCATGGCGGAACTTCTCGGGATCGGTGATCACCTGGCCCAGCTTGCGCGTGACTTCGTAAAGCGGATCGCCATTGAGCAAAGCCATAGTGAGTTGCGACTTGATTTTGTTTTTTATGTCGTCGGCGACGACCCCGGCCAGTTCGATGCGGTAGGCCGAGAGGAACGAGAGAGCGGCGTTATCGACCAGCGCGAAGGCGGCATCGGCAACCGTTTCCGCTTGCTTCGCAGTCAGGCTGCCCCATCCGCCCGGTGCATTCTGCGCATGCAGATCCTTGACCGCATGGAGAACGCCGCTTCGCGCCCCCTCGCCTGCCTGCACGGCCGGGAGTAAGGTCTGGTTCGCCAGTGCGTTATCAATCGATAGATCGATCTGGACCTTGAGACTTTTGAGATTCGCCAACCGCTGCGCCTTCGTGATATTGCGCGGATCATGATCGAAATCCATAACCACCTGGCGAACGCTCTTTTCCGCTGTGCGCAACTCCCGGAGCATGGGTTTGAGTTGGGCGTTATCCAGTTTGTGAAGATCGCGGCGGGCGTTTTTAGTTGCGACCGCAATGCGCTCGGACAGTTCTGAGGCATGGCCGAAAAGCGGTATTACTTTAGCAAGCGGCGGGTGATAGCACCCCTGCTCGATCAATTCGAATGCTGAATCGTAGAAAGCTCCGACCGCCTTGGGCAATCTGGCAAACCGTGCTGGCTTCCACTTTTTGATTGGAATCACGGCGGGCATGAGAGGCTACTTCCCGCATCGAGTGGTTTTCTTCTTTTTCTTCGATGCTTTCGCTTGCAGCCTGGATTCGGCTTTTTTGTAGATTTTCTGCGCTTCCTGCATCGAGGCTGCCGCCTGGATCTGCTCCACTTCGGTATCAGTCATGCCGAGCAATACCTGGGCGACATCGGCGCCGACAACCTGCGCTCCGACCAGACCGATGACATCCTGCGCCGAGAAGAACCGCTTGATGCGGATCGGCTCGTCGTCGATTGCCGCGTCTTCGTCTTCCGGATCCAGACCGCGCCGGCGCTGCAATGTTTTCCGGCTGATAAGGCCGCGATCATACAATTCCCGATCTTCACGGACGGACCACTCTTCTTCGTCCAGATCCAAGCCAGTGAAAATGTATTTGAGTTCATGTTCGGAATCCAGGCCGATGGACTGCTTGACCTGTTCATCAAAAAGCCAATCCAGGAAAATGCGCACATCGATGCACAACTCGCGGATCTGATAGCGCGTGGCCTTGAGAACCACCCGGCTGTTGCCGTAACCGCTACCCTCGCCGGTGACAAAAAACGGAATGAACCCCATGGCAATGGCGATCTCGCCGATAAGGGACGCGGCCTTGGAAGAGGTGTCGAGCACCACTCCATCGGTGCCGTAGGTTTTGACATCCCAGTGCCACGGGACAACCAATCCTTGATTTAATTCCTGATTTTCAAGCAGCTCTTTCGCCGCGCTCAATTCTTTCTTGCCCGGATTAATAAGTTTATTTCCGAATAACCCGCCCAGGCGAATGAGGCGAAGCGGATTAGTGAATCGCTTGGCAATGGCACGGTCGGCGCGGCGGTAGTGTTCCAGGCTGGGCACCTTGTCGAAAGTGCGGCAAATCAGGCTATTGCCACGTTCGTCCCAGTCGTCGGCGTCGAACTGCATGAATAAAATATTAGCCAGTTGTTCCGGCGAGGATATCACGTTGGTTTCAGTGGAAGTACGTTTGCCGTCTTTAATTGCGTACTGCACCAACTTGGCCAGCTCGCCATCATCCCAGGTGGGCACCACGGAAAGCGGATTAATCAACTGCAATCGCTTGATCTCGTCATTATCCCAGACTTTATGAGCAATCGCTTCACCGCGGACAAGCTCGTTCGTGATAAACCGGCCGATGCGTTTGTCGAGGTGAATCCGTCGAGTGAATCTGTCAAGCGCTTCCTGGTCTTCCTTGTTGGACGCCAGAACTTGTACCCCATCACCAACCACAAAGGAGCGTAACAGCCAGATACATTTGCCTATGACATCGATGCGGCGAAAGTAGTCATTGGCCATTGCGACACGATCTTTCCACTCCTTCGGATTCGTGGTTTGCGTGTCATCGAATTTGGAGGCGGCAAAATTGGCAATGGATCCAATGGCAACGTTTCTTAGAAGTTCAACACCATCCTGCAGGTAAACCATACCCTTGCCGAGTAACCCGCTGTCTTGAGGTGGTGTGTTTTTCTTTGCCATTGGCGCTCAGCTTATTTCCAAGCGGCGCTCGGAGGGGAGTGGTCGGGGAATTCAGAAAAAAATACCCTTCAACTCTGAATATCCGAACCACTGTGTAACCAATGCACATTTGCAGCACATTCGGTGCATGAACGTTACCGACCTCCAAAACCTATCGCCAGAAGAAAAACAGAAAGTAATCCAGGTTTTCGGCTCAGGCTGGCGTTTCGGCGAGACATTTTTCGTAAACAGCGATGGTTCACCCCGCAGGTACTGGGACCACCAAAAAGCAGAACTAGACGATCCCCACCCTCGCAAGATTCACTGCGACGGCACCGAAACTGGCAAAACGATTTTGATTGCTACATCGATTCTGCATTGGGGCGCCACGACTGTCGGCCAAGTAGGGCTTTGCGTTGCGCCTCTGTCCGGGCAATTGGCTCACATCATCGGCGAGGTCGAATTCCAGATTGCAAAGTCGAATTTCGTTCGTTCTTTGATGATTCCCGGCCAGTATCACAAGAGCCAACCTTACTATCGTATTTTCTTCGCCGGCGGATCCAGCGTTATTTTCTGCCCAGCAAGTAGCGACGGTAGTTCATATGACGGCGTTCATGCCAATCGGATCTGGGTAGACCAAGCATGCTCGATTCCGAAAAAAGCCTGGTCGGTTTTGTTCCAACGGCAGGAGCCTGGGTGCGTATTCGGCATTTACAGCTACCACGATGGTCGGCGTGATTCCGAATACCACGCGATCCTATCGGAAGCGGTGGAGATCCCCACATCTTCTAGCGAGTGGAAAAAATATCACTGGTCTATGACCATTCTGCCTTATCCCCGCTGGTCAAAGCAGCGTGAAAAGGAAAAGATCAAGGAACACGGAAGCAAAGAAAGCTCTGAATACCAGCGGATGGTTCTCGGTCTTGTTGGCAAACCAACTTTCTCGGCCTTCGATGTTGAATCCCTCTTCTCCTGCCAACAGGAGATACCTCAATACGAAACCCTCGTAATTACCAATGAAGAATTCGAGGGGTGCGAAACGGAAGACGACATCGACAAGGCCGTCGCCAGCCTAATCGGAGCGATCGGCAGCCCCGGCCGTCCCGGGGAGAATACGTGGGGCGGGGCCGACCTGGGCTATACCAGCGACCCGGCCGAAATCACTGTAGCCCGTGAAAAGGATGGTTTTGTTACTAGTCGCCTGCGCATCCATCTTGAGAAGGTTCCCTACACGACGCAAGCAAAGATCATCGGACACCTTGATCAAAACTTCAAATTCTCTGCCTTCGGCATCGACCGTGGCGGTAATGGCATGTCGGTCATGCAGATGCTGCAAAACAACGACGAATTTCTACACCTTCCGAATCGAAAAGAGCGGTTCCTGGGTTTCGATTTCGGCGGGAACCTGGTGATTTCCGTAGATGATGAAACAGGAACCGAAGAAAAGCAGAACACCAAGGAATTTGCCACCAGCTTGATAAACGGGATCATGCGCCGCCGGCGGTGGGCTATCCCCAAGGACAAACAGGACCCGGCTATCGAGGAACAATTCATTTCGCACACCTACGTAAAATCGAGTCGCCATATAATCTATGGCAAGAAAAACGATCACATCATCGATAGCTACCGCGTTCTGTTTTTAGCCCGCGAGACCGTTACCCGTCTACGTGATCTGGACGGCGGTATTGTCGAAGAACCGTGTACCATCGGCATCGCCACCGGGCCGGTATTCGACTAGCTCTTAGATCTTGCTTGCAAACCTGCCAGTGCTCGCCCACTAATTTCCCGAGGATTATAAGGCGCTAATTGAAGCTCCGAAATAGGCATGACGCGAATGTCGAAAGGTTTATTATCCATGCGCAATAAAATAGACCCTACCGCTATTCTGAAAACTGGTCCTATTTTTCAGAATTTTCAAATTTTTAAATGAAGCGACCTATATAGGTGTTTCTGGCAAAGATCCGGCTGTAAAAAAACGGGAAAGGGGGAGGGGGGTTCGCTGAGGCTACCGCAGGGCTTCCAGGGCATCCTCACGGCGGCTACTCACCACATGGGTATAGATTACTGTCGTTTCGATTCTCCGGTGACCTAGCAGCTCCTGCACCGTGCGCAGGTCTGTTCCACCTTCCAGCAGCGACGTGGCGAACGTGTGCCGCAATCCATGTGGCGAGATCTCCGGTATGCCTGCCTTCTTGCACCAGGCGATAAGACAGCGCCGGGCTTGCTCGGCCGTCAAAGCCTTCGTCCTTCCGGGGAACAACTCACGGCGATCCGGCGTTTGCTCCCGCCTCTCCTTCGACCACTGCTTCATTACGTCGCGGGTGGTGCTATTCAGGAACTTAATCTCGTGCCGGCCACCCTTGGTCAACACGCGGATGTGTTTGCTATCGACGACATCCGCTTCGGTCAAACGCAGTGCTTCCGAGATCCGTAACCCGGTATTGAGCAACAGGGTAAACAACGCCCGGTCTCGCAATGCATGCGGATGATTGCTCATCTCAATTTCTTTGAGTAAACGCTTCTTCTGCTGGGCCGTAAGAAACACAGGTAGCTTTTCTTGCCCACGTTTGATGACGATCAGCCGAGTAGTGTTCTTGACAATCACATCGGTATCGACCAACCAAGCAAAGAACGCCTTGATGACGGCAATAGCACGACGCACCGATGCATCCGCCAAACCGTCACCACGTAACCGGAGCACGAATTGATCAACGTGCTCTGCTTTGACCTGGGCGGCGTCCAGGTGCCCGAAGGCGGTAGTCCACTTATCCAGATCCAGGCGGTACGCTCGAATGGTCGGTAACGCCGATCCACGGGCCGTCATGTGGCCCAAGTACTTTTCCACCAACTGCTTCATGACATCCCCCATCAGTAGATCATGACGCCATAATAGATTATTTCACTTGACAAGTCAACGACAATAACAATGGTTATCAGACATTCTCGCCGGGGATAGTTGGCTAACCGCTTGTTTTCATTGACTGCGGTTTTCGGCTGGCTCCGTATTATCAGACATTATTTCCGCGTTTTGCTTGTTTTCCTCGTCGTCGTCGACGATCTGCGCCTCAATCACCTTGCGCTCGGGTGGTAGCTGCCCCGCCGGTTGCCCTGCCCCTTCGCCGAGTATCTGCACAATCATGTGCTGAATCGTCATCTGCCCGCCGGTGGTTTCCGGTCGCTTGTCCCGGCGAACGGCAAGCTGTCTGAGGAGGGTCGATATCCGTCCGCTGTGTTGAGCCAAAGCCCGATCTGCTCCACCGATAGTGGCGACGTGTTCCTTGGCGCAGCGGAACGCCAGTTCGTGAAGAAGGATCTCATCGGCCACCAGGTCAACCTTGTAAAGTTCCCGCACCTCTTCCTTGACCGCATCGTAAATATCGAACTCTTCCTGCGACAGCAGCCGCTTGGCGTTTGCTCCATGGATGACCGACAGCGTGTTGCCTTTCATCGTCTCCTTTAGGATCGGCGCTTGCTTGGTGTTGAGTTCGGCTAAGTGGGGCGGAGCTACCCCTTTCACGCCGCCTTTGCTCTTGCCCGGCGGGTGCGCACCATGCATGCGACAAACGTTGTATCCCTTGACCGCTGGGTTCTTGCACCGCTTGCCGGAGCGCTTTGACTTGGCTGTGCATCGGCGTTGGTTCTCATTTAGTGGCACATCGTCACCTCTCCCTACTTTCACAAGGTGTTGCCGACACCGTCCAGAAGAAAAGCCGCCAGCCGAGGCGCAGCCAGGTACTTGAGCGTCTTTGTGGTCGATGTGGTGTTTTTTGGAGTTCTCGACAGATAGCGGCCATTTTTGGTGCGAGGGCTTTGATTGTGTTTTCGATCTGGTCGCGTTCTTTTTTTGAGGGGTTTAGGCGTTGGCGGAGGATGTCGAGTTGGTCGGCGCTGATGGCTATGTTTGGGTTGGCGTTTTTGGTTTCGATCGGCTTCATGATGGCCCCTATTCTGCACCAAAAGAGGGGTACTAGCGGAACTGGTATTTTCGTTCAGAGGCAATCGACCATCTTGACTAGGGTACATCTGATGGGGTTTATACTTCTTCCTGTATCCCATTCCCCTTAATCTGTATAGAGTTGTGAGATTGGTAGACTAGAACATAAGACTAGGTAGTCTGCACAGATAAGGTAGATAGGGCTTTACCGGGCAGCTCGTTCAAACCGATCGTTTACGCCGCCGCGCTGCAAGCCGGGCTGACCCCCGCCTCCATCTTCCCCGACACCGCGCTGGTCTTCGCCGACAACTGGCGACCGGCCAACTACGACCGCAAGTTCCGCGGTTATATGTCCATGCGCGACGCGCTGACCAAGTCGATCAATACGATCACCATTCGCATCGCCGAGGCGGTGGGCGTCGATTTCATTCTGCGTTTCGCCCGCCGGCTGGGCATGGCAAGCCTGACCAAAGGCGATCTTTCGATGGCGATCGGCACCTACGAGGTCTTGACGTTGGAGATGGTCAACGCCTACGCCGTGTTCGCTTCGGGCGGGTTGTTGTCCGATCCGGTGTTCGTTACCGAAGTGGTCACCGACAACGGCGAAGTGCTGGAAAAATACGCCATCAGCGAATTTGTCTCCGAAGCACCGCCCATGCTCGACACGCCCAACCTGCGCAACTTCAAAACGCAGAACCTGCCGGACGACCAGTTGCAGGAAGGGGTCGATCCGATGCTCGATCATCTCCGCGACGAATTCATGGAAGATTTCGCCATCGGCGTCACCCCCACGCCCGAACCGACACCCGAACCGACGCCCGAACCGCAAGGGTACGTGCCGCCGGAAATCCGCGCGCAGCAAGAGGCAATCCGCGAGAAAGTGCTCGATCCGCAAGTGGCTTACGTAATCACCAGCATGATGCACAGTGTGGCCTCCGTCGGCACCGGCGCGCGCTCGAATACGCTGCAACGCACGCTCGCCGGTAAAACCGGCACCACCAACAATTACGCCGACGCCTGGTTCATCGGCTACTCGCCGCAACTACTCGCCGGCGTCTGGGTCGGTTACGAACACTGTAAAAGCCATCGGCGACTGCGTGGTGGTCTTGACGTGGCCAAGGCCCGCAGCGACGAGGGCCGCGCGAACGTCCCGCGCGAGGGCTTTGCGCGCAGTCTCCATTTCTCGCTTCGCCATCGTCGCGTCCAGCCGCCCCCGCTCGCTGTAAAGATGGTCGCCGGGCGACCAATTGAATGCAATCATAAACCAGCCGCTGGCAAATTCAACGCCGGAGATCGGCACGGCGGCGAGTGCGGACTTGACCTTGGGCAGCGTGGCCGCGCCATCTTTGGCGGACAACAGTTGCTGGGTCAGCTCCCGGTACAGGTTGAGCGCGCCCTCTTCAATCACGTAATCCCGCCCGACCTTGCGAGCGGCGATCCGCCCCGCGCGGCACTGCTGCGTGATTGTGGACTGGGTGACGTTCAAATATTCGGCGGCTTTTTTGGTCCCGTATAGCAGTGATCTCATCGTTCGATCCTCCCGTTTTTTTTTGGTTTGTGGTTAGTGCTTCCATGCCTTCAATATAGCGTCTAGCAGCTATGCTGTCAAGCTCTATTTTCATTCGCCGAAAAAACCTTGGGCCGGTCGAAAACAACCTCGTCATTTAGTTGTGAAAGAACCGCTCGCGAGTCCCCTACGGTGTATGATTTTTCCATTTTTTCATGCCCAGGCCGCCTGAACATGCACGCCGTCGTAGTTGCTGAACCGGCCGCCCCAGACCAAGCCGTGCTTTTCGGCGATCTCGCCCCAGCGATCGAATAGATCGCGTAGGTCAGGCGAATGGATGTCTTGCCGGATCGTGAAGGCCAGCCGAAATTCGGAGAAACTCTTTTTTGCGCCAAAAGCCGCAGTTGCCTTTTCTGCTGTTTGTTCGGCTCTCCGCTGGCGATCAGCCGGAATATCCGGCACAGTTTCTTGTGCGTTTTCCGGGCCGCGAAATACCGGCGAATGCGGGAGATGAAATTCATGTGCCACCCCGCTTCCCAGTGTTCATCGCCAAAATAATCGGCTAAACATTTTGGGGAACAAAAGCGTTCGCCAGAGCAATACTCGGAAGGCCGATAACCGATTAGGTGTAGTTTCCCGCATTTCCAGCATCTAAAATATTTCAGGGTTACAATTCGTATTACCCCCCAGCCCAGCCACCGAAAAAGACCGCCATCCAGCGCGATAAATTGAGCAACGCACGCTCGCCGGAGCCAGAAATCACCACAACGTGAGCATTCCCGGTCCGGTTGATAGACGGAGTAGACTTCGACCATGTTGCAGCCAAGAAAAAAACAACGCAGGTACCACAAGCATTCATGCGTAACCATGAAGTTGTAGCGTATTTCGCTCAGATCATTAATCAGCTTTCTCATCACACCATCCTAGTTATTTCCGCACCTTGGCGCCGAGCGCTTGCAGGACCTCCCCGGCGCCATCCTTTCCCAACACTCCGGCCTCTCGCAGAACACCCCGGACATTCGCCCGCCCGACGCCTAGTTCTTTGGCGGTGGCGTTGATCGAACCGGTTTCTTTGTACTTGGCAACAATTCGCTCCACCCGCTCCTGGCGAGAGTCGGCTTTGCTGCTGGATGGGACGAAAACCATCGCCGGGCCGGGAACGAATTTGTGGACTTTGCCCATTAATTCCGGCGGCAACACTTCAGCCAGGTTGATATAATTTTTATTCCCCCGCTTGCGCCTGGGGTTTGCTCGCGTGTGCCCACGAGCTTCCACGATATCGCCGATAAAGTCGGGGCAGATATTCCGGTGGGCGTCCCATTTTACGGGCACCATGTTTTCTTCGGCGTCATCGAAGTGCCCTTCCTCACAGAATACCAGCGGCGAGTAACCGGCCGCTTTTCCTTCCTCGTCCAGCGGATGCCGTTTGAAATTCATGCAGGCTTTGCAGACTGCATTTGTGCTAGGACCATTCATCGGCTTTTCGTCGCCGTGATACAGGGCCAGCAATGATTCGACCATTTCAAGCTGAGCCTGCTTGCCATTGAGCCGGGAAATTTGCAGCAGATCGCCCTTGCGTTCCTCGATTTCCGTGCCACGAATGATCGCCTTCACGGCGGGATTAATTCTCTCAGCAATCTGCACGTCCTCGTTAATCGTGCGAGGTGCTTGGCCGGTAATCGGCGCAACGCTTTTTGAAAACGATTGCGGGTGTTCGGGGGGAGTGGTTTTCGGGCCACCCTGCGGGTTTGTTGGCGGCGTGGTTTTTTCTTGACATTTCGCCGGCTTGGCCTCGGCTTTGCCGCTGTCTTTCAATACGTGGGCGGATTCCGCTCTCGCATGGGTGGTTTGTGGCGTATGTGCAGTTTGGTCTTTTTTTGACCACCGATCTTTTGCCGCGCCATGACCTTCTTTGGCCCAACGCTTTCCGGCCAAATCTTGCCCCGTTTTCTTTTTGGCCTCCGGGTACATCGTCTGATAAAGCCTCTTGCGCCGCTGTAGTAATTCGCCGCGTTCCAGTGCCGTCAAATGCCTACGGGCAATGTTTTCATCTACCTCGGCCAACTCCGCCTGCAGGGTGGAAAGGGACTTGACCACAGCCGGGATCGCCGCCAAACCCAACATGGAAAATGCCTCTAACCGGTGGAGACCGGCTACCAGGTTGTTTTCGGTATCCACCGTGATCGGGTTGAGTAATCCGTTGGTCCGGATGGACCGGGCCAATTCACCCACGACTTCGTTATTCAGCCCATGCCGTCTCTCTTCCGTCACCCGGACATTGCCGACTTTGATCCGCATAACCGTTCCGAGAATGTCGTTTTCCGCCATGATGTTTTCCTTCTCCCCCTCAGCCCCTTGGTTTTTTGTTGTCAAAATTTGTTGCTCCGTTTCGTGACGGGGTATGGCAGGCACCCAAGAAATACATGGCCCGAAGGCCGAAAATAAAAAGCTAGCTCTTGTTCGCCCGGCGGTTCCAGGCATCGATTGCTACCTTGAATCGAATATTCCAGGCCGTGATTTTCGTCGATTGTCGCTGTGATTTTATTAGGCATCTACTCATCCTCCATTCGTTTTTTATCTGTCCACTCCGGCCAATCGCGTTCTTTCATTCGATCACCTCGACATGCGAAAGCGGGAATGATCCGGCGCCGAAAATGTAGACAATCGCCTGTGCGCCGTTCATTTCCGCCGGAAGTTTTGCCGTGCCGAGTGCTCCTGCGCCGCCCCGCTCCCGGAACCAATAGCGCACCTTGACGCCCTCTTGCGGAAACCCGGCGTTGAAATCGGCGACCATTTTCCGTTGGTTTTCCAGGTAGATCTTCTGTCTCATTTTTTCCTCATCTTCTTGTTGAAGATTTTCCGCTTCTTCGCGCAGGGCATCGGCGAAAACGTGGGTACAGTTGCGGTTGCCGTCGACCGCCGGGCATTTCGGCATGCGAATGGCCTTGGCTACCAACTCGACGGGAACACCGCATTTCAGGTACAGCGAAATCAGCCTGCCCAGCGAATCGACCAGCAGCTTGCAATCCGGACGTCCCACCGTCAGGAACACCTCGCACAGCCCGGCGTTATCGCGGTTGACGCTGACGTAGCAGGCGCCGCACGGCAGTTTTTCTTTGACCGTCACGCCCGGCACTCGCGGTGGTCGCTTGCGCGGATTACTCATATCTTTTTCGCCTTCTCAATAATTCCAGTTGTCGAACTATTTATGCCAACGTCGATGGTTTTTACCTGCCCGCCCCACCCCTTCACCATTTTTGCGCCGACTATTTTTTCCACGGGCCAATCGGGACCTTTGACCAAAACATCGGGCCGAAGAAGGCTGATGATTTTGGCCGGCGTCGTTTCGGAAAACCCCGCGACAAAATCAACGAACGGCCAGGCGGCAAGCATGTTCATCCGCATTTCCAGCACATTGAACGGTCGGCCCTCGCCCTTGTTGGCATAGACGCTGGCGTCGTTATTCACCGCCACGACCAGCATGTCGCCGGCTGTGGCGGCTTCCTGCAAAAAACGCAGGTGCCCTTCGTGCAAAATATCGAAGCAGCCGTTCGTGAAAACAATGACCGGCGGTCGCTTCCACCGCTTCGTCCATTGGAGGTAAATCCGCAAATCGTAACGTGAAAATATCTTCTGCCGCCCGGTCATAACGCTTTCCCTTCTTCTTCCAACCGCAGCAGTTTCTCCACCATGACGATCGCTCGCTCGCCTTCGCCATCGTCGTAGCGTTTGCGAGCGCGGATCTCACAGATTGCCGCGTCATCGCCGCAAATCACGCCGCTAATGGCGTCAATCAACGATTTGATCTGGTTGTCCAGGTCGGGCTTGGTTGTCGGCAGCAGCCACCCGGCACGAGCGTTTGGCAGATCGCGTTTGCGCATACTTTTGGGAATCTTTTTGTAGACCATGATCCGCACCCGAAGTTGGCCGGTCATCGGCTTGATGTGCTGCGTTTCCATTGCCTCCACGCAACGCTGGTAGACATTGGATTCGTAGGTCACGGTCTTTTCCGGGGTGCGCATGTTGATCTTGGCAAACGTCCCCATGCGAATCGCGCTGGCTTTCGGGCGCCCTTTCGGTACGCACGGGCCGGGAACAATAAAAATCAGGCTGTCGTCGACGAAGTTTTTCAGCTTCCCGTCGAAGAAGTGCTCAGAAGGGCTAATCGCTTTTCCTTGTTCTTTTGCTTCGCTCATTTAATCCAGTCCTCCTTTGGTTCGTGATCTTTTTCGAGGGAAGTAACTTTCGTGTACCAGGGCAGGAACGCCAGTCGCACCGTTCCCAATTCGCCCTGGCGGTTTTTGCCAATAATGACTTTCATTTCGTTCGGATTTTCCGTATCGGGATTGTTGACCACTTCGCGGTACACGAACAGAATCATGTCCGCGTCTTGCTCAAGGCTTCCCGAATCGCGCAGATCGGACGGACGTGGCCGCTTGTCGTCCCGGCTTTCCACCGCACGGCTGAGTTGCGACAGCACCAGAATCGGCACGTCCAGGTGTTTAGCCGCTAGTTTCAGATCACGTGAGATCCGGGCGATGTGATCGTTTTTCGACATCCTGGCCGGCAGGGTCGATTGCATAAGTTGCAGGTAGTCGATGCACACCAGCGCCAAGCCGCCATGCTGCATTTTGAGTTGACGGCACTTGGCGACGATGCTCGGCACAGTGGCGTTGTAATCATCGTCGATGAACAGCGGCAAATCGTTCAATTCCGCAGCCGCTTGCACCACTTTTCCCATCCGCGTTCCAGTCAGATCGCCACGGCGCAGGCTGGTCATCTCCACCATGCTACGGCTGGATAGCGCCCGGAAACCAAGCTTGGAATTTCTCATTTCGAGAGAAAAGAAAATAACCGGATTGCCGGTTTTTTTCAGCATCATTTCTGTCGCCACGTTCAGGCAAATGTGCAGCGCCAGCGCCGTTTTCCCCATCGACGGTCGGGCGCCCAACAGCACCAGTTCACCCGGCTCGAAGCACACGGTTTTTTCATCCAGGTCTGGGAAACCGGTGGACAGCCCCGGCATCACGCCGCCCTTGTTCATTCGCCGATCCACCTCATCCACCGTTTCCTGCAGCACATCGCCGATGAGGGACATCGTTTTTTCCGTCCGCTGGTTATCGGCGGTGGCCGTCATCGCCTCCTGCTGGAAGTAATCAAGGATCTGTGAGATATCCGTTCCCTCGCCCTGTTCGCCGCGCCGGTCGAAAATCATGGCCTGAATTTCATGCGTGGAATTCAAAACATTGCGTAGCAGGGCGCTATCCCGAACGATCCGGGCGTATTCCTCGACATTAGCCGTGGTGTGCACTTCGTCGAGCAGGCGGTTGATGTATGCCGGCCCTCCGATCCGATCAAGGTGCTCGGTGGTTTTCAACTCGCCACGCAGGGTGATCGGGTCGATGGGTTCGTGGCGATCGGACAACGTGACAATGGCGCGGTACACATGCTGGTTCGCGGCGAAATAGAAGTGCTCCGGATCCAGCACACCGCGCACCTGGTCCAGCGCCGCGTTGCGCAGCAAGATCCCGCCCAGAACGGCCATCTCCGCTTCCGGGTTGTTCGGCGGAACCTTGCGATCCAGGTTCGCGGATCGGCGCACTTGCTGGCGGTGGTGTTCAGTCACGGGTTGATGACCTCACTTCCTCAGTCATCTCTTTCCCATTCCCAGGGCCAGCAGCCGAAAGTCGTAAAATACAAGCTTGCGAAAGCAACTCCCGCCACGAGCGGTACGACGCCATTGCCGAGCAATCGCAATCGGTCCACCCTTCCGGCAGGCCCATCACCACTCCCCATCGCGGATTCTCGCAATAGTCGTTTCCAGGTCCTGCCGTTTGGCGCGTGTGCCCAGGCGCAGGGTGTCGGCTGCCAGGGCGCGGATATCGCTCAAGTCGGTTTGCAGGGTGGAAGCCATGTCGGCCAGTTGTTCTTTTTCACGGACAACCTCGCCGAAACGCTGCCGGGCCACGGCGTGGGGATCGCGCATTTCCTGCCGAATCCGATTTGTATCCGCTCTCCCGGCCAAGTAAAACCGCCAGCTATCCAGCCAGTGCCACCAGCGCGACTGTTTATTGATTTGTGTCCGTCTCACGATTTCAGCCATTTTCTTTTTTCTCCATTTCCGCTTTTGCATCCCGCACGGCGTCGTGAAGAACCGACGCCAGCCGCTTCTTTCGATCCTCAGTGGAAAGATCACTGAATTGTTTCAGGAAGCCACGCCCGGCCAAGTAAAGCAGCACCTCGGCGGCCGGGTGTCCCATGGCGACTACAACCTGATCGAAGTTATTGCGGATGCCGCCGGCGGCTCGCCATTCGTAGATTTTGGTGAAGTTGTCCGCGATAACCTGGGCTTCCGGATCGCCAAACGACGATCCCGCCGCCTGCCCCGCGCCTTGCAATTCTTCGGGGATACCATCGGCGTAGGTTCCCCATGTGCCGTCACGCCCGAAAAAATTAGGGCATGTTTTCCGGTATTGGGCTTCCGTACTCTTGCGATCGCAGACATCGGAGTAGCTCTCGATTGCCGCCAGTAGCCGATGAAACGCCTCACTACTTTTCAGTAGCTTCTCGATGTTTTTTATCGCTCTCGCCTTGTCGTGCGGATTTTTGTTTCGCCGGATGAAATGCTCGCGGAGAGCGTGGGCCTTTTGCTTGCGGGTGAACTTCTTTTCCGGACCGGCGAGAATGTTTTCGAGGGTTGGCTCTTTGGCTGGTGGTTGCCTGGGAGAATCGGGAAGATGAAACGTTTCATTTCCTGATGTATTGTTTTGTATTGTCTTGTCTTGTCCTGTCAACTGTTTCTGTAACGTATCACGCGACGTTTCAGGTAACGTTTCAGGTAACGTTTCAGGTAACGTTTCACCTTCGGTTTGTTTTTTCTTTCCTCGATGCTTTTTCAGGCGGTTTTTTGCTTTCTCCTTGGCTCGCATCATTCGCCCGCAACCGTCCTGGTTCCAATCATGTAGGGCTAGTTTTTCTCCATCCCTGTCGATCCATTCGGTGTCGATCATCGCATCGAAAAAATGCACGGCTTTCGGTAATCTCAGTTGCAAAATGCGTGACAATTCTTCGTCGTCGTCGTGCAATTCCGTGACATCTCCGTCGGGATAAAATTCGTAGGCTTCCGCCCACAAAAGAACAATTCGCGGCCAAACGTCGAACGTTTTCATGTTTAACAGCTTCGCAAGTCGTCTTGTTTTCGGGTGTCTGTGCATCTTTGGATCGACCGGGATGAAATCCATTGTTCTCGCTCCTCCGAGATTTGGCTACCGCGTGAACACTTCGTTGAGCAGTTCCGCGCTGACGGCGAACGGTTCGCCATTGCCGATAAAGTCGTCTTCCGAATCTTTTTCGTCGACGAGTTCAACCAAGAAAACTTTCTGATCGGCGGTCGATTTGAGGCTGACTCGAAAGTGCTTTTCGGCGGGATAGGTGACATCATCGACAGGAAGGTCGTCGGTCAATTCGACCTCATCGCCCTCTTCCACGCTGTTGAATAAATTGCCGGAAGGTGCACTGGAAGTCGTCTCTTCCGTTTCGGGGGCTTGGGCGGCGCCCTCGTCGTCATCGAGGGCTTTTTCGCTGTCATCATCGAGGGGCATTTCTTCCTGCCCCGGCAGCGCTTCGCCGTCCTTTTCGTCGCGCCGTTGACGGGCCTGCTCGTTGAGTATCATCGAATTGTTGCCGAGCAACGTCACCGAAGGGTCCATGGACTCCAAAAGGGCCAGGTTTTTCGGAGTGCGGCTGACAAGCACTTTCAATTCAATGTGACCGCCCTTTGCCTTAAAGTCACGGTCAATCTCAGCGGGAAGTGCGCCGAAGGTGGCGGCGATTTCAGCCATCTTCTGCCGATAGGCTTTTAATACGGCCTGAATGTCCACAAAGCCTTCCTCGTTGAGCCCGGCCTCGATCACCTCTTCGAATTGGCCGTTGTCAAGAATGGGGATACTCACTGTTCTTCTCCTTTTCGTTCTGAATGGGGTTGATTGGGATCGATCGACCGTAGCCGACCGGCTTGTTTCAATTGTTGGAATGCGTTGGACTTCTCGGCCCCGATTGGTTCCCGGTCCGTGCGCTCGTTGCGCATGCCAAGGAGGCCGGGGCGCCAAATGACTTCCGGCTTGAAATATGGGTAGTAAATCGACTCCACCAGGTGCGGCGGTACTTTCCAGTGCCACACGCGCAATCTGCCGTTCGCCTTGATCGGTTCGGGCAACGGCATCGGCTCGCGGAATACCCAGCCGAACACTTCGGCGTAATGCTTGAACCACATAATATCCACGGTAGTGACATGCCGGTCGGTGAAGCCCTCTTCGGTCGCGACGGTTTTCACGTCACCGTTTTTCAGGGCAATCACCGCCGCCAGCCGGACCGTACCGAGGATGACGCCACGGTGCTGCATTTCCGGGGCGTTGCGGTCGAAAGTGACCATCGTTTTGACGTAGGGGTCATCCAATTTCCGCTCTTCCACCTGCCACGGGTTCTCGGTATCCCACCGCTTGCCGGCGTGAATGCCGATGCGTTGGCCGAGGTATTGTTCGGACGGGGACCACGAGCGGTTCTCCGCGGACTTGTGAAACAACTCTTCGGGGTAGCCGCGTTTTTGCGCCCCGAAAATAATCAACGAAGCCCACGGCTGCATGATGCTCAGGATCGGCGCAGTGATTGGGTTGGGATCGGGTTTCATCGTCAACGCCCCTTCCACGCCTTGAAGGCCACAAACGCCGCGCTGCAAGCCAGACCGGCAAAGCCGAGGAACAACAGGCCGACTCCGATTTTCATCATCGTTTCCGCCGCCATTACCACGTCCCCGCACTGGCGTGTCCATTTTTCAGTGTTTGCATTTTGAAGTCCCTCCTACAGATTTCGAAGTTTCACCGCAGCCAAAAGCCACAGCAGGCCGGCGGTCGATACAATCCAGGCCAGCAACGGCAATTCGGCTCCGGCGAAGACAAAAGAAATCATCCCCAGCGAAAACGCCGCCCGGAAACTGACCTTTGTCGGCGGATTGAATTTTGGTGTTTTACTCATTGAACCATCTCCAATTTTTTCGATTCGGGTTTTGCCAAGACGATGATCCGCTTGCGACCGCCCGGGTCCGGATTGCCCCGCGTTACCAGGTGCTCACAACGGATATCGATCACCTGAAACCTCGATCCTTCTTTGCGGGGGATCTCCGTTTTTTTCGAAAGCATGCATTCCAGGCACGGCGGGTGATCGGTATCGAGATCCCAGTCCGGATGCGCCGCGCAGTGCTGGTAGCGGATCTGGGTCATGCAGGATTCCCTGCCGGCAGTAATTTGCGAAAATTATCTTCTTTGAGCTTCTGATAAAAAGTCGTATCGATATCCACCTGGGCATAGGCCAGGAAGACTTCGGCGGGGTCCACCATGCCGGTGTCGATCAACGCAAACTGGGCCTCCAACCAACGTAAAATCTGCCGCCAGGCCACGCGACGTGCTTGCTCGAAATCCGCCTCCTGTTGTTTCTCTCGGGTACGGTCGGAACGCTTTTTCTGTAAATTTTGAAAAACCGGCTCGATGCGGGCCGGCAAGCGAAACGGCATTTCCACGCCGTCGACTTCGAACATGAATGAGAGGGACTTAGGCTGTCGGGTTTCCCGATTGTTGGAAATCTGAATTGCCGCAGCACCGACCTCAGTCAAAAACTCCTGAATCTCCCCAATGGTTTTTGCGGCAGGAATCTGAGTGGTTTCCATGTACAAAGTCTTTCTCGCCATGTCTATTTTCCTCGTATCTTGAATAGGTCGAAGTTGGTTTTCTCATTTTTCTGGGATTCGGCAGGCCATTCCTGCGGCCATTCGCCATCGGGAAAATGTTTTTTGATGCTGGATTTGCAGAAAACGGGAACGCCGGCAGATCGGCATTGGTCAACAGCGCGTTGAATCCATTCACGCTCGGGGGGCTTGGCTCCGGAGCCGGTCTGTGCGCCGATGATCAGCCAATCAATGCCTTTTTTGCACTTATCGTCATGATGGTGATGGCGAATGTCTCCGCGTGATCCGTCTTCATGGCGATAGCTATGGCTGTGTTTTTCGTCGCATCTCCATTGGTACGTCAGCCAACAAGCAACGTCATGACCACCATCAAAGTCCACCGGCCCCAGCGCGGGTTCGTAGCTGGCGAACAGCGTTTTGGCGCCTAGTCTCCGCAGCTTTAAAAGGTCGGGAATGCGCTTATCGGCATCGCATAGGTCGGCACTCCGCAGGTCTGCGTCCTGCAGGTTTTTAACACTTAAAATAGTTGCGATACTTTGCAAGCTATTCATTTTTTACGCCTTTCAAACTATCTATTTAATTATCTTACTTTTTTCAAACAAATTAAATAATCTGTGCGAATTTTACCATCCGTATTATATGGAATAACCATTCCGCAACTCCGCTCGAACGGAATTAGGGCTTCCCATATTTCCACGCCGCTATAAGCCTCTCGCATCACCCACTCAAGCGTGGCTACATTGACGCCACAAGCACATGTGCTCGTCGGTAGTTGGTTTACCACCTCTTCAATCACTAGCCCCTTTTCCGGAGTCCAAGGCTGCTTGTACAACGTTGTCCCAAATGCTTTGTACACAATCCAACCAATATCGTTTTTTTTGAGGTTTTTTAGAGCCCATTCATACGATGAAGTTAAACCGGTTGCTTCACTCAGATTGGCATTCTGCAGATTGGCACCCTGCAGAAATGTACCTGGCAGGTGGGCACCCCGCAGGTCGGCATCGCACAGGTGGGCTCTCTGCAAGTTAGCACCCTGCAGGTCGGCATCGCACAGGTGGGCACCCCGCAGGTCTACACCC
>Ga0307928_10000051_pt1 | contig 60347 bp, 58 predicted proteins | sample AceLakmetagen232_FD_201815 | JGI IMG/M metagenome (GOLD analysis project Ga0307928, IMG submission 201815) | Saline water microbial communities from Ace Lake, Antarctica - #232 | ecosystem: Environmental > Aquatic > Non-marine Saline and Alkaline > Saline | place: Antarctica: Ace Lake...
CATGGCACAGTTGTGTGCTGTACGGCAACGGCACGGTAAGGTTCCGCTTCGCCGTGCGAAGGCAGGGCGCTGTCAGGTGTCGCAACGGCGCTGTACCGCTTCGCGGTGGATTGCAACGGCGGGGCGCAGCGATGTTTGGTGCCGCGAGGCGCAGCAACGGCACAGCAATGCAGAGCGCAGCAAAGGCACAGTTTGGTGCTGCGAGGCGCAGCACAGTCAGGCGACGTGACGCAAAGGCAAGGTACGGTATTGTGAAGTATGGTACGGCAACGGCGATGCGCGGCACTACAACGCCACGTGGAGCAATGCGAAGGCACAGTTGGGCAAGGCATGACGGCGTGATGTAACGGCACTGTATCGGTATGTGTCGCAACGGCGCGGTACGGCTTCGCTTCGCGGTGCGAAGGCAGCGCATCGGTACGCCCGGTAACGCGGTGCAATGGCTCCGCTGTGTTGGGCAAGGCGTGGCAACGGCAAGGCGAGGTACTACGCAGCGATGTGAGGCGATGGCTATGCGCTGTTCCGTGACGCTTGGCGAAGGCAAAGCAAAGGTTGAATAGGTTCCGCGTGGTACAGTCTTGACACGGGGCTTTCTATTTGGTACAGTGCTTGCGTATGAAGAAGTTCATCAATGGCAGGGTGAGGAGTGGGGCCTGACGTGAAACACGTCCTATTGCAGCGGGTCAAGATCGAAGTCCTCGTGGGGCATTTCGGCGCGGCCACCGCCACGCACGAGCTATACGTCCGCCTGTGCGACCTTCACAAGCTGTACGCCCCTGAGTATCTGGAAGTGCCCGGCTCCCCGGATTACAAGTGTGAGGCGATGTACGCCTATGACGCGACGTTGCGCTATGAGTACGCGCTTATCGGCGTGTGGATCAGTAAGCACGATAACAAAATCGGCCCGCTCCAACTTTGCGCGGATCGCATTCACGCGGCCACGAACAAGGACAATGAGGGCTTAGCTACGAAGAAGGAGCTAAACGATGAATGAACCTTCGATCAACATCGAAGTGACCAAGTTCGCGCAGGGGACACCGGTACTGGTGTTGCAGGCAATAAACGCGCGCGGGGGGCTGCTGTTGGGTGAACTGCTGGCTGAGATCAAGGGCGACTCGTTGTTGGAAGAACCGCCCAAGATTCCTTTTCTCTATGACGCCGCGGCGCTGACCCTCTCCTTCCCTCTCGACGCGAGTTTCGACTTCAGGAACATGAAGCAGACCACGAACGGTGGGTTGAGTGGGGAAGACGGTAAGACGATCTCGAAGGAACTCCGCGCGCGGTTGCTGCGAGAAGGCCCGACCGCGCGTAACGAGCGGGAGTACGTGTTGCACGGCCCAAACGGGAAGCTCATCGAAGTGATTCGCAATGGCGGGGAACACTACCTTATCGACCGGTGGCAGTACGTATCGGGCGTACAGTTCCCTGTGCTAGACACATTCACCGAGGGTGGGAGCAAGCGCCATCAGACCATCTCTCGTTCGGACATTGAAGGGACGCCGGAGCATATTTTGTGGGGTGCGTACACTAAGAAGAAGCACTGCAACGGGTACATATGGACGCCGCCTGACTTGTTGGATGGGCCGGGGATGCGTGAACGGCTTTCTTTCATTTTTCACGGGTTAGACAAGAAGCTCATCGGTGTTCTTGTTGACGATAGGCTGGTACTCGTGGACAGGGCGGAGTATCTTACCGGCTGTCCTATGTTGAACGTCTACGAAGCGAACGGCTCCCTCCGGCCTGACGCCACACTGAGCCGCGCCCTTATTAAAGGAACCGTCCCTGCCGACGCGCAGCGTGTGACGGCTGACGACGGCCTCGACGACGTGATAGACCGGATGGTGACCGGTTGCTCGGCCTGCGGTGAGGATCACATGATGCAGTTCGTGCGGCAGGCCAAGCCCAAGTCCCCCGAAGGGTACACGCACATGGGGATGTGTTCCAAAGCGCAGAAGCCGGTGTGGTTGAGTTCTGATGATGCTGCTGATGATGACGCTGACGCCTCGCGAGACATCGTTGGCCGAGTCTTGAGGGAAAAGGCGGACGCAGCGCGTGAGGACGTGGTGCGGGGTCGGTACGAGAAGATTCCCGTCAAGCTCAAGGTGGCTGAGGCTGCTACGCTTGATAAGGGGCAAAGCCCTGTTATGCCGGGGTGTGTGTGGCGCGGAGTCCATGGTGAACTGCTCCTCGTCGCGTCGGGGTTTGACGCGGGTGGCGGCTCACAATATCTCCTGCTGTCCCTTCCCACGTCCATCGCGATCTCACCCGGCGTGCTGAACATCTCGATCAATGCCGGGGAACTGATCGGGCAGCGCGTTATGTTAACCAGTATGTTCAAGTCCAAAGGGTGGGAGTACATCGGCAAGTTGGAAATGGACAAATGAGTCAGTACGTTGAGTACGAGTTGCGTGACGTCTCCACAGGCGAGTGTCACAGCGTCAAGGATGTTACTACGCTCAACACGGCTCTGCGTGACGCGCATCGGTTGTCGAAGAAGCTGCACCAGCCCATTGCCTTGTACCGTCATGTGTATGCTGACCCGAAGGCCGAGATGGGTTCGTCTGAGGACGCGTATGAGTGCCGCTTCGAGGCGATAGTGGACGCGGCGGAATCTGTCAAGTTGCAGCGGCTTGGCATCGCCGTCAAAGGCCCGCACCAGATTGGATAGACGATGGGACGACCGACCGCAGAATGGCTCCGTGCGAAGTTGTGGAAGTACCACAACCAGCGGATGCACTTCGTCCTTAAGAAAAGCTCAGTCTTTTTCGAGTCAGCCATCAAGCATGCGGGCTTCGATCCCAACCGGCCCATCATCCTCAATGGCATTTACACTACGCTTTGGAAGCGCAGGACGGATGGGTCAGCGTTCGACGGTGGCCCGACCGAGATCACCTTCGAGCTTCGGAACATTGTTTTGGCGCAGGGTGACAAGAAAGCACGGGTGTTTGGTAATGGCTCCCATTCGTTTGCGCGCCGGGCCTCGTGGTACATTTGCGCAGACGACATCGCGGGCGTTTTGCTTGAATCAGGGGGTTTCTTAGGCGGCGTTCTTCCTCAGCTAAAAAGACTGCTGCCCCCGCCCGCGGTGCCCTTGTTGGAGGTGTGCAAGAAAGGCGCGTACTTCCCGTTGTTCACGCCAGAGAATAAGGAGAGGGACAGTGGAAGCGACGATCACTGCGGAGCAGGCGTACAAGAAGGGGATGGCGCGCGGAATCGAGACTGAGGGGAAGAACACGGCTGCGCTACGTTGTTCTGACCACTTGCGTTGGCAGCACCTTCTTGGCGAGACGCTCCCACCATTTGAGCACGTGGTGCAGAAGTTGTGGCGCAGTAAGCCAACGGACAAGATCGTGTTCATTGTCAGCGAAGAACGGGTGGAAACGGAATTGACGGTCGGGGACATCCGCCGATTGGTGGAACGCTTACCGACTGAATTGTAAGGAGTGGGCTGATGTCGAAAGAGAGAGACGCGGAGCAGGTGGTGAGGGCGGTGAAGGCCGAGCGGGGGCGGGCGAAGAAGGAGCGGCGGGCGCTCAAGAAGCAGCGGAAGGACGCGCTCGATCTGCTCCCCCGTTTCGCTACGGTGGGGATAGCGTTGCGGCAGGCGCAATCCAAACATCTCGATCCCAAGACCCCCGTCACCATTTCTGTCGTGGGGATACCCGACAAGGGGGACGAGCCGCCTGTGTACAAGGTTGAGGGCGTGGTTTGCATCGAGGACTTCACCAAAATCGCCGACAGGATGCCGGGTGCCTGAGTGACACGGTGTCAAAAAGGAACCACCGATGCGTGTGACTATTCCTGAGATACAAGCGTGCTTCATTCGTTGGAGGCACGGTTGCCTGCCGACTGCCCTTGCCGTGATTCATTGGTACTGGTACAGGCGGGGGTACACCAATCTGATGGACGCTGACACCCTCGGTGCTGCACAGCGGATGTGTGCCAGTACCGCACATTACAATGACTACTCGCTCCCGAAGGACAGCCGGGGGAGCATCAAGCCTGACAAGTCCACGTTGGGCGCGGCGCATGAGGACAACTGCGTTGCCGACCACTGCAAGACGAGTTTCAGCAGCCGCAGCAACCCGTATGGCTGGTCGTGGTTTTCGGATGCGGATGAGGGCCTCGAAGATTACGCTATCGCGCGCGGGTACGAGGACGCTGAATCGTTTAGTGAGTCGTGGGGCGCTCTGACCTTCCAAGACGTGAAGGATGAGATCGACGCCGGGCGTCCGATGTGCTTCCTTGTCGATTCCAGCGGGGCGGATGGGTGGACGGATCACTTCGTCACCGTCGTGGGGTATGATGATACCGATCCGGCGAACCCCAAATATGGCTGTATGGACACGTGGGGCGGCGGCATTCACTGGCACAACTTTAAGCAGATCGCACAAGGTGTTTCGTGGGGTGTGTATGGGGCTACGTACTTCGACCCCGGCCCCCTCCCTGAGCTAGAACCTAACCCTGAACCGGAGCCAGAACCAATGCCAGATGATCTTGAGTATGGACTGATCGCCCGTTGGCCGTTGTTCGTGAACGCCCTCGACGTGGTGGGTGTCCGAGACGGCGTCACAGAGAACATGACCTTTGCCAACGCCGCGGCGAACTTTGACGGAGCAACCGCGAAGATCGCTTTGAATGACAACGATCCGGTCTGGTTGCCTGCCGGAGACTTCTCCTTCGCTGTGCGCGTGAAGGTTAGGCTGCTTGGCACGACGCAGTACATCTTCGACGCGAACCACGGCGACAGTTCCACGCCCGGCAACGAGCTTGGGTACTGCCTACGCATCAACGGAGACGGGCGCGTCGCGTTTAATCTGACGACGGAGGAGAACACGGATGAAGACCTCGTCGGCCCGGCCCTTGTTGCCGAAACGTGGTATCACCTCGTTATCGTGCGTGAAGGCAGGACACAACGCCTGTACGTAATCGACGGTGGTCTGCCCATCGCCGCGGGGTGGAAACGGGATTGCAGCGCGGAGCCGGTACGGTTCGTTGGTAATTACGACAACAACCATGTGTCCCTCGGTGCCTTCTCGCGCGCGGGGCGTGGGAGCAAAGGCCCGATCTTCTTCTTCAATGGCTTGATGAGTGACGCTCGGTTGTACGACCGCGCTCTGACCGCTGAGGAAGTGACGCTCCTCGCGGGGTTGCCAACGGTGCCTACGCCGGAACCCGATCCTGAACCGGAGAGCGTGTTGGAAGTGACCCTCAAGGGAGCGCAGACCGTCGATGCTCCTATCGCGGTCGTGACCAACGACGATGGGTCGGTTACCATCAAGTTTTTGAAGCAATAGGGAGAAGCAAGAGATGGCTACGAACACGATTGAGTTGGTGGTGCGTGACGAGCGCGGCGATGTCAAACACAGCGTTGCGTTGAGGACGCGGTACGACGTGGACGCGATGGAAGACGCGCAGGCCAGCGCCGGTGACTATGCCGAAACAGCGCGCGCGACATTGAAGCGGTGTATCTTGGAGGCCGTGGCAGACGCCGCGGATGAGATCGTGAAGCTGGTTATCCCATAAGGGAGTCGATGATGGCTATACAGAAACCCGCGTCACAACCGCCGCGGCAACAGCAGCCGCAGCAGGGGCCGAAGTCGTTTGCCGAACAGATCAAGTGCCCGGAGTCGTTCAAGCAGACCACCGGGATGTGTGTCTTCTTCGGTGCGCTCACTTACTACGAAGACGCCAAGCGTGACCGGATCGCGATCCGCAGCGTGAAGCACGACGGGGCGTTCATCATGTTCAAGGTGCGGAAGCCCCTGCTCGGTGACACGCCTCACGTTTTCTCAACTACTGACCTTGAGCGGCACCTTCGTGATGGGAACGACGGCGTGGGGTACCTCCCGGTGCGGGGTAAGATGACACTGCTCCCGCAGTTCAGCAAGCGGTACGTCGCTCTCCCCGGCGAGTCCCTTGTGTGCCCGATGAAGCTGGCCCTTGACGAGGCCGACTTCGCCAACGCGCGCAAGGAGCGGGCGAAGTGGAACAAGCAGATCAAGGAAACGGCGAAGTTCCTCATCGAGGACAAGCTCATCGACGTGCCGAAGCTCACTGAGTTCTCCGACCGGATCGCGCAGACGTTTACTACGTGGAAGATGGCATACGGGAACGCCTTCGATAAGGTGCTGCTCAAGATCGCTTCGGCGGTGAAGAAGGTGAAGGAGCAGCCCAAGTCCGTCTTCGAGGTACTAGCGCAGTGGCATAAGCACGTCACGGACGCGCGGAACCTTTGCGAGTGTGGGGGCGTCGTGATCCTGACCAATAGGAACCCGCGCAACTGGCATTGCTTCACGTGCGGCAGGAATTACGTGGACATCAAGGTGCGGATGCCCTGTGGCAAGGGGGGTGGCCCCCCTGCGCCGCGTCGCGAAGCTTGAGCAGTATTTAGATAGAGGATGAGTGGCGGCGTCCTGCTCTCGGCCAGCAGGGCGCAGTTCTGGGGGGACGGGTGTGTGACCCGTCCCCTTCCACCCCCCTGTTGCTGTGTGACATGGGGAAAAAGAAAAATGACTACGGAAGATTATGGCGGATACCTCGACGATCTGTTATCATTAGATTCTAGCCTGTCGGATTGGGAAGTGGAGTTCGTTGAATCGTTGTACCGACAGCGGAAGGCATCTGCGGACGGGTGGTGGTCGCCCTCGCCGAAGCAGGTGAAGAAGTTGAAAGAGATTTGGGAAGAAAAGCACGCGTGAGCAAAGGCAGAGAACGAGAGTCTTGTTCCGTCGTGGACGCCCTCTGTGACTTCCCTGCTAACGCGCCCAAGCCGTCCAGCATCCCGCATTGCTTTCGGTGCGGCTTACCGGTGTGCCGTAAGTGTTCGAGTGTGATGGATTATCTTCACTACGGTAAGAAGCGTATCTGCTTGACGTGCGTGGCTGATATGGAAAGGGAACAGGGATGAGTCGTCCCAAGATCGAAGATGTGGCCTTCGCCATTGTCATCGAGACCATCGCCGAGTTGGAGCGGAGGTTCTTCTATCGTATCCCTGACGAGATAAAGCGCGGGGTCGCGCTTGAAGTCATCACCCCTGAACGCTTCAATCGACTACTCGTACAGGAGCCGGAAGCATGTTCACCCTCATCGTCGGATGGATTATTGCAGGATTGATCCTGTTTTTGCAAAGCGCGATGGAGATACGACTCGACCGCGCTTGGACGCGCTGGACGCGCCGGAGTCGTTGGCTCCTGCTGGCCTTTCACATCGTCGCCGCCCCGGTTGTCCTCCTTGTTTCTTTGGTGGGTGTAATGGCTGAGCGGGGGCAGCGGTTTAGGACGCCACTTGAGATCGAAGACGCTAATCAGAGGGAAAGGAGTCGCGGCGTAAAGCCGTAACGGGGGGAAGAAAGGAAGGAAGCTATGGAGAACTGGCTCTTGCCGTTGATCCTTTTTGTCGTGGGTGTCGTCGCGTGGCTTATCGGCGCGTGGGGCGAAACCGGGATGCCGGATGAGCCGGAGTGGGTTGAGCGCGTGATGGGGCTTGGTGGGCTTTGTGTCCTTGCCGGGTTTATCGGACTCGTGTGGTTTGGTATCTTCAAGCTGGTCAGCCTTTTTTGACACCGTGTCAATGTCACGGTAAGGAGTAACGAGATGAGCAAGTTCGTGGAGTTGATAACACTGGACGTGGACGGTTGTGTGGGGCGGAATGGCAATGTGAGCAGGCAACGGCTGCTCGCACGGGATACACACGGGAACGCCACGGTTCTGTTCGCCGGTGAAGATTTTGACCTTGCGACCTTCGAGGAGAACCGGAAGGAGCGCCTCGGTAAGGCCGCTTTTTTCCCGAAGCTGAATATCCTGCCGCAGCTTCAACACACCCCGGCTACGTACCACAACTTCATCGTCGCGTTGCAGGCGGCGGCGGAAGCCATCTGTACAGGTAATGACGACGCGGGACTTGAAGCGCTCCAGATGATTAAGGGTGCTCTTACGGAGCACGGCACCGCGGACAAGGCGGACATTGATTGGACTGACCCGGACATCCCGATGGTGCGCCTGAACGCGCAAGTGACACTCAATGGCTGTCCCGTGATGCACGTTCGCCGTGCCAGCGCGCAGCAAGGGTGGGTGGACGTGCTGATTCCATCCGAGCGCGTCCCGACGACTATCAACGCGGACGATCATCAACTGGACACGTCCAAGTTGGGATGCACGTCCGTGTCCCCTGTCCTTAACGGTGCCCACACCGAGATTGTGGAAGCCCGCATCTACGGGGACGTGGAGATTCAGTGGTTCAATGCTGAGGGCGTCCTTATCGACCACCCGGAGCCGCCTGAGAAGAAGCTCAAGGCCGACATCTTCTTCCGCTGTACGCTTGACGGCGTGTCTTTAGACGCGCAGGAAGGCGACGACGTGAAGATGAACAAGTTGCAAACCCTGTTCGACCTCTCGGTGTTTGGGGTGAACACGACTGAGGGAAAGGATCGCCTCTACGCATTGAACTTGCAGGCTAAAACACTTCCCGTCCTGCTCGTTTATCACGGTGTTGATCTGGAGCGCGTGTATGCAGGGTGGCAGGAGATCAACGCACAGATCGCCGCACAGATCGAGGCGTTGGAAGGGAGCGCCGACGCGTGACCAAGCGTGAGACGGCAAGCAGGAACCGGTACTGGAGCTTGTACCGCGACCAAAAGCGTTTGCGGGGACAGATGAGCGACGCGTTCGAGAAGGGTTGGAAGGAGGGTGGGCGCGTGATGTTCCACGTCGGTAATATGTCGGCCCCGGCTGCGGGCTTCATTATCTGTGTTGATGCGCGCGGCTATCGGTTGTTTATAGAGAATGAACGGACGGGGACGCGCCGGTGGATTAGCGTTACCGACGTTTGTGGAAGGGGTGACTGATGGACATGGTACTCGGATTTATGTTCGCTACGAAGCCCGTCCCCCGCGTGGCCCTGATCCAAAAGAACCACCCGGAGTTTATGGCCGGGAAGTGGAACGGGATCGGCGGCAGGATTGAGTGTGCGGAGTTGAGTCAACAGGCGATGTGCCGGGAGTTCAAGGAAGAAACAGGGGTGCAGACCTTTCGGACGGACTGGACGCGCGCCGTTGCGATGAACGTGGCGCACCACACGATTGACATCTTCAAGGGCGACGGTGACCGGGCGGTCGAGAAGTATCCGGGCGACAAGCCGGACAAGCTGCTTATCGACTGTGTGGAAACGACCACCGACGAGAAGGTACAAGTCTGGCCCGTGCAATGCCTGCCCCGCCCGTATATGGACAACCTCGACTGGATGCTTCCACTACTCACGTCCCGTCTTGAGTTCCCAATTCAACTGCACGAGCTTTGTTCTGAGGAAGCAAGAGAAAGGAAGGACTGGTGATCCGATGCAGTGCATGCAGGGGCAAGGGCAAAGTCCTTGGTGGGTATGATCGAGAGAAGAAGGCGAACCCCACCATCTTGTGTTCCCGGTGTAAGGGCACTGGCAAGGAACCGTCGAGAGCGGACTGTGAAAAGCGGAAGATTTTTGATATAATAGGCCGCGCCACAGGGATTCTCAGATTGAAGAAGTGCAGACACTTCGACGGGTGGAACCTTGATGTTTATCATCCAAGCATTGGGCGTGACCTCAAGAAGATTGATGAGATCATTGACCGTGTGGCCGGACGGCTACGCAGCGCTGACCCCGGTGAGCAAAACGCGCGTTCAATAAAGCGTGGGATGAAAGCAGGAAGGAAAGTAAAGTCATGAGGAAGTTAGCGCCGGTGGAGCGTGGGCGGACTGACCCTGTGCTCAGTACGTGTTGGGTTGATCACGTGGAGATCGGGTTTGGCATCGCGCAGTACACGTGCTTCTCTCGCCGTTCTATCTCGCCGGTCGGTGTCGTGTGGGGTATCTTCGCTTGGTTTGAGGGCGAGGCTGAATCTCGCTTCGACATCACGCACATTTATACGAACCCCATGTACCGACGACACGGCGTTGGTACGTTCCTGCTTAATCACATTCTTAAAGAGTGTCGTGTCTTGCTGACGTGGACGGTGACGGAAGAAGGTGAGAAGTTTGCCAAGGCGTTTGGCTTCAAGCAGGATGAGCGTCGTGCTCAGTGGTACTACGTTCGCCCGAAGGAGAAAAAGAAATGAAAAGTATCCTCAAATGGAGTATCGTCCTGTCGTGGATTTGCCCGACCGTCGTTAGCGCCATTACGGGTAACATGAGAGTCTGTATCGTGTGGGCTGCCTCAATCGTCTTGACCCTCGCTGCCATCGGCTATACACTCAGTACAGCCAAGGCGGACGGCACAAACGAAATGGACGACTGAATGCCAGCACGAAAGATCGTCAACCGGAATCGGAAGCCACGTCAGTACCATCTTGTGGATAGGACATTGAGTTGGCCGATGTACCAGAAGTCGCATCTGACGGTTGGCATCGGTCAGTTCTTCGAGTACCTCGCGACCACGCTCGTCGAGGGTTCTAAGGTTGGGTTTACTACGGGCAACGCCGACTGCTGCCCCGATCTTGAATGCGGCGACGTGCTGTACGAGTCGAAGGCCAGTTGCAAGTCCGAGTTCCTCTGTTCCCATCGGCAAGTTACGCGATACCACCGAGCAATGGACGCCGACCCCTTCTGCCAAGTGTATTATTGGCTCTTTGATTACTCCAAGGACGATAAGAAGCTGACAGGCCGTTTCAAGACCAAGCGGGCCTTGTACAAGTTCTTGAGCCAGCATGTCGAGCGCGCCCTGCTCCTGCCACAGAAGATCATCGAGGCCTTGGTTGCGCATCAGGACTTCGCGCGTTTCTCGACAGAAAGCACTTGGTATGTCAACGGGCCGAGAGCGGCTGAGGGTGAGGGGAGTTTCTACCGATTTAAGCGGCGAGGCATCGAGGCGATTCACGAGAACAACGGCTGGATGGAGCAGGCGGAAGTGGACAGGCGTGACTACGTGGTCACGCAGTATATGACCGACCCTGCCGAGATGCAGTTTGAGGCCAGCACCTTCTCCGTTACCCCATTCCGCGTCTTGGAAATGCACCCGAAGGTCAGACGCCTAAGCAGCCCTGAAGGGTCTGACCCGTTTGGGGATGTGAAGCGCGCGCCGGAGTCGGTGCCGGAAGATTATGAGGAAATGAACGCGCCGTTCTAGGAGTGAGGAGATGGGCGAGTATAGGTTCGGGTCTATTCTGGTTCCGGTTCAGTCGTCGCCCAAGCCGCGGCCCATCCCGCCGATGGGTCATGTGGTGCATGAAGACGAGTATCCGCACGGCCCGCGCACGTGTAAGCTCTGCGGCAGTTCTCGGAAACGCATCTGGATTTTCTGGCGCGGCTTGTGCCTCGACCCCGAATGCCCCCTCCACTACGAGAAAGGTCAGAAGAATGTTGAAGTTCCTGTTAATGCGTAAAGCGCAGATTAAAAAGGCCATCGAGAAGTTGCAGAAATCCGCCCGGCTCTGTGAGAATGGCAGTGGCGGTGTGGACTTGTCCGGTGACCTTCACGTCATCGGGATCGAATGCACGTCTGACGTACCCGTTGCTAAGGCCCCACCCACTCCCGGCACTTAACCCAAAGGGACTGACACCGTGTCACTCAAGGCAAGACTGAAAGCGCGCCGGTCAAGGGCGACTACGCTGCTCGATGGCAGGGTCACGCTTTGCCGCGGTACCGTGGCGCATTGGCTCCCGAAGCTCAAAAATAAGTTCCACGCCTGCTTCTGCGACCCGCCGTACCATCTGACGGACGGTAAGGCGAGCGCGGGCTTCATGGGGAAGGGGTGGGACAGTGGCAACGTGGCCTTCCAGCCTGAAACGTGGGAAGCGATCTATGACGTCTTGCTCCCCGGTGCGTTCGTCGTGGCGTTTGGCAGCCGACGCACGTACCACTGGCTTGCTGTGGCTGTTGAGCAGGCGGGGTTTGATGTGCGTGACCAACTCTTGTGGATGTATGGGCAGGGCATGCCGAAGAACGTGGACATCGCGAAGCAGATTGATAAGAAAGCCGGTGTTATCCGCCCAATCGTGGGGAAGCGCTGCGTGGCGACCGATCAGTGGACGGTTGAAGGCAGGAAGCATCATGCGAAGGGCGATCCTAATTACTACGTCGAGGTCACGGCTCCGGCGACCAAGGACGCCCAGATGTGGGAAGGGTATGGCACCGATCTCAAGCCCGCCTTCGAGCCAGCCGTCCTCGCGCGTGTACCCGTGCGGGCGCGCGATACGATGGTTGACCACGTACTCCGCTTCGGGACGGGCGTCCTGAACATCGACGGCTCCCGGATTGAGGTGAAGGGCGAGAAGTTACACGTGCCGCAGAGCGATCCTAAGAAGCGGAAGGGGATGGTCGGCGCTGACCTCGGTATCTCGAAGGCGGACAAGGCCGAGTTCCAGAAGGCGCAGCGTGAGTCCGTTGCCAAGACTCAAGCGAAGGGGCGTTGGCCCTCACAGGTTGTACTACAGCATCACCGAGAGTGCGAGTGCGTGGGTGTCATGACGGTGAAGGGCCGCACGATCAAGCGGTTCACAGACGGGGCGAAGCCGTTCGGTGGTGGAGCGGGGCACGAGTATGTCAGCGAAAAGTTTCCAGACGAGAGCGTACCCGTGTACCACTGTCATCCTGATTGCCCCCTTGCGTTGCTAGAAGGGCGGAGCAGTGGCGCGTCGAGATTTTTTTATTGTACCAAGGCAACTACGAAAGAGAAGAACGAAGGGCTTCCTGATGGGCTGACCAACGACCACCCTGCCGTCAAGCCCGTTGACCTTTGCCGGTACATCGCCAAGCTGCTCTTGCCCCCGAAGGGCCGGAAGAAGCGCCGTATCCTCGTGCCCTTCGCTGGCACCGGAAGCGAAATGTTGGGTTGCCTCGAAGCGGGTTGGGATGAAGTGGTGGGGATCGAGTACGACAGAAAAACGGCCACGGTCTGTCAACACCGCCTTGCGGCTTGGCACGCGAAATGAGATAATGATTGGCATGACTACGCCACGGGAAGCCCTCTCATTCCTTAACGTCACGCGCCTCGACGAAACCACTTTCAGTACCGGCATCCCACATCTCTCCGTGGGCGCGCGTTTGAAAAAGCTCGGCTGGTCGTCTGAGGACGGTGAATATTGGACACATCCGGGCACGAAGCAGAAGCTCCGGGTCAAGTTCGGCGGCACTGTCGAAGTTGTGGATGGGGCTTCGCCCGCCGCTTCGGTGCGGGTTGAGGACATGGGGGACGTGGCTCCGTTGTTCCACGTGACGCTCGACGAAGACGAGTGGGACTGCGGGATCGTCGGGGGATTGGTGATTGAAGGTGACGGGGCCGTCCCCTTGATGACTGACAGCGTGTCGATGCTCGACGAAGCCGCTATTCCCGGTGTGTTGTCTCACTACGGACACCGAGGCCAGATCGTGGACTTCGGTCAGCATGGGCGCTTCCGGGGCGTGTCGGTTCTCACTGACAAGAAAAACGCCAGCAAGACCATCCACACCGTTGCCGAGTATAAGGCGGGTGTGAAGGCCGGGACGCTCCAGCCTGATGACGTGGTGGACAAGTTCGACATCCCCCTGTTCCTCAAGAAGGTCAGCAAGGCGCTCGACCAGTTGCACGTGCCGAAGAAGAAGGGCGTCTGTATCTTCGCTGACTACAAGTCGAGCGGGCCGAGTAAGTCGCCGTCTGGCTGGTCGTTCAACGCGGACGCCGGGGGGAGTGTCGCGATCACCAACCTCAACCATTCGTCGAGTCCCGTCGCCACCGGAAAGTTCAAGGCGTGGAAGGCCCCACGCTCACCACATACGTTGGTGCATGAATACTGCCACCAGATTTGGCCGTTGCTCAACAAGGGCCAGCAGTATCTCATCAACAAGTATTTCAATCTGTACGTGAGCGGAAACGAAACGGCTGCCTGCGCCGCGCAAGTGCTTCCTAACCTCGACAGCAACGGGAAGGAGAAACCGCAGGAGTGGTACTGTGAGATCGTGGCGTACAGTATCTACGGCACGGCCCGTGTGCAGAAGCCCGTGCGGGATTTCCTGCTCGCGTTGATGGCGGTCACCGGGGAGAAGGACGCTGAGGCGTTTACGCTCAAGTTTAACATGAAGCCCAACCCCGATTCGGTGAAGCTGCTCCAAGGGCAGGGCAAGACCGTGCCCGCGTACAAGGAACCGACCGGGTTGAAGCCGGACAAGAAGCCGAAAGCGGAACCGATGCCACTGTCCGTCCCTGCAACGGCCATTCCTTCCGGGAAAGGGAGTTCGTCGGTCAGCGCGCCAACACAGGCGGACGGTGGTATCGCTATCGCTGCGCTGGTGAAGCAGGGCCTTATCGAACCCGCCCCCACGTCGTCAAGCAGTAAGCATTGGCAGGCCGTATGGCAGGCGGTCGGTGGCGTGGGGAAGAAGTGGCGTGACAAGGTACGTGCTACGCTCACCAAGTTGAAAGCCAAGGCTGAGGGTACATGGAGCGGTGGGCCGGGTACGCCAAGCATGTTCACGCTCGGCCAGCGGCTCTTTTTCGTCAATCACGCGCAGGGGATCGCCCTCGCCGCTCCCGGAGTGACCTTATCCACGCTCCGTGAGGCCCTTGAGGACGCCCGTGCCGCCGAGGGTACCCCTGACAGGCCACCCGGCCTCTTGGAAGCATACGGAGGCACAGCGGGGCACATAGATGCTTAGGACGAGCAGTGGTGAGTGTACGAAGCTGTTTAAGCAACTGGAAAAACAGATGAAGTTCTTGCTGCGCTTTTGTAAGATAGATCGTTGACTACGCGCTTTGCGTACATACTCCGACTTCGCTTTTAGGAAGGGCATGAAATGAAGACCGAACAAGTCATCGAGACGCTATACGGCGAAGCGCTGGTGAGCGAGGTTCCTGCCGACGAGATCGACGAGACCGTGCAGTCGCCTGCCCTTCTTGCGCGTGAGGCCGCAGCGCTCATGCTCGAAGACGTGGACGATGTGCCAATCACCGTCTGTGAAGCGGAAACGGGCTTCGCGGTTCTCGGTACTACTCACGTTGTTTTTATCAGCAACGAAGGCGACACCGACATCGACGCCCTTCCGCAAGTGGATGAGGCCGTTACCCGCCGCGGCATGGGTGTTGGAGGCACGCGGCAGGGCACGGGTGGAACCGATACGTGTGAGTGCCCGAAGTGTGGGGCGACTGCCCCTCACGCGCGGGGTACTCCCTGCTCGGCGATGAAATGTCCGAAGTGCGGCGCAGTGATGCAGGGGGCGAACGACGAGGGTGCCTTCGACGAACTCATCACGGTCGAGGGCGCGCATGTCGAAACTACGAACGACCCCGACGAGGATGCGGTGGCGCAATACATCGGTGACGTTCTCGAAGCGGGCGGCGCAGAGAAGGACACTGCCCGCGGGTACGGCTGGTCGTTCCCGGATGAGGACATCGCTGCCGTGATGGTCGAGCGGTGCAAGTCTATTCTCAGGGCCAAGCAGGATGAGGACGCCGAACCCTTCGGGGAGTCACACGAGTACGAAACGGATGAGTATGGGGAGCCGATCTTTGAGGCCGTTACCGACGAGTATGATGAGGGCGACCTCGAAGACGAAGTTGATCTTGACGAACTCGAAACCTACGCCGTGGGCTGCATGCGCTTGACGCAGGCGCAGCTAGATGAGTACGCGGCGCTCAAGCGGGACGACCCAGACACCGCCGCCCTGTTCCTGCTCGGCCTCGCCGAGGAAGCTGAGTTGGGTGAGGAAATCCTCGATGAGTACAAGAAGATGGCGCGGGGCGCGATTGCCCGGCGTCAGCGGAGCGCCAAGAAGCTCGCGCGTGATCCTAAGCATAAGCGCTCGCTGTTGAAGCGTCGGAAGAAGCTCAAGCGGAACGTCGGCGCGAAGATGAGGGCCAAGAAGTACGCGAAGAAGTTTGCCAAGCGCCGGGTGGCGTCGAGTGCGGACGACGGCGGCGAGATGATCGAGATGCAGATGGTTGGCTACGCCGCGGAGAAGGCAGACGCCGAACTGGTGGTCAACTTCGCCCGCTCACTCGGCCTCGACGCTGAAGTCATCACCTTCACCGACGAGGATTATGACGCCGATTTGTTGGGCGTTGATCTCACGATGCCGCAGGAGTTCGACGACATGCTCGCCACCCTCGCCGAGATTGAGGACGATGATGAAGCTGAGAAGTATCTTGACGAGATGATCGGGAACCCGTGGAAGGGGAAGATGGGGAAGCTCAAGGTGACGCGCTTTACCGGTTCCGGCGCGCTCAAGTCCAACACGGCGAAGGAAGAATCCGAGGGTGAGCAGCGCCACCCTTTTCTGAGTGAAGGGAAGCGGACGACGTACACCGTTCGCACAGAGCGCGGTCAAAAGAGCAACGTCCTGCGCCGGTTGAAGGCGGTGGACAAGAGCGCCGTGATCGACCCGGAAAGCAACCCCATCACGTTCTGGATCACTACGACCCTCCCGCAGGCGGAGATCGCATCCACCGCTGGCGTGGAAGATGTCATCAAGTCGAAGAAGCAGGAGTCCGTGGACGAGGCGTTGAAGAAAACGCAGGCCATTATGTTCTGGCTCTCTGACGCGGGGCTGTACACGGTGGTCACGCGCACGGTCAAGGGTTCGTTCGCCATCGGCACCGTGACGAAGGGTCAAATCCAAAACCAACGGACTGTCAGCGCATTCAACCACAAGCCGGAGTGGGGCAAGCGTGTCACGCTCAAGTCTGTCCCGAAGGCTCTCGTGGCGAAGGCCCGCGCGCAGTTGCAGAAGGCCGAGTCCCTCGACGAAGCCGCGGGCCTCAAGGTCAAGTCGAAGGGCGAGGACAAGTGGAGCGTCGTTGGCTACGATGCGGAGCGTGGCAGCAACGTCAACGTGATGGTCAGGATGAAGGAAGGCATGCGCACGTCGTATCTTGTCACTGGCAAGGTGGACAAGGAGCAGATCAAGCAGACGGTCAACGCTCCCGCTTCATCTAAGAATGCTATCGACTCCGACGCTGCCATTAAGGACGCAGTGGGTGCGGCCATCTCTTTCCACCAGTCTGAGAACGAGGATATTGACGAAGCCAAGCGCCGCAAGCGCCGCAAGGTGTCCGGGAAGAAGCCACAGTTTTTCTATTGTGGGGGTTGTGACCAGTACCACCCGAAGGGTTGGACAGGCGATTGTCGAGACGACGCTCACCGGTTCAACGCCGATGATCTCGACGACAAGTACGGCTCGCTTGGTTGGGAAGAAGTGGACGAGTCTATCGACGAGGAGCAGCGCTACCTTTTTCTAAGTGAAGGTGCGTTCCTCAAGTATTGGGACGGCTCGTCGATGGAAGAATTGGTGCAGACGCGCCTCAAGGAACTTCCAAAGAAGGTGCAGTCCGAAGTCAAGAAGCTTTGCCCGGACGATGGATCGTACCAGCCCCCCGTGCGTGTGTGGAAGCGCCTGTCGCCCGCTACGCGGAAGGCGCTGGATACGTGGGCAAAGAAGTCGGATGCTGAGGACGATTTCGAGTCCGTGGACGAGGCAAAGTACGACCTCAAGAAGCTCAAGCACGGCGGGGCCAAGACCGAAGACTGGTACATGGTCTCGACTGTCAGCGGCAAAGTCCTTGGCTTCCTCTCGAAGTATAAGCCGGTGCCGGGTGAAACCCACCCGTGGAAGGCGTTCGCTCCCATCGTCGGCCAAGGCCCGCCGCGGTTCGGCAAGATGATCGGTACTTACTACAAGAAGGACGGGGGCAAGAAGGCGGCGCTCGCTGCGCTTGCCAAGAACGAGTCCACCGACGAAGCCACGATGGGCGCGGACGATCCGAAGCTCGTGAAGTTCCTGCGTAACCGCCTGATGCGAAGGAACGGAGCGGACACTCCGTATCGGAAGTTGAAGGACGGTGACCTGTTCACGTATAAGTGGCGGGACAAGATTAGGGGCGTGTTCGTTAAGTCGGGAGCCGTCGCCTTCGCACTCGGTACGTTTAAGGAGGAGAAGTTGCCGCAGGATCAGAAGGTGACCCCCGTTAAGCGCATGGACGAATCCACTGACGAGGCCAAGCGGCAGAAGAAGGGGATACTGTATGCCAAGTGGACTGAGGGGTACAACGTCAAGAAGATTACCGCCGCGCTGAAGAAGGCCGGAGCGACGAAGGTTTGGACGGATACGCAGTACGGTTGGAGTAACCAGCCGGATGTCGTCCTGTTCACTGGCCTGTCTGACAAGGAAGCCGAAGCCGCGATGGAGAAGGTCGGTCAGCGCGCCCTCGTGTATTCTGCCAGTGATGATTGGGGCGAGTCCGTCGATGAGGAAAACGTCCGCGGCGAGAAGAAGCTCGCCAAGATATGGAAGAAGTTAGACAAGAACGGGCGCGCTGAACTGCTCGACAAGTTGGGCCTGAACCCTAATTTCAACAAGCCTCTCGCCAGCTTTACTACCGGCGAGAAGATGATGCTTATCAACTCGTACAAGAAGTTTGGTGAGTCCACCGACGAGGCGATTATGAAAAGCCTCTCTGTCCCGCAAAGGCATCAGTTGTCGATTGCCAAAAAAACACTCAAGATGTCTGATGCCGGGGCGAAGGTGATGGGCGGGATGAACAAGAAGGAAGCCCGCGCGTTCCTGAAGTCTGTTGGGTATACGGACAGGGCAATCGCTAAGATGGAAGAAGATACCGACGACGCCATCACCTTCACCTTCCCTCACGCGCGCCTGCGTGAGTTCCTTGCCGTCGCAGAGAAGGCGGGTGTGGACAACGACGCCGCGACTGTCCGTGTGGTTGAGGGGGCAGTGGTTGCTTTGGTGGATACCGAAGCTGGGAGAAAGATTGAGCAGTTCTTCACCGGAGACGACGTGACGATTGACATCGTGTCAAATGAGTAAGGAGACTCTGGCATGGCAAACCGAACGCATACCAAGTTTGCAACTCTACGTGCCATCGCCGGGGCGTTACAGACGCAGCGGCTTGATGCGCGCACGTGGGTGGATGAACCCGGCGCGGTGTTCAGTGAGCTTCGCATACAGGGTAACGGCGCGGTGCCCGCCCGATATTCGTTCCGCGACCAAGTGGAGCAGACGGCAGGAGCGGACGTGTGGCATATCATCCCCGTTGCCGAACTGTCGCGCATCATCGAGAACGTCAATCTGCGCTATGTATACATTGACGCGGGCGGGGCGGGCAACGTGATTGTGACGGGCACCATCCGATGCCTGCCGAACGTGACAGAGTAAGTGAGGGACACTGAATGCCCCCGGCGACGACTACATATAAGGGCCTGACTGTTTTCACCGCGCCCGGTGCCACGGGCACGCAGCACATTGAGGTTGCCCTCAAAGCGTTGGCTGACCGCGCGGGAGAAGTCATTGGCAACGCTATCATTAACCCCACGGCGAACGATGACTCGGCGAATACGGCAGGCCGGGGCACCTTTAACATCTGGTCGAAGTGGCTTAATACCATCACGAGCGAAATCTTTGTTTGTATCGACCCGACGCCCACGGCAGCGGTGTGGATCAGCACGGGGGGCGGGGCAGCCGGTCTTGGTTTTGATTGGCAAGAGTCTGTCATTAACATCCTCGACTTCACGGCGGCAGAACCCGCCGGGCCGGGTGCGGGTGACCGGTATTTGAACACGGGTACCGGCGTCGGCAGCGTGACAGGGCAGGCAGTTGTCGCCGACCATATCTACGAATGGAGTGGCCTGCTGTGGGAGGACTTCACCCCTGATGAGGGCGCGGTGACGCTCGATGAAACCTCGAACATGCTCACGGCGTATAACGGGGCGGCGTGGGTTAACATTGGAACCTTCGCCCTGCTGACTGAGGCGCAGACCTTCTTCGCCGCCACGAACATCTTAGGGGCTGAGGCGGAAACGCTGACGGACGGGAGTGACGCCGCCGGGTTACATTTCCACGACATGATTGATGATGTGACCCCGCAGCTTGGCGCTGATCTTGACGTACAGGCATTCAAGATCACCACGTCTATCGTGGATGGTGACATCGTTGTCGAGCCGAACGGAACCGGCGCATTTAGAACGAGTTCGGGGGGGAACGCGCGCGGGGATGGGGCGGTTGACCTTCAGATGTCACGCCTTAATGCCGGTGAGGTTGCCAGCGGGGACTACTCGGTGATTGGCGGGGGTACGGAAAACACGGCGGGCGCGGTCGGCTCGACGGTTAGCGGCGGTGAAGACAACGATGCCGCGGGGAGTTACGCGACGGTCGGTGGGGGTTTAGATCATAACGCGGGCAGTAATTACTCGACCATTTGTGGCGGGTATGCTCATACGGCGGTTCAGACTTACGCAACGATTTGTGGGGGCGATTCTAATACAGCTTCAGCAACTCACTCCTTCGTGGGTGGCGGCGACACCAACGGGGCTGCTGCGGACGTGTCTACCATCTGCGGTGGGGAAGGCAATGACATTGTTGCGTTGGCAACTTACGGCTTTATCGGCGGGGGCCTCAACAACGACATCGCCGCGTCCCGTACCTATAGTGTTATTGGCGGGGGGCAGGCCAACGAGATTAAGACGGCAGGGACACATGGCTTTATCGGCGGTGGGCAGTCCAACGACGTGACCGCCGCGCATGCGACCGTTGGCGGCGGCTCCGGTAATACAAGCAGTGGTGCTTATGCAACTATTGGCGGTGGGTATAATAACATTGCCAGCGGCGCTTTTGGCGCTACGGTTGGCGGTGGAAACACCAATGTTGCTAGCGCAAGTTACGCGGCAATCGCAGGCGGTTATGACGGCCTCGCTGACCAGTATGGGATGCAGGCGCACGCCGCGGGGAAGTTTGTTTCTAATGGCGACGCGCAGGGCTTCGTGGTTATTATGCGGGATGCGGTTACGCACGGGGATGCTAACTGGCACGAGTTGTATCTCGACGGAACCGCCGACCAGTTGAACATCCCCGTGGACACGACTTGGAACTTTGAGGCCAAGATCGTTGGGATGACGGCGGGCGCGGCCAAGAGCTTCGCGTTCAATGTGATTGGCCTGTGTGAAAACGACGGTGGCACGACCACGGTGCGCGGGATGTCGGTGACTACGATTGATGACGCGGACGACGTGAGCTTTGATGCTCAGGCCGCGGCGGATGATCCGAATGACGCGCTCAAGATTGAAGTGATGGACGCGGATGCAACGGGCGACGTGGTGCAGTGGGTCGCGCGCGTGGCCGTTGTATCCACCACCTTCCCGGCTCCGTAAGGGTAAGTTATGGCTCTTAATTGGAACATTGCGGGTGAGGTCGTTGAGACGACGGCGGATGATTTACATATTGTGACGCCTGCGCAGAAGACGCTTGTGCTGGGTACGGTGGTGTACGATGATCTTCGCGTTCCCCTCAACGCCGTCAAGCTTGGTGGGTCAAAAGACCCCACGGAGGTTGCCTACAAAGGTGGGCTGGTGTACGGCTTTACTGACGAGGCGGTGGGAGGTAACGAAAAAACTGTATATTTCGTGGCGCAAATGCCGCATACGTATAGGGAAGGCACTGCCATCGTACCGCACGTTCATTGGGTTCCCGAAGACAACACAGCCGGTGATGTCCGTTGGTCATTGACGCATTCATGGGCGAATCAGGCAGCCGCTTTTCCCGGTGAAACTATCTCCGTCGCTGATTGCCCCGCGCCCGCTGTGGCGGATGTACATACGTACAGTGAACTGCAAAGCATCGACGGTACGGGTATGTTGGTGAGTTCGGTCTTGATCTGTGCGCTGAAGCGCAACTCGTCGGTTGCAGGCGACACGTTCGACGGGAAGATCGCGTATCTGGTCGAGTTCGATTTTCATTATGAAGTCGATACGTTGGGGTCGCGGCAGGCGACGATAAAGTAACTACAAGGAGTTGAGGGATGGACACTGGCAACGACTTTATGGACACCCCCGTGGTGGTGGCTGGCCCGTCTTCGGCAGACGCGGCGGAGATTCTTCGTTCCTCGGCGAAGGGTTTGATCAGGAAGATGAAGCGCTTCCACGACCTGTGCATCAAGCAAGTCAATGAACATACCCGCGCGGCCATCGCCGCCGAGTTGGGCGCGGACGCCACCGCGATGCTGACCTTCTTCAACAACACGCGGGCGTTCATTCAGACCAACGCCCCGGATGTCCCGACTGAGGACTTGCCTGCTTGAGAAAAAAGCCCGGAATCTTTCCGGGCAAAACTGGACAGAGGGCTGTTTGGTTTGATATACTGGTGACTACGAAGCCCGTACTCGTTCCTTGTTAGGAGATTTGAACATGCCAGTGACAACCACGACGGAAGTGAACCCCGACATTGTTGAAGGTGCGGAGTTCGACGAAAGTTCCTTGCTCGGTGAGGACGGGAAGCTGACGCTCGAAGCGGAAACCATCGCCGTATTCCTCGAAGACGTCAACTATGACGTGTTCTTTGACGACCCGGAGTTGAAGGGGTTCGTCATCGAGGAAACCCAATACTTCACCGAAAGCTCGGATGCTGAGGACGCCTTCCTGTTCCCCGCTGACGACGCTGCGGTTAAGGAAGCCGAGAGCGCGGACGACGACGCGGAGATTGCCGACCGGAAAATCATCGCCGTCGAATGCGAGGTTATTCCCGGCGAGATCGTCGCGGAACTCATCGACGAGGACGACTTGTACTCGATGCTCGAATACTACGTCGTCCACGAGATGCCGGTTGAAACCCTCGAAGACAAGGCGGCGCTTGCTGAGTTCTCCGACGTGTTGTCGTTGGTGGACGACAGTGAGTTGGACGAGCGTAAGGCCCCGTTCAAGAAGGGCGACTTCCGCAAGGGGCCGTTCAAGGGCGCGAGTGGAGGGGCAAAGGGCGGGAAGTTGCAGGTTCATAATCAGCGTAAACGGATGATGGTCGCCATGCTCAAGAAGGGTGCCATCGTCCGCGTCGCGAAGGGTAAGGGGTATAGGGGCGGTGATTACAAGCCCGGATACGGCCCCGGCGGCGCAAGCGGCTCCCCGTCGAAAAACAAGATTTACCAGAAGATGCGGGCAAAGGGCGCGAAGAAAGCTGGTAAGATCAAGGCTTTGGTTGATCCGGGCCGCAAGAAGGTCATCAAGGTTATCTACAAGAACCTCGGTGCCAAGATGCCGAAGCCGTGGGTTCCGCCCGAAAAGCGCCTGTCTGGGAAGACGGGCAAGAAGGGCAGCGTCAGCAAGAAGTTGGCGAAGGCAAAGGGGGGCGGCAAGAAGGCAGCGGCCATGAAGAAAGCCGCGGGACTGTTCAAGGGCAAAAAGGGCGGGAAGGGCAAGACCATCGCCGCCAGCGTTGAGCAGGAGCGCGATCCTCGTATGCAACTCAGTGAGGGGTCGTCCTTGGCTGCATCGGCCTTGCAGCACCAGCGGGCATGTGCCGATAAGGCGCAGGAAGCCGTCACCATCGACGAAACCAAAGACGAGTAATCTCGTCCGTCGCACCGGGGGGTCGAGAACATCCCGCTCGACCCCCCTGCCGCCTACGAGCCAACGGCGCGGCGGGCGGCGATGAACGTACCCGACCGCCCGGTTACTTGGAGTGAACCAATGGCAGCGTCGGGATCGTCCGTTCTTCCAACCACAACCGCCTCAGAGCAACGTCTCCGGCAAGACGAGTCTGTTACGTATCGCGCGCTCGCGCGCGTGGGCGCGCACCGGGGAGCTAACGTACTCCAAACCAGTGAAGTCTCGGCGCGCCAAGATGAAAGTGTGGGAACCGTCGCCGACGTATCATCCTCCGCGGAGGCAGACGCAGGTGCTAACAAGACGCCACCCCTCACGGAGTCTCGGCGCGCCGCTCCCTCCCGGTCTGGCGCAAGTCTTGCCGCCGCCGCGCTCGGACAGATGATGAAACGATGACGCTCGTTGATCCACACACCCACCGCCCTGTGTTACTTGACGAGTGCGTTCAGACTGCGCCACTGCTTGGCTACATATCAGTGAAGCCCTTCGTTGGCGACGAGTGGTTTGCCGTGTACACCCCGACAGGTGAGACGTTCAAGTTTGAGGCCGTGGTGGGCGCGTTGTTGGGCAGCCGCCTCAAGAGTCGGGCGCTGCTGTACGAGTTGGATTGGGCCTGTGAACAAATTGGCAACGACACTTTGATGTTAGATGAGGACGTGGACGAAACCCGGCTGTTGGACGCTCGTCGGGCGGCGACGGAGAAGTGGGGCGGGCTGTGGGTTGAGTGCGTGGAGTTGGCCTGCCGCGTGAAGTATCCGGCTCTGGTTGTGCGAGAGGGTTGGCGGATTCTGTTTGGTGAGGGCTGACACGGTGTCAATGCGAACGGCCTACACTCCTGAAGCTCCCGCGGTTGAGCGGCTCGATGAGAGCTTGCGGGACAAGGGCGTCCTCAAGGCCATCTTCGTCGTCGGCTCCGGGGGCGCAGGCAAGACGCGGATTGCCAAGGACATGTTCCCCGGTGCCCCACTCAAGGAAATCAACGCTGACGTGCATCTTGAAGCGATGCTCAAGTGGGCGAAGATTTCGCCGAAGGAAGTCGGTGCGCAGCCGCAGATGTTTACGAAGGCGCGAGACATCCGCAACAACGAGCTTCGATACTACGCCGTGCGTCGTCGAGGGTTGGTGATTGATTGTACGGGGTGGGCGTATGATCGGGTTGCCGGGCCATATCATAAGCTCAGGAAGTTGGGGTACGACTGCACGATGGTGTGCATCACCGTCAGTAATCCAACCGCGCATCGCAGGAACGTTGCGCGCGCGAAAGTGGGGGGCAGGAACGTGCCGTCGAGTTTCATCGACGACGCGTGGTACGGCCTCGAAAAGAATAAGGCGCGGTACAAGAAGCTGTTTGGTAAGAAGCGCTTCTATGAAATCAAGAACGATGTCGATCTCACGCCCGCGTTTTGGCAAAAGAATGTCGTCCCGCAGCTACGCACGCTTGGCCGGAAGGTGTTGAGTTTGTCCGTCGCGAACACGGTCGGGCAGGAGTGGCTGAAGAAGGACGAGAAGCTTGTTCGGCAAGCGCAGTCGTTCAAGGCGTCTGACTGGCCGGAGGAGCAGCGCCCAACGTTTGCTCGCGTGCGCGACGGAAAGACGCGGGGAGCGCTTGGCCTCGGTAAGCAGATCGCGGGAACAGGGAAGACCGCGTTGGGAATGTTCAAGCCGAAAGGCGCTAAAGGATTTACGACGGTGAAGTAATGACGTTGGCCGTACCAGATGCCGCAAAACGTTCAGCGCTGCGCGGCCTTGCTGCGCACAAAGAGAACGCGCACCCGGACGTGTCCGGTTTGACTGCTGCCCGCGCCTTAATAAAAGGTGTTGTTGATACTGCGCTCGTGGCCCGTTTGCACCGCTTCTTCTCAATCCAAGCCGACGCGTATCAAGAAGAACTACGTACCCTTAGAACCGAGGCGGACTCCGCCCTCGTCTGTTCGTGGCTCTTGTACGGTGGGACTGCCGGGCAGAAGTGGGCGGCGGGGGAGTTCAAGCGGCTCGTTAAGGAAGGCGTCCTTGAAGAAGAACCGCTGCTCCCGTTATTTAAGCTCTCCGCTGAAGCCCTGTCTGGTCGCTTCTCTGTGGGAGCGTGGCGGTACGAGTACGGCCTGACGCCCCGTTCTGTCGCCCGTTTTATTGAGGAGTACACGCGCGCCACGGGTAACCTTATTGACCTTCCCTCTGTGTTTGGTAAAGCAGCCGAAGCCGTGGGGAACGCGTTGTACCGCCGTTTGCACTCGCCCGATCCTTTTCGCGTCGTGTACCAGAAGCTTCAACTGGAAGACGTGGGATACAAGCTGGCGGCAACACTCGATCTGGAAGACCTCCGCCTTGATGAGTCACTCCCGCAGGCGATGATTACAGGGGGTGGCGCGAGTAAAGCGTTTTCCAAGAAGGTGCAGAAGATGATGTGGGGGACGCTCGTCCCGTACATTATCCTCGCGGTTGAAGCCCCGGAGCAACTTAAGGGTCTTAATAAGTCTAGCAAGAAGCCGCCGCTTGAGAGCGTCAAGGTACTACCCTTCACGATGTACCACGACACGATCAATATTGTCAACTTGTACTTTCACGCGGACGGCGCGCGATACCTCAGCCCCGGCTTCTCGAAGTGGCCGAACGTTGATCTCAGTATGCGGATGCTGATGCTCGCGGCGTGGAAGGGCAAGAAGATTGGCAAGGCGAAGGCGTTCAAGACGCTGACGCAGGCGAAGCTGTGGCTTAAGTCTGTCAAGTACACCGGGCCGCTGTTTCACACGCTGATGCTGGCGTGGAAGAAAGGCGACTGGCAAACCATCGCAGCGCAAATCCCATTAGACGCCGATGTGTACTCCCTGTTTCAACAGTTTGCGGCGGGGAAGCCTCTGCCGCAGGGCGGGCCATCTTTGTCGCAGACGCCTACGAATGCCGCGGCGAAGGAAGTGGCGAAGCAGCACCTTGTCAAGAAGTACGGTGGCCTGTTCTCGGAGGACGATCTCAAGGCCGTCCCGATCTCTAAGACGAAGGCGGGTAAGGCAGCGGTTGCGCTCAAAACTCCGATGGGAATCGGCTCTATTGTGCGCTCGCCGAGCGGCGGGGTTGATTACCGCGTGGAAGCCGCCTTTTCCTTTACCGGGGCCAATAAAGATAAGGAGTTTGTATTTTCTATCATAAAGCAGGGGGCGTCCGCAGGGAAGGTGGGTGACCTCAAAAGCCTCGCGGACACGACGTTGGCGCTCAACCTTAAATCTGGCGCGGCTATCGTGGTGCAGGGAGTTACGGGCGCGCCCGGAACTACGTACCACACCGAGCCGAAGACGCCAGAGCAGGCCGTGGTTCCCAAACCATCTGAGCCGAGTGCGGAAACGTCGTCTATCGCGAACGACGTGGATGAGTACCCGTCCGCGTACGTGAAAATCATCCGCGACGTGGCTGACATGGAGACCATCGTGTTGAGCAGTTGGGCGTTAACCAACACGCAGACCGCTGCCTTCACGGGGGGCGCGGAGCTTAAGCCCGGCATGATGGTGATGGGTGGTAACGGGATGGAAGTCAGTGTGATCTGCGTGGCGAAAGATAAGGACGGCGACCTTTGGATTCTGCTATCTGATGCACAGGCGAACGAATACATCGTCATCCCTGATTCTGATTTGGCGAAGGAATTGTTGGATGGTAACGCGTGGTTCAAGGCGACGGCACCTACGGAGAAGGCTGGTTTCTCGTCTGCCGAGAACTTTATGGACAACTCGTACTTGGACAGCGATTTTGAGGAAGTCGGTATCATTATGACCGACGCGTCCGAGGCGTTCGGTGATAAGTTCGGCGTTGGGATTGACACGAACACGGTTGTTAAAGACACGGCAGGCAATAAGTTCATTTTCCAGTCGGCCTTCATGTTCACCGATACGTCGGTGGTCGTGCTGGTGTACCGAGACGACGCGGGGGCGTATACCAACGTTGAGGACACCAAGCTCGTTAACCTCATTAACTCCGGGAAGATCGAACCCGTTTCCCACGGTGGCGTGGGGGCGCTGCAACAGTATGCCGCGTCCGAGCAGGAAGATGTTGAGGATGAGGAAGAAGACTACGTGCCGCCCACGCCAACGAACAAGTTCCCTCTCGGTGCTATCGTGAGTAAAGGCGCGGATTATTACCTTATCTTGGGCGTCAAGGATGGGACGTACCTCGCCCAAAAGATGAAGCCGTTAGACCACGGGGGTTTTGTGGGGGTGCATGAAACCGTATCGTTTGATGCAGGGGCCACTCTTGCGTGGATGGGCTTGGCGCAGTCGAACTTTAACAACATCGCTGGATGGGTAATTTCCGAGTTGCCAAAGGTGGGGTGGACAGTCGTTAGCACCCCCACGGCTTGGGGCCTCGATCCTGTTGTTCCTGACGCCACCGCATGGGACACCGTGGAGAGTGACGCTTCGTTGAACTACGTCTGCGCCGTGGATACCGGGACGGGTGTGGCGATCCCACTGTTTGGTCAAGAGGCATCCGTCGAGTGGGGTGGCGAGACATACACGTACTTCAACTTCATCTTGAACTCCGCCGCTGTGGAAAAGGGTATTGCCCCGTCGTATGCGCCGAAGACCCCGAAGCCCGAACCGGGTGGCGCGCCGGGGAACAGTCTGTGTGGTATTCAACAGGCGATTGATTATGTGAAGAAGAAGGGTTGGTCGCTTGTATCGGTGAGTGAGGCGGGGTCGGCATACCAGTGGTCGTTGGGCGACGTGTTGATGTATCAAGCCACAAAAATACGCACGATCATCGGCTTTGCCAAGAATGCCAGCGGTGCGCCCATGTATATTACGACAACCGAGAAGGGGAACATCAGTTTTAAGTCATGTTCGACGGGGAACAACGACTACGGCCCGGTTTATGAGGTTGACCAAGACATCCTCGCCGCGCTGCTCCCGATTCCCGGTGAGGAAGGTGGCTTCCCGAAGCTTAATTACGATTTGTCGAAGCAGGCCAAGCAAATTGCGAAGGACGCTGACCTCACTTATGTCCCGTCGCCCCCCGACGCGCCCTTCTATGTTGGAACGCCGTTGCTACACGAGGATGGTGTTAAATATGTCTTGCTCGGTTGGGTGCAGAAAAAAACGGGGGTGCAGGCCGTTGTTGCCGAGGCGGGTACGGATACTCATTGGGAGTACCCCACGAAGTTCCTAGCGGCAGTATTTTCGATTGTGTATACACAGGGTAACCAAATTGACCTCGAAGGGGAGGGCATCACGTTCGGAAAGGGAATAGACGACGCCGCACTTAACGTTCAGCTTGGTGATACGGCGGTCGTCCCGTCCGACATACCCCCGGATTGGGACGAGCCGCCGCCGATCAAACAGCCGCCCTTCGCGCACAACCCTACGGACGGCCACGCGTCCGCGGGCATCGTGGCGATTTCAGCCGGGGCAGTTTATACGAGTTCGGAGGGCATGGAGAGCATGTCGGTCGCTTCGTTCTTGCTGTTTTACCCGCTGAACGAGTTCTCCGGGGACAAGTTGACCTTCCCGAAGGGTACCGTCGAACAGGGTGAGTCCATCGAGAAGGCGGCGGTGCGCGAAGTCAGAGAGGAAACCGGCCTGTCTGTCAAGCCCGTGGCGTACCTCGGCGATTATAAGGGCGGTAACTCCAAGACGCGTTTCTTCGTCGGCTACGTGACGGGTGGCGATCCAAAGCTGGCGGGCAAGGAAACCGACGCGGTGACCTTCAAATCTGCGGCGGTGGCGCAGGCCAAGAAGTGGTCGAAGCTTCTGTCTAACCGGGACAAGAAGGTGTTGGCCGACGCGGTTGAGTGGGTACAGGAACATGGTTGGCCGCACAGCGCCGAAGTGCAGACCGCGGTATCGTACAGCCAAGTGGGACTCGTGCCCCCCGGAACCGAAGTCGCCCTCCCTGCTGGCTTATCAGATGATGACCACTGGAAGGTGTTGCTCATTCAGGCCCCGTTCCCCGTGACGATGACACACATTGAAAAGGCCAAGACGATTTGTGGGCCGAAGGGTTTGGACGTTGGGACGGTGCAGAAGTTCGATACGGCCAAGGACGCGCCGAAAGGCCCGAAGTACGGGGAAATCTTCAAGGGTGGCGCGGCGGGTACGACGCCGATGGCAATGTTGGGCTACGTTGAAGTAACCGGCGAGTCCGAAGTCATCCCGCTCATCTTCGCCGTCTCCCCAAACGGTGAGGGGGTGGTGTATGCTGCCGGAGCCGCGGCGTTGAAAACGTACAAGGTGGATGAGCAAGCCACGGCCATGGCGAAATATAGCGAACCGTTCCTCATTCATCCGTCGCCGGATAAGCAAAAGTTCATCGAGAAGGTGTATTACAACGGCGGCGATCTGAAAGCGGCGGGCTTGACGCTCCATGAGTTTCGTGTGCTCGTGCAAGAAGCTGACCTTCCGAATGCCGGGGGCATCACGCCGGGGCTGGTGTACGATGTGGCGGCGGCATTCGTCCCGACGGGTCTGACGCCCGCGATGTACGGGACGTTGAAATCGAACCTCGCGTCGAACGTCGGCCTCAAGACGTCGGGGACGAGCTTATCGAAACTACTCTCCTCGACCCCGACTGACACCATGTCACTCGACGCGGGCCTGACATCCACCCTGAAGAAAGCCCCACTGAAGAAGGCCCCGAAAAAGATCATCCCGCCGACGAATCCCTCGGCCAAGTTGTTCAAGGACACCGTGGCTGCGCCCGATCCGGCGCAGTTCAAGTACGCGAAGGTCGGTATTCCGGGCGGTGGTTCAAACCCGGCGATGATATTGGAAGGCCCACAGGGAACGAAGTGGTTTGCGAAAAAGGGGAAGGACACGAAGCCTGTCCGCGCGGAGGCAGAAGCGGCGGCGTACCAACTCGGCGCGCTCGTTATCCCGGATACGGTGCCCGTTGGCGCGATGGACTACGAGGGGCAGCGCGTTAGCATCCAGCCGCTCATCGAGAACCTCGACCCCGATCCGATTCCGGGCAACCCCGGTGACTTGAACGATCCAAACAAGACTTTCTTGCTCAAGCAGCACGTCGTTGATATGTTTATCGGCGATCACGACGGCCATGCGGGGAACTTCCTTAAGAAGGGCGGGAAGCTCATTGCCATTGACCGGGGGCAGGCGTTTCGCTTTTACAAAGAGAACGCGGCGATGAGTCTTGACCCTTCGTTCCACCCGTCTGGGAACGTGGGTGAGGGCTACGCCAAAAAGCTCCTGCTCCGGTGGGCCACTGGCAAGGCGCACATCCCGGAGAGCGGGTTCGCCGCGATGCGGTCGGCTATCGACGCTATCCAGAGCATCTCGAATAAGAAAATCAAGGACGTGTTGGCGGGCTTCTTCGTCGTGTCGAAGTTAAAGACGGCGCAGAAGACGGCGATGCTCGGCAGAATCTTCAAGGCGCGGGACTCGTACCTCACTGACTGGACGAAGGTGTTGAAGAAGCTGAAGCAGGGCTTCAAGTGGCCGGACTTGCACGAAACTATGGCGGTCGGGGCCGTCACGATCTCGGCGAAGGACTTGGGCTTCGGGCAGGTCGAAGCGGCTGTCATCAAGGAAGCCGTCACTGCGGGTTGGCAGGGCAAGAGTATTCACATCGACGCGGATGCCATTGAGAATCAGGAAGTCCTTGTAAAGGCGGCTACGGTAACCAGTGGCCCGAACGCGGGGAAACTGGCGACCGTCGTGTACTTCAAGGTCAACCGGAACGCAGCGCTTGCCGCTGAGTCGGAGATGATGTCCAAGGCGACTGTCGAGACGGGGCACATCGGCCCCGGTGTGTTGCCGGGTATTGACTCTGAGTCTGCTGCTGGAACGCCGGAACCTTATTGGGGCCTGTTGCTCGCGGGGATCAAGACTGTCCAAACGCACTGTTATGACAAGCCGGATTGTAAACCGAACCCCGATACGGTGACGAAGCTTCAACAGATGACGAACGGGGCGGGGTACGGCGGGAAGCCGTCGCTCGAAGCGCTCGCCAAGGCGACGGCGGGTAAGTCCGGGAAGTACGGCAAGACGAAGATTCCGAACGACGTGGTTCACGCGATGGCGACTTACTACCTCGAAATCGCCAACAACATCCTGAGTATCGCTGCCGACCCGGAGCAGTTCAAGGGCCAGAAGTTGGACATGTACGATCCCTTCGTGTGGGAGCCACCAGAAGAAGCCGAGGAAGAAAAGGCCGTTGCCTTTACAAATATCGTTAAGCAGCAGGGGGGCCAAGTCTGGCCCGCCCTGTCGCCCGTGTACGACGCTGACTCCAAGAAAGGGACGCTCACCATCACCGAGGCAGGCACGACTCCGATGTACAGCGGCGTGGGCATACTGTCGCAGTATGCCATTACTGTCCCCGCCCTTCCGGGCGCGCATGTGTTCTTCCAACCCGCCAAGTCTGGGAGTGGTGACTCCGCCATCAGGTCATACTACGGGCAAGCGTGGGGACTTATTTATCAGGAGCCGACGCCCGCGTCCATCGCCGTTCTGCTCCGCGCGTTTGAGGACGCCACGAGCATTAAGATGAACGTGGCCGATGAGGACGACAAGGAAATACTGTTCTTGTCAAAGAACGCGTTCCTACTTCAGGGATCGAAGCCACAAGTGTCGCAGGCGGGGGGCACTGTCAATCCGTCGAGTGAGGGTGAAGGCGCGACCGATACCGAGTATGTTACTGCCTTAAAGTCGTATGCGACGGGGGACAAGGAAGGCGCGAAGGCCGCGCTTAAGGAGTACGTCGCCGCGCACATCAGTTCTGCTGCCGTTGGCGGAGCGACAAAGATTACGTCGGAGAATCTCCACCTGCTCCCCGGCTACGGTGAGTACGGGTACAACACGGAGACGGATGAGGAAGGCAACGCGGTCGAGGCGGGCTTTTTCCGCCCGAAGCGATTGGGTTGGACGCGCAAGAGTCTGGCGAAGTACATGGAGTCCACTGAGAGCAATTCTGGGCACGTGTATGTTGCGCATAAAATCACGAGTGGTACATTGCCGACGTTCATTGACGTGGTGACTAAGGGCAACGGCGCAGTGATGGCAAACGTGATGAAAGGGTACAACGGCGTCCCGGTATCTGGCGCGTCTGTGCCCTCCGACATGGGATACGGCGGCTCCGTGGGCTTCTTCTCCGTATTCCGTAAGGGCCTGTCGGCTGGCTCCGGCGTTTTGTACTTTGACATTAGCTTGGCGCTACGCCCGGACGTGTATATCATTGGCTCAGGTGACGGGTTTGGTGATGTCACGCGCACACGGTACACGACGCCGGAAGCGTGGAAAAAGCATGGGTTGAATACGCTGACCGGCAGTATCACGATTACATCGCCTTATCAAATCTGCGTGCGTCACGAGGCGAACTTGCGCCAGTATCTTCGCGTGGCTTTATTCAGCAGCAGCGCCACCGCCAAGACGGCGCGGGATAAGGTACGTCAGTGCTGGGGTGAAGTCACGTTTGCACAGGGCCGGTCGATAAATGAAGTATTTATTAGTGTGTAAAAACGATGGCTGAACTGTTGGACGCTTGTATGGAGGGGTTGTGGCTGCATCCGCCTGCGCCACACCACGTCGCGGGGGCGCTGGACTTTATTGTGGAGATCGAAGGCCGCACACTGTTCGCCTACGGCGGTTGGTGGCGGTTGGACGGTTGGGGGGTTGGGAGCGGCCTCTTGTTCTTATCCGGGGAGCTTGTACCGGACGAGGGCCGGTGGAGCATCGGAGTTCCTGAAGGTGACGTATGGGTAATGCCGACGGAGCGGTCGAGTGAAAAGGAGAAGATGCGGCTTGTACGAGACGACATGGACTTCGACCGCGTGTTGTACCTTGAACAAGTGAATCTTTTGCAGGCGGCGGTGGGCGACGAGTTCGATCTTGCCCCATGGATTGGGATGGTTCTCGCGCGCCCCCGCAGGGACGCCGCGCGCGAAGCGAGGAAAAACTCGACTAAACTCCGAAAAGTTGCTAGAATCTTCGTAGTTAATTATGATATGATGGTGATCGATGTTCTGGTCTTTGACGAAGGTAAGCGGGCGGCAACGGCCTGTGGTACTCCTTGGTTGGAGACTCACGCCGACGCGTGGATAGCGAGGGAAGATGAAGTCGATCTTGAAACTGTTATCAACTGGATTGCCGAACTACAACCTTATGGCGGGATGTGGCTGCGTGGTGCAGCGGTTCTTGAAGCTGAAGGGTCGATAGATGACATTGCCGTCCGAATGTTTTCGCGAGGTCGTTAACATGGAAAAGGAGAGGTAAAGATGAATAAGCAGACCGCAGTTGTTCCCGTGTATGAGTTTGGCGCGAAGGCCGGTGCGGCAGCGGAAGCGACTGTCCTCGACTTCGAGGTCAAGGAAGGGCAGGGCGGACAAATCCAGATGGAGATCGAAGCCGACGAGGCTGCGCTCACCGTGTCGTTGCAGGCATACAGCGCCGATACAGCGGCGTGGGGCGACCTCGCCGCGACCGAACACGGCCTTGACGGAGCAGACATTGCCGTCCCTGCCAAGACGATGAGTCCGGCGAACTTCACGTTGCGTCCGGGCAGCGATACGGCGTTCCGTGTCCGCGTCTACGGCACGACCCTCCCCGGTCGGGGTCGGATCAAGATGCGCGGCAGTGAGCTTCTTGACATTGACCGCATCTAACGTCGCTGCTCCCTGATTGGACGGGGCTGTTACCCGTCACACGAGCCGGGACGTTGTGTTATACGTTCTAAAGGAGTTCTGAAATGCCAAGCCCGCAGACCGCAAACATGGAATCGTACCGGTTCGCCGCTCCCGCCGCGCAGGAAGTTGTGTCGCCTGTCGCCGCAGCCGGTGATCTGGTGTTCGCCGGTGGTGTCCCCGTTGACACCGAAACCGTCGTCATCTCGGACGCCTATGGTAATGCCGTGACGTTCGAGTTTACCGCCGCCGCGGCCGCGACCGGCTCCGTGACGATTACAGCGGCAGTGGACGGCGATCTCATCGACCTTGAGGACGGCGTGGCCGTTGCTACGCAGTTTGAGTTCGATGATCCTGTCCATGCGGACGGTAACGTCGCGTTTAACGTCAACCCGAACGACGCGGATACCGTTACGGTCGAGGACGGGGACGGTACGACGGTCATCTTTGAGATGGACGCGGGTGTGGTGGCGGACGGTTCTGTTACCCTCACGGCTGGCAACGCCGCGGACGGCGACCGGGTTGACCTCGACGACGGGGTGGATACGATCCAGTTTGAGATCGACGACCCTGTACACGCCGATGGCAACGTGGACTTCACCGCTAACTTGAACGACGGTGATACTGTTACCGTTGAAGACGGCGACGGTACCGTCATCGTCTTCGAGGGGGACGGGGGGGTGCAGGCCACAGGCACCGTGACCATCGCGGGCGGCAACTCCGCAGACGGCGATCTCATCGAAATCGACGACGGCGTGAACGTGGCTACGGAGTTTGAGGTTGACGATCCGCAGCACGCGTCGGGAACCATTGACATTGCCGTCCTTCCGCTTGATGCCGATACGATTACCATCGACGACGGCCAAGGCACGAGTCTGGTCTTCGAGTTTGAGTCGGGCGGTGGTATTGGCGGCGACGTGCAAGTGGACATTGCCGCGCTTGATCCTACTACGACGCGCGACAACCTCGTCACGGCGATTAACGGTACGGCCCTGCTTATGGTGGCTGCTCCCGGCGCGGGTGACGACTTGACCCTGCTCGCGGATGAGGGCGGAATATCGTACAACGTCGCCATCGTCGAAAGCACAGGCGGCGCGCGCGTGGTTGTGGCGGGTATGACGCTCGGCGCGGCGGCAGTGGCATCGGGCGGCGGCGAACCCGTGATGCTTGGAGCTACGAACCTTCGCACGACCACCTTCTTCGTCGCTGCGGTCAACAACGTGGGCGGCGGCTTGGCAATGCTGGCAGCGGACGCCGGTGCCGGTGTGACCAACCTCACCAACGACGCGTACCTCGCGGCTGGTAACGTTGCCATTGACACGTCAGGGGCGACCAACACCACCGACACGGAAATGACGGGTGGATTTGATCCCGGCGACGGCCCAATCGGCGGTGACGTGGCCTTCGCTATTGGAGCGGCGGCAGCCGACACCATCGCGGCATTCATCGTCGTGGTCAACGCGTCGGCTCTCCTGTTCACCGCTTCCCCCGGCGCAGCCGACTCAGCGGACATCGACGCGGATGAAGGGGGCGTGGCGCACAATGTTGTGATCCTTGAAAGCACTGCCGCCGCGCGCATCACGGCAACAGGCATGGTGAACGGCGTGGCAGCGGCGGCTACGGCCCCAAGCACCGCCGTCTTACTCGGCTCGACGTATCTCAGGACGACCGCCTTCCTCACCGTGGCAATCAACGCCGAAGCCACGTTGGACTCCACCGCCGTCGATGCTGGTGGCGGCGTCATTACCCTCACGCAGGACGGCGTGGGCGTGGCGGGGAACACCGTCATTCAAGAAATCGGCGCGAATTACTCGAAGGTTGATTACTCCGGTGGTTTGAATGCCGGGGACGGCCCTATCACTGGCGACGTGGCCGTGGCAATCGGTGTGAACGCCGCGGCTACGGAAGTGAACTTTCGCACGGCGGTCGCCGGTACGGCCCTGCTGTTTACTGCGACAATAGGCGCTCCTGACAGCACTGACCTCGATGCCGATGAAGGGGGCGTGGCTCACAACGTCGCTATCCTCGAAAGCACGGCTGGCGCTCGGATCGTGGCAACCGGTATGCTCAACGGCGCGGCGGCTGTCGCTGCTGGTGGTGGAACGCCTGTTCTGGTCGGGGGTACAGCGGCTCGTTCGGCTGCGTTGCTTACGGCGGAGATCAATACAGTTGGTGCGGGCCTCGCGATCACAGCCGTCGATGCGGGCGGTGGTGTCGTCAACCTTACCAACGACGCTGTTGGCACGGCAGGTAACGTTGCTATCGTTGAAACCGGCGCGAACATCGTGGCAGTCGGGATGCAACTTGGTACGGACTTGGCGATCACGGCGGGCAACACCGCGGTGACCCTCGGTGCTACTGCCGAGTTGTCGCGGGACAACTTCCTCACGACCTTTGCGGCCTCGGCCCTGTGGGAGAACATCCTCGGAGAGGCGTCGGGTGTTGACACCATCGACTTCACGCATCGGGAAGCAGGCGTTCGTGGAAACTCCGCCGCTATTGCTGAGGTGGCAACCAACGTCACGCGTACGGACTTTACGGGCGGGGCGGAAGGGACGCTCGACGACGTGGCGGCGTGGGGAACGATCACCTTCGCGGGCCTGCCCGCGGATGAAGAAATCATTACCATCACTGACTACTATGGTCAGGAAGCGGTATTTGAGTTCGACAGCACCGGGGCGTTGGCGGTGGGCGTGGCCTATGACTTCCCGCGCGCGTCGGTGACCATCGGTGTCTCGGCAGCTTTGACCGCGGCGTCGTTGGCCGCGGCGATCAACGCATCGGGCCTTTTGCTCACCGCGGCGGTTGCCACGTTCGGTGGTAATAGCGTCGTATACCTCACACACAACAACCCCGGAACCAAGGGCAGCAACGCGACTGTCGTTACGGTGGCAACCAACGTCACGGCCACGGCCACTTTTTCAGGTGGTGTGGCGAAGACCGAAGACGCCGTGATGATGGAGTTCCGTGTAATGCGAGGCGGGCCTTTGCACATGGAGTTCAAGGCCGACGAAATGGCCTTGTCCATCACGGTACAGATACGGACGGCCACCGGGAATTGGGTTACAGTGGCCGCAGCTACGCACGGCGAAGCTATCGACGCCGTGGCGCTGCAAGCCCTGACCACGATCACGCGCGACATTAAGTTGCGTGAGGGTGTGGACGCCCGGCTGCGGGTTTTGTCGTCGGGCGGCGGCACGTGCAATATGCAGTTGCGGCACAGCAGTCTGCTCTCGCCGGTTGAAATCTAACCGGCCTGTGCAGGTTTGACATGGTGTCAAAAAAGGAGAACAGCCCGTGAACGTTCAAGAACACCAGATTACCATCGGACAGGCGGGTGGGGCAGCCGTGGTTACCACCGTCGCGGTCACCCGCGACCTGTCGTTCGACGCGGTACACGCAGGCCCCCCGGCTTATCCACTGCTCTGCGTGGTTGAAAATAAGGGCGACGCGGCGTTCACGTTGACCGTCGAGGGATCGGGAACCAACGAAGCGGTGGGCAACCCCGATAACTACGACTCGCTTCAGTTGCGCGTCAACGGGGTGGATGTCAGTGGCGCGACCGGCTTCGCTGTCCCTGCGCTGGCCCGCATCCCCTTCCTCATCGAAGGCATTACCGAGACGTTGGCGACGGGCAGTGTGGACTTCGGCGGTGCTTTGACAGACGAAGATGCCATTACGATCAGTGATGGTGTCAACACCGTTACGTTTGAGTTTGACGACGACGGCGTTGTCGATCCGAACAACACGGGCTTCGTGGGCGTGGGCGCTCCCGCGCAGATTGCGGCTCTCATCGTCGTCATCAATGCCTCGGTGTTGCGTATCGACGCTGTGGCGGGCGCGGGCGACTCGACGGACTTGACCGCGCAGCCGGGCGTGGGTGGTAATGAAATCATCACTGACGCGGAAACTGGTGCGGTTATCACCGTGGTTGGAATGGCAGGTGGTATCCTACGCTACGCCGAGTACGTCCGGTTCGCGCCAAGTACCGTGGCGGCGCGGGGCGCGGTCAGCATCGCGCATTACGTCGGAGAGTTAGAATTGAGGAATAGAGCCGGAGTGCTGTAACATGGCAGCGACGCACGGGTTGGTTAACGCACTGCTCAAGAACAAGAATCACATGGTTTGTACTTGCGGCTTCCCGATCCCAAAATATCCGGGGTTATACCCAAAGAGATGTCCGAACTGCGACCGACCGTTGAAGCAGGAAGCGAACCCGGAGGCGGTGTAAAACTCGACGGGAAAGTCCCGTGGCCGACTTCGCTGATCGCATGCGAGTTTTTCGTCTTTGTATGGAACCGGGATTATGAACGTTTTGAGTTGCTGCTCGACGACGAGGAACACACGAGCTACAACTTGGGCAGCGACACCCAGCGAATTATAAAGTGGCTCCGAAACATTGGGATGTTTGATCTTGGGTGTCGTGGCATTGACCTCGCGCGTGAGTTTGGAGCGGCGCAAGTGATTCCGCCGCAGAACCGGGTGTTGGTGTTGAAGAACCCACCCCCGAAGACGCGCGTCTTGTTCAAAGACGCCGAGAAGGAGTCAGGAAATGTCCGTTACCGAACTTTACCTTTCATCGGGGTCGCTGATTCACGAGGGCGCTGACGGCGCTCTGATCCCCGAAGTCGTACTCGTTCAACAAGGGGGGAAGGCGTTCTTCTTCAAGGGAGCGCCGAACGAACTCGCCGAGACGACGCTACTCGTCGAAGATACGGTTATTGTTGAGAGCTTCGGCGACCTTGACCTTGAGGAAAAGGCGGACGGTACGAAGGTGGTCAAGGGCGGACATTGGTTCGTCGAAGGCCCCTTCCAGCGCTCCGACGTGGCAAACGCGAACAAGCGGCGGTACCCCCGCAAGATTTGGGAGCGTATCGTCGCCGACTCAAAGTCCCCGCAGCAGCAGACTATTAAAGAGCGGGGGATGATTGGACACCTTGAACATCCGCAGGACGGCAGGACGGATGGCAGCAAGGGTGCGTTGATCACGACGAGCTTGCAGCTTCGTAAGGACGGCGTGGTGTGGGGCACCGCTGAAGTATTGGACACCCCGAACGGTAAGATTGTGCAGGAGTACATCCGAAAGAACGTCCGGTGGGGTGTATCGTCACGTGGCACCGGAAGCGTTAATGCAGAAGGCGTGGTTAACGAGCAAGACTACAACCTCGTGACCTTCGACGCTGTGATGAAGCCCTCGACTCCGGGCGCGTTCCCGAAGCCGAAGGTACAGGACAAGAACACGACCGAAGAAGTATTGATTGAGGAACACGGGCAGGACGTCTTGACTGACGAGGCGAAGGCGCTCCAAGTTGCCGTCACCGAACTCGTCGAAATGCCTATCGAGGCGCTGGATGAAGTTGGCAGGATTGAGCTTACCTCTAGCTTGCTGGCACGGCTTGGGAGCGTGAGTGGCGCGGTCAAGGAGAAGTCGATCCCCATTGCAAAGGCGGACGAACTCCGAGACTGGCTGCACCGTAAACTAGGTCAAGTTCACGCAGCTACGCAGGAAGTGGCAATCCAGACCATCATCGAAGGCGCGACCGAGGGTGAGACCGACGAGGAACGTCAACGCAGCGCGGGCGCATTTGAGCAGATCGTGTCCCGGCTTCAAAAAACCAACAGCGAACTGGCGGAGCAGTACCAGACGCTCACGGATGAGGCTGAGAACACACGGGCGGAGTATCATGAGGCCCTTTCCGACCGGGAAGGGCAGATTGAGCTTCTCCGGGGTCAGTTGGACGTTGCCCTTCGTGAAGCGGCAGATATAAAGGCCATGCTTCGGTTGACGGAAGCCAAGCTGGACGTATCCGCGGCATACATCGCCAGTCTGTCCGAGGAAAGCGAGGACGAGCGCGACGAGGCGGGGATCAACACCGCCGTCGAAGCCGTGCTGACGGAGCACCCCGAACTACGTAAGTTCGGTTCCATGCTTCAGGAAGCCGCTGACCCCGGTCACGTGGCGTTGTTCGCCGAGCATCTGCTGCCGACTGTGGCACCACCCACCGCTGCGTCAGGATCATCCCGACCGGCCCTTCCAGCAGGGCTGCGGGTCGCGTCCGATGACGGAGCAGCAGCACCGGAGCCGCGTCCGAGGTCTGCATCGCGGGGCGCGCGCCGAGCAGCGCGTGCTTTGAATGAGATGAAGTCGCGGCAGGAAGCCGTTGCTCCCGTCGTGGCGGAGTCAGAGTAACACAACCAACAGAAAGGACGTAATAATGATTGTACAGCAAGGGCAAAGCGGCATCTACGAGGGTATCGTCGCGGCTGGCCTTCGCCTCGCCGAGACCCCGGAAGCCGAGGGTGGATGGTTGGAATACTTCTCGGAGAGTGAGGACGCCGATCTTCGGATCGAAGACCCGATTCTCCGAGGGCAAACCGCCATCGTGCTCGAAAACTGCAAGCGCTGGCAGGCGCGCGTCTGCCGCGCGGGAAGCAAGCTGGATGAGGACGGCTTGCTGCACATCAACGAGGCCACGCGGTCAGCGTTGGTCGGCGGGTTCAGTGACTATCTGTTCCCGATCATCCGCGCGGCGTTCCCGACCAATCCCATCAACGACCTCGTGTCGGTTCAGCCCACGAATCGCCGGACGGCCACGGTGATTTACTGGAACTGGATTTACGGCTCGACGAAGGGCGACATCACCGCAGGGCAGCGGGCCTTCGACGCGCAGACCGGCAAGCAGGATTCCGGGTACCACTACTCGGATAACGTCGTTGACGGCGAAGCCAAGGGCGCAGGCCCCGGAGCGGATACCGTGACGGGCACCCTGACTTACCACGACGGGGGCGGCGTCATCCCCGGCTCCATCCGGCTGACGCTGACGCATAGCACCCCCATTGGGGTCACCGCGACCGACAACTCCGCTGGTGGTTTCGTGTTGACGCGCGATGACACAGGTGCGGTGTTGGCGCTCGCGGCATCGAGCATCGACTATGCGACCGGCGTGTACAGCATCCAAGTCAACGTCGGTACGTTCACCAACGCAGCGGTGACGGCGTATTACCGGTGGGACAGTGAGGGGTCGAGCAGCATCCCGCAGATGGACGTGCAGATCACCACAAGCACGACCGAGACGCAGCGGCGCGCGATGCAACTCAACTACTCCACCGAGGCGCTGCACGATGTCATGACCGAGTTCGGCGTGTCGCTCGAACCGAATCTCATCTCCGGCTGTGCCGAGCAGATGAACTTCGAGATCGCGCGGCAAATCATCGCGTCGATCTGGGCGGTCGCGCCGATTGTGTCCACGTTCCCCATCACGGGTTCGGCTGGGTACAATCAGCAGGATCACTTCAAGGACATCGTGTACTACCTCAATCAGGCCAGCAACAACATCTGGCAGCGTACCCAAAAGGGGTACGGCAACTGGTTGGTGGTGGACGAGGGCGCGGCCAACGTGGTCGAGTCCCTGCCCCGCACGTTGTTTGTCCCGGCCCCGCGTCCGGCGAGCGTCCAAGGCTTGCACTTCATTGGAACGCTTCAGGGCAAGTATAGGGTGTACAAAGACTGGCACCTCATCAACGAGACGGGTGCGAGTGCCACTGGTAACGTGCTGATGGGCTTCAAAGGCACGCAGTTCTTCGAGGCGGGCTTCGTGTGGTCGCCGTACCAGATGCTTTACACCACCGACAGTCTGACCACGGCGGACTTCCTTACCCAGAAGGGCATGGCGAGTCGGTACGCGACCAAGATGGTCAATCCCGACTTCTACGCGCGGATCAACCTCTCACCGTAACCGCGCGGCGTACAACCATGAGCAGTATGCCGGGGCCACCACACCCCGGCATACTTTTAGAGTGGCGTTGGTATCGTACCAGCGCCCTTATCGAGGACGTGCGAGTAACCCGCACACGGTAAGGAGAAGGACAATGACGTTGAAAAAGGCGCAGCCGGTTTTTGTAAATCTTCAGTCGAGTGCGGTACGCGTGTTCGGCCCGGAGAAGAACCCGATCAACGTACACCCGTTTCGGAATAAGGGGACACGGCCCGACGCGATTTATGAAGTGGTTGGTGAGCACTATCGCCAGTTTGTCAGTGGGCATGGCCCGCTGTATCCCTTTCCCGGTTCCGACGCGGCCTTGGGCCACGTCGCTGCGAGAACTATGCCGGGCTTCCCTACGGCGGCCATCATGCAGGCCGACGTGAACGACTGCATCCTTAACCTACGTGCGCAGAGTGTGGCAGAGCAGGCACAGACCCTCACCAATCTGTACCATACCAACGTGGCGTTGTTCAACGCCGTCGCCATCGACAGGACGCGTATCGAGGTGGGTATTAGTGGGCTTCCGCAGCGACCCGTTACCAAAGCCCCTGAAGCACCCACAGCACCCGCAGCCGCCGCACAGGTGCCAACGGTCACCGAACCACTCCCAGACGCCCCCACGGCCACTAAGGAAGCCATAGAGGACGAGGAAGCGGCCTTTGAGGACTTCAATCCGTTCATCTTGAAACTCATCGAGGACATCTCCCCTGAATTAGAGGGCGATCCGGCGAAGCGTGTTCCGATGGGGTACTATATGCAAGCGCGCTTCGTGGGCGCGAAGCCTGTGCTTCCAGCAGAGTACATCAAGTACCAGTCCGCCCTCGATTTGTTGTTGGTCGTGGAGACGGAACATAAGGTCAATGCCCAAAACTACGAGGAAGTGAAGGAGCAGTTAATCGCCGAAAGCACACAGGAACCCTCGGCGATCAATGCCAGTGGGCGGGCCTTCAAGTTCGCGCAGGAACACGACCTCGACCTCAATACCATCGAAGGCACGGGCTTGAACGAGCAGATTACAATCAAAGATGCCCGCCTTGCGTTGGCAGAAATAAACTCGCAGGCATAGCGGCCTGCAAGGGACGGAGCGCGCTATGCCGAACTCGGAATTGACAGTTGAGCTTATTGAGGAAGAAATCCGGGGTGAACTTGGCGACACCCTTGTGGACGTTGAGATTAACCGTCAAGACGTGACCCGTATTATCCGCGGGGCCATCCGTTTGTACAACCGTACCGTTCCCGTTCGGCGTAAGGCCGCGCTTACCATCGCGCGGGCGCAGAAGAAATATCCTATTACGCACGCCGGACTACGCGGGATCACGGAGGTTGAGTTCCTTGGCCCCCGCGCGGAGTATGAAGGGCTATTCGATCCAATGACGTGGGACAGCCCTTCGGGAATCCCGATGAGCGCGGATACGTATGGGAACATTATGGCTCGTTTTCAGTATCTCGAACAGGCGCGCAGGTTGGTATCCGCCGAGCCAGAGTGGTCAGCGCAGTGGGAGGCGGATGGGCTTTACTATCTGTACATTTCCGTTACCAACCTTGAACCCGTTATCCTCAGTGAGTTGGGGGCGACACAATACCTTTGCAGCTACACGTACACGATCAGCGTCACCGCAGATGACGACACGGACACCGGGCTGCTGTGGGTACCCGCCTCCAACACGGACTGGATCGTGGATTACTGCATTGCTGCGGCCAAAACAACTTTGGGTCGGGCGCTGCGCAAACAGGGGGGCGTCCCGATGCCTGATGGCGGTACTGAGCAAACAGATGGTGAGGCATTGGTGACCGAAGGCCGTGAAGACTTGGAGCGTCTGCGGACGGAATTGAACGGTAGGCGAAGGCCCCTGATACCTGTAATAGGTTGAGAAAGCGCATGGGCGCAGGGAACGACATGAGTCAGTTAAAAGAGTTGACAGAACAGTTACCAGAGTTCCCACCGCCCGCCGCGTATGGTGGTGGTCTCAAGGTTCATAAACTGCCCTGTGGTACGTCTTTGTCGTTGGGCCTTAAGCAGCAGGCGGAAATCTCCTGCGCGGACTGGTTCCATTCCGCCTCAACCGTTCTCCCGCCACACTGCCACAGGCAGCGCGAGTGGCTTATCATCTATATGGGGCGTATCGACGTTTTTATCTTGCCACAACAAATGCCGCCTGATTTGGAAGCGCTGGCGCGTTTGTGTGAGGACGACCTCAGCGCGGCGCTTGAGGAAGTAAGCCGGATCGGTGAACGGCACGCGCTGCGTGCTGGTAACTACCTCGTTATCGAACCGAATGTGGCACACTGCGTCAACGCGCTCATGGACACGTGGTTTCTCGCTGTTACAATACCGATGTCCGTGGGCTGGCCGCGCGATCCTCATGCACCGACTGGAATAGGGGAACAACCGGGTTAGAGCAACAACCAGAATAGAGGAACAGCGTGAGCGGAGACAACGGTGCAGAAATTGGATCGTGGAAGTCGTGGGCGCGCCGTGTCATCAGCAAACAAGATGAACTGACGCAGGAGATGCGCGAACTGCGGCGGGAACATGGTGAGCGGATGGAGGCGTTGCAGCACGCGCACACTGAGTCGTTAAACGCTTTGCGCGTGGAACACGCCGCGTCGTTCGACGCTATGCGGCAGACACACGTGGTTGAGCTTGAGAAGCTACGTTTGGAGTTGCGTACCGATCTTGGCAAGCTGCGGGATAAGGTCAACGCCACCGCCAACGAACTGTGGATGATAAAGGGCAAAGTCGTCGCGTATGGAGTGGCGGCGGGCATTGTTGTAACGGTCTTGATAAAGATTTTCGTGAAGTGAGGAACAGACGGTGACCAATGGCGCGGCGACTCCCGAAATACAAGAAGGCGCACATCCCTGCTATCAGGAAGGTCAGTCAAACGCTCAATCGTATTGCCAAGCAGACGGCGTTTGACGTAATAACGACGTTCGCTGAGGAGCGGTGCGCGACGTTTAAGCAGCGGATTCTGGATCAGGACTTCAAGTCCTTTGAGACGACGCCTTTGACAGACCAGTATTTGGCGCGGAAGGCGTCGGCGAACGTTGACCTTCGGACGATGATCGCGACGCATCACTACATTGATAACATTAAGGTATTGACGCGGCGAGACGACGATGGAAGCATCACGATCTATATTGGGTTCAACCGGCGCACCCTCGCTCGCAACCTTAAGGGTGAAACGGTGCAGTTTGCCTTGTATGAGGTCGCGTATGTGCAAGAAAACGGGTCGGAGAAGGCCCACATCCCGCCGCGCCCTCACTGGAAACCCGAACTTGACCGCATCCGCGCGGCATCTCCCAAAGTACGGCGCAGGATCGAGAAAATCGTTACTAAAGCCACGCGTCAAGAACTGGTGAAACTGTTGAAGACCGGATAATGGCGTACTTACCCGCTAATCCACTCAACCAGACTGAGTTCCCCAAGCCGTGGGGCAAGGACTTGGCCCTCGCCATCCGGGTGATTGAAGAACGATTCCGTCGTCATCATACGTTGATCCAGTATCATAGCATCAAAGCTACGCCCTCAATTATCTCCGGCGTGGAAACGACTGGCGAAGACCTCAACGTCCCGACAGGTGCGGCGGGGCACACCAAGATTGACCCTTTGTACGGTGAATCGGTTGAACCGGACTCAGATGCTAATTGGCAGCAGCCGCATTTGTCAGGTGATACAGCAGCAGCCACGGCAGACATCGAGCAGTTTGAAGACCCCATCGAGATACATTTCCGCGTGCAGCGGGACAACATCAAGCTCGAAGCGGAGATGTATGGATTCGACCGCATTCGTGATCTTATTGCATACGCCCCCCTGTCGTTCCTCGACACGTTCGGAAGAACAATTCGGGCGGGTGACTGGTTCTCATGGGACGGTGATCCGTACACGGTCTTGCAGTATGACCGCGTTGGCTATTGGAAGAACACTAATATTCGCCTTTACATGTTGATGAATTGTGAACATAGACGCCACGACTCTTAGATGTGCCATCAGTGAGTGACACGGTGTCAAAGATGACAGTACCGAGAACCGACCCGCTCCCCCCGAAGCTCTACCACGGGAAGACAATCCGCGTCTTGTCCTTCAATAACATCGAGGCGCAGGTTGACCTCGGCTTCGGTGTGAGTGTTCAGAAGCGCGTGTATATTGAGGGCATCGACCGTGAACTCATCAAGAGTATGAGCAAAGCGGCGACCCATTGTCTGGTTGTCCTGCTCGGTGGGAAGCGTATCTTGCTTCACGTGCAGAAGCCGGATGCTGAGGGGCAGATTATCGCGCGCGTGTATCTCAACGAAAGGGTGTACCACGACCCCGAAGGATTTGTGACGCCTGCCGGGGTGGACAAGCCGATGTTGGAGATCGGTATTTATATGCCGTGGCTGGCCGGGCAGGGGTTTGACATAGCTACGGTCAAGCGGACGCTGAACGGAAAGTGATATGGCTGCGCCGCACAGCTTAGAAGACACACTTCGCGTCCACGACATAGCGTTTATGCAGTGGCTCAGCGGACTCCACGTGGACTATGGAACCGCTGGCGGACTGCTCACGCCTGCGCGTGATAACGTGCCAATCCTGCGCCGGTTTGTTGCCCCCTCACGCGTGGCGTCGGCGGTGGCGGACTGGCTTGTGCAGATGGGGTGGATCAGCGAGTCTGACGCTGCTGTGGCCGCGTTTAAGGCCCAAGTGAAAGCCAGCGGCCTGTCCGTCCTGCCGCTCCCTATTGCGTCGGTGCAGCGGGGCGACCCGGTACTCGACCCGGAGATCAGTGGCGTCCCGAAGTCGTTCCGAAGGCGCACGTTTGACGCGACGACCGGTAAGTGGACGATCCACCCATTCCCCGGCCATTACCGGACAGACTACACCGTGACGTTTTGGTGCCACAAGATGTTCACGGCTAACTTCATCCGAGAGTGGGTGATGTCGGAGATCGGTGTCCTTGGTTGCGCGGACAATGAGCGTTTGATTGCGGTGACGCACGACGATCCGGTCGGGGTTAAGTCGCAGAGCTTGAAGATGACCGGCAGCAGCGACATGTCGAACCTCGAAGGGAGTACCGAGCCGCGGTACATTCGCTTCCAGTTTATCTTCTCTCTGCGGACGCTCTTTTACCGCTTGCCGTCTGATCCAGTGTATCCCGTCGAAACGATCTCTGCCGAGGAAGTGCAGTTCACCGATCAGCAGTGCGGCATGACGGGCGACGGCGGAGCGTCCCTGTCTATCGCGAACCGCTCGCTGTCGGACAACCTGTTCCAGCCCTTGCAGTCGTACCACGACATCGCCGCGCTGTGGCCGACTACGGGAACGGCGAGCGCCGCGCACAGTAAGCTCCTTCCCTCGGACAGCGACCTTAGCCGGACGCCCCCGCACACGGCGTTGCGGTGCAGCGTGACGACCGAGAACGACGGCGTGGAGATTTGTGAGCGCCTGCTTGCCAAGGATGATGATGGGTACGGCCTGTACGCGATTTGGTTCGAGTACCTTGCGAGCGAGGCGGTGACGTTACAGATCAGCAACCGCGACTACGACGCGGACGGCGAGCCTGAAACGACGACGTTGCTTCGGGAGCGCTCCCTGCCTGCTGCGCGTCGGTGGACGCGGGTGTCACAGTTTGTTCCGGCCAACAAAGACGCGATTATTGTATCTCTTGTGGGTGTTGGTACGGCGAGCGTGGCTCACCTTGCGAATGTTCAAGTCCGGCGCGTGTTGCCTTATACACGACTCTGGTGCTTTCATACGGCCACCGTTGCTCTTGAGAAGCAGTTGTCGTGGACTGACCTCGAAGCAGGGGCGTACTATTTGGTCGTCCCGATTCTTATGTCTGGGGTGGGAACCTTTTCCGTGGACAACGCGACGGCGGGGTCAACGGATACACAAACCGAGACATATAACTCCGCAGAAAACTTAGGATCGTGCTTGTTGCAACAGTCTTTGGACGGTACAATGATGTTGCGTTTCCCATCGACTACGACGCTCACAAGCGTCTGGTTGGTTCGGTACTATGCTGGCGTCTTTGGGAGCGGTTGATGCCGAACGTGACTGTGAAGAATAATCTGGCCCAACTTATCACCGCGTCAACGGACGCAGGCGGCGGGCCGGTTGCATTGAAACTGAGTCCAAAGGGTGAGAGCGCTGGAATCGACTCCACCCACATCACGGACTACACGAAAAGATTGGCCCAACTCGGCCACGTGACGATCCGGTGGGATTGACCCACTAGAAGGAGTTGAGAATGCCCGGTACGTCGATGAGTGCGTTTGACTTTTCGGATTTCGTATCGAACCTCGCCGTGACTCGCCCTGCTATCGCAGGCGGGGCGACCAAAGGCGCGTTGAATGAGCCGACGCGCGTCCGTTCGGACGCCGAATTGATTCAGAAGTTCGGTTATCCTCTCACCACTGACTACGGCCTGCAAGCCGCGCTCGTTTATCTCAAAGAGGGCGGCGATCTCATCTTCTTGCGCACGGGCGTGAGCGCGGGCCTTGTCGGCGGCGTGACGACCGCTGACAGAGCGCTTCCCGGTCAGGAGATCACCCTCGCTGGTGTGGCGGCTGACGGCTCCATCGAGGCCACCGATGACGCCCAACCGGTGGACGGCGACTTCATTACCATTTCCGAGGACGGCGGCGTTACCCCCCTTGACTTCGAGTTCGACGACAACGGTGCTATCGTCGGTGATGTGGGCGTCCGCATTGGTGCGGACATCAATGAGTCGATGAACAACCTCGCCGCAGCCATCAACATCACGTTCACCACGCTATACTCCGGCGCGTCTGTGTTGGTGGCGTTGCACGAAAGAATCACGTTGCAGCACACGCTCACCGGCGCGGCCTACAACGACGTCATGGTTGCCACGCCCGTGGGCGCGGGCGGGATAACCGGTTGGACGCTGGTGGGCCTCGTCAACGGTGTCACGGAGACATACGGCCCGGCAGTTGCGGCCATCACGGTCAGCGCTGTTTCACCGGGCACGTGGGGTAACTCAATCGCTGTGGTTGCTAGCGCCCCGGTTACCGGCACCGGTTTCAACCTTGACGTGTACTATTCACCGGTGTTCGGGGCAGCGGCCAGCATCGTTGAGCAATTCAAGAACCTTTCCCTCGTGACTACAGACCCTCGGTACATCACTAACGTGCTGCTGTATGGGATCGAGGGTGAGGTCAATACGAGCGAGTACATCACCGCGGTGGTGGAAAACGACGCGTACTCGGTTACGGTCGGGGTCACGTCGTATACGCTTGGCGCGGGCGGCGGCGTGGTTGGTTCGGACGGCCTCGGTACAGCAGACTACACCGCCGCGACTGTGGTCGGCGCGATGGTTGGCCTGACGGCCACGGGCCTGCAAGCCCTCAAAAACGCGTACAAGATTTCTATCGACGCTATTGCTGCCCCCGGCTGGTCGCATGCGACCGTGGTGGACGAACTTATTGCGCTCGCCACGTCCCGCGCGGACTGCATTGCGGTGATCGATCCGCCTATCGGTATCTCACCGCTGCTCTTGGCGCAGTGGGTCAACGGTTTGGGGCCTGCTGGCTTCCCGAACTCTCCGGCCGCGATCTTGGACTCGTCCTATGCGATGGTTTCGGAGTGGTGGCAGGAAACATACGATGCGTACAACAAGCAGAAGATTTGGCTGCCGCCAAGTGGCTACGTGTTGCAAGCAATGGCCGTCAACGACCGGGATGGCGCACCGTGGCTCCCGTTTGCGGGCCACACGCGCGGGGTGGTTACTGACAGTCTTCGGACGGAATACAGCCCGACCGATGCCGAGATCGAGACGCTGTACGAGAACGGTATCAACTGCTTCTTGCAGTTTATGGACGCCGGGCATCGCATTGTTCATTTCGGGAACCGGACGCTGTACCGGACGCCCTCGAAGCTTCAAAGCATCCACGTCCGCAGGATGCTCCTGTATATTTACAAGGCCCTCGGCGGCGCTCGCAATTACCTCGTCTGGGATCCAAACGACGAGGTGACGTGGCGCAAGTGGACGATGATGGCTAAACAGGTCTTGACGACGATCCAAGCGGGGCGTGGGCTACGTTCCGACACACCGAGCGGACGCGGATTCAGCGTCCAGTGTGACGCAGAGACGAACCCCGAAATCCAGCGCCAGCAGCGTACAATGCGGGGCCGACTGGTACTGTGGCCGATGGATATGGCGGAGAGTATCGTGATTGATTTCGCGATCACCGCCTCTTCGGCAGTGTTCACCGAAACGGCTGGTGGAACACTGGCATAACGGTACCGTACCCTATTCCTTTGACCGCCGCGAAACGGAGCGGCAGAAGGAGAACAGTCATGCCGCTGAACAACTTGACGGCAGACGCCCTCGACAAGCACGAACCGGCGCGGGTCAACAACTGCATTATGGAGTTCGTGGATTTGGGCGCAGCGGACGGTCAGTTGCAGATCGCCCTCGAATCGTTTCCGCTCCCCAAGCGAACACTTGGTATCATTGAGGCCGGGCATCTCAATGAGAAGCGGAAGTTCGCCGGGAACCCTGTCTACGAAGACATCGCGGTCATTTACAAAGACCTTGTGACCGCGGACATCGCTCGTATCATCGAGGCGTGGTTCAAGAGCGTTCACGATCCTGAAACGGGTAAAACGGGCTTTGCTCTCAATTACAAGAAGTCCGGCTCTATCATCAGTTACGCCCCTGATGGTACGTTGGAGCGGCAGTGGAACATCAGTGGCGTGTGGCCGTCCGCCTTCGATCCGGGCGACGCCGACATGTCTGGCGAAGATTTCCTGCGTATCAACGTCACCTTCACAATCGACAAAGCGAAAGCCAGCAATGGCATCGCCGCGGCTGCTTAGCCGTCGTCGGTTAAGGAGATGGCGTTGGCCTATTGACACCGTGTCAAGAAGCGCGCAGCATACTCCTTCTAACGTTGGAGAAAGACGATGGCGAAGCAACATGTTTGGAAGCAGGTACAGTTGCCCTCCCGTGGGTATTACTACGAGGGGGCAGTCCCAGACGGCAACGTCCTCATTCGCAAGTTCACCGTCGAAGAAGAACAGGTCTTACAGTCGCAGGGCATCAGCGGCTTGGATCGGATGGCGCGCATTGTGCGGCAGTGTTCCGCGCACGTGGTCGAAGGCGAGAAACTTAACCACAACGAGTTGCTCCTGACCGACCGAATGGCTATCCTCATTTACCAGCGCATCCTCACCTTTGGCCCCAATTACACCTTCGGGTTCCGTTGCCCCGCCTGTGGCGCGCAGTCCAAGGCGAAGGTCAACTTGGTCAAGGATTTCGATGAGATCACGCCGGACGATCTCAAGGTACGTCTGGCCGAGAAGTACCCGGAGCAGTATGAGTCGGTCGAGGACGTTGATCTATCCGAGCCATTCGAGGTCACCCTCGAAGACGTCGGCGAGGGAACGGAAGACCACCGCCCGATCACCGTGAAGCTACGCTTGCTGCGTGGTAAGGACGAGCTTGAGGTGTTCAAGCGCTCCAAGCGGCAGAGAATGCGTTCGTTGGACGACGCTGATCCGTCGTATAGCATTCGCATCGCGCAACAGATCGTCGAGAAGGAAGGCGTGGCCCCCGACTCACTCAATGTCACCGAGATGTTTGTACGGTCGTTGACGGCCACGGACAGTTCGCGCATCAGGATCACAACGGACGAACGGGAACCCGGCTTGGACACGGCGGTGGCAACGCATTGCGGCTCTTGTGGGTACGAGGCGCAGACCGCATTGCAGTTCGATCTTGAGTTTTTTCGTCCAACCAGTCTGTGACAGCGACGCGTTACGGGCTAATCAGTTCTTCTTGCTCTACTACGGCAAGGGGTATGATTTAGCGACGCTGAATGAAATGTACCCCGATGAATTGGTATGGCATTGTAAGAAGTTGACTGAGCAGTTACAGGAAGAACATCGCCAACGCGAAGCGCAGCAACGTAAGCAGAAGGCGCAGACATCCGCGGCGCGGGCACGGGCGAAGGCAAGGCGATGAGCGAGAATACGAATGGACTTCGCCGCCAACGCAATCGGATTTTATCTTCAATTAAATAACCAGCTTTCGCCTGAACTCAAGCTGGCAGAGAAGGATTATCGGAACTTCACGCAGGCGCTCGATAAGTACAACAAGATCGCGTTCAAGGGCGTCAACAAAGGGTTCGGCGCTCTGTCCGATCTGGTGGAGCAGTTCCGGGCGCTTCCGCAGGCGGCGGCTAAGGGGTACGCGGACGCGCGCAAGGCTATCGAGCGGCGGCTCAAGCCCATCACGCAGAAGGTTAATCTTCAACTCTCCATCTCATCTACGAAGGCCCTCGCCAAGGCGGTGTCTGACGCCCTCAACCGCGCGCTCCGCAAGGTGACTATCCGGCTTGGCCCCGCTGCCCCCATCAAGAAGTCCAAGTTCTTTGACCAATCGGTGTCGCTCCGCGCGTTGTACAAGACGCAGGCACAGCCGCCCGACATGCTCGGACGATTACAGGGACTCCCCCGGTTCGCCAAGGGCGGTGTGGTTGGAGAAGCCCGCGCCGAGGACAAAGAACTTGATTCGGTGCTGGCGTGGCTTACGCCCGGCGAGTTGGTTCTGCCAAAGGATGTGGTGGGAACACTCAAGGACGCGTCTGGTAAGTTCGCCGCCGTCCCTGATGATCTCAAGATGTCGCTCTCCGTCATCGAGGTTCTCAAGCGGAGCATGGGGAAGCTCGAAGACGCGATGGGGGCGGGCGTCGTCGGCGCGACTGAAGACTACAACAAGGTCATTGGAATGTTGAACGTCGAGCAGGAGAAACTCGGCAAGAACGTTGGGAAGCTCTCGCAGGGTATGGCAAAGCAACTCATCCCGCAGATCAAAAACGCCAAAGAAGGGTTTAAGGATATGGGGGAGGAAGCTGACGACGCGCAGGGGCCGATCAAGGAGCTTCTCAAGAAGATTATGGGGCCAGCGCGGTTCTTGGCGATCACTAAAGCCATTGAAGGTGTGTCAGAAGGATTCAGTAAGATCGGGATGCAGGCGGAGGGCGGACTACAAGAAGGTGAAGAAATGATGTCCGGCTTTACCGAGGCCGGGAACGAGATGAACATGATCTTGGGGGTGTCTCGAAAAGAGTTGAAGACGCTGCGTGGGGCAGCTATTGAGTCTGCGAAGGAGATGCGCGTTGCTCCTGAAATTATTGCGAACGCAGGGAAGGCGCTCGCGGAAGCGAATGTTACGAACGTCAAGTACATTCGGCAGTGGCAAGGGTCAGTTGGGTTGATCGCGGAAGCATCGGAAGCCACGCAAGCGAGTGTGGCAACGATGTTTTATCAGTTGGCTGACCTGCACAAGTGGACGAAGACGCAGGTCATTGATCTCCACGCGACCACGCAGCGCCAAGCTGAGAATACAGCGGCAAGCTACGAGAACTTGACGGCATTGCAGGAAGCAGCAATGAAGACCAACTTCTTTACGACCCTTGGCCCTGAAGGGCAGAAAAAGATGTTGGAAGGAATGTCGGGTACTGCCGCGGCGCTGGAAGAAAATTGGAGTGGCGGTGTCAAGCTGGCGACGATGATGATCGAATCCCTCGATGATGTGGATAAAGCCAACGAGTTGGCGCGGCTGCACGTCACGCGTGGGATGATCCAGAGCGCGGTCGCCACGGGGGACTTCGCACACGCGATTGAGGCGGTGCAGACCACGGTAAAAAGCGTGGGTAACGTGGGCGTGATGGCCGAGAAGTACAAAGAGTTCTTCAAGCTCAGCGACTTTACCGGGCAGGAGTTCACCGCGTTGCAGAAGGCCAATTTGAGCAAGGCGACCAAGGATGTTACGCAGTTCACGGTCAAGGCGGGTGAGGGTCTTAACTACTACCACCAGCGGTTGAAGAATGTAAGGAGCGGGGCAGAAGACGCGATGGTTGGTATAAAGACTTCAATCTTCTCGGCGCTCGGCCCAAGTCTGGTGGAAATCTTCGAGGTCGTGGACATGAAGATGATCGCGGCCACGCATCACATGGCAGCGCTTGCAAAAACGGCTATAGTTGATGTGGTGCCGGGGATAAGGCGGTTTACTGGGTGGATTTGGAATGCAAGTAAGGGTCTTGCCCGCATGGCCGGTTTAATGTCGAAGGCGGGTGCAGTAACGAAGGCAACAGGCGCGGCGGCGGGCGCGGCAGGCGGGGCAGGTGGGGGCTTTGGTCGCCTTGGGAAGACCGTTGGGGGCGTTGGCAAAGGGATCGGCCAGTTCATTGGTGGGATCGGGAAGGGCATTGGATCGGCCATCAGCGGCGTCTTCCAAGGGCTGTCTACGGGCCTGACCACCCTCGCCCCTGCTCTGGTCGTGTTTGGTACGGCAATGATTGGGCCGGGCGGGTTGGGCCTGCTCGCACTGGTCGGCTTTATGTTCTCGTTTGCCGCCGCCGCACGTATCATGAACCCCGTGTTGCAGACGTTTGTGGAGTTGTTCAAGGTCGGGATGGACGGGGTGGTCAGCATCTTTCACGAGTTTGGGCAGATGAAGTGGACGCAGATGCTCGCGATGATCCCGGTGATGTTGGCACTTGGCCCCGCACTGGCGATGCTCGGCGTTGGAATGCTCGCAATGGCAACGTCGTTCGCCCTTTCACTCCCCGGCATCGCGATCTTTATGGGCGGGATGAAGCTACTCGGCGTCAAGTCGCTGACTGAGGGCGGGGGGATCGTCAGCGGCGTGATTGGGGCGCTCGCCAAGAGTTTCGAGTTGGACAACTCGATGGTGTCTCGTGCCATTGAGTCCCTTGCTTTGTCAGCCAAGTTCCTCGTGGGCTTCGCCGCGGTCGGAGTGATTATAACAACATTGGCCGCGGCGGCGGTGTTCGCCGGTATGGCCGGTCGAATTATAAGCTTTTTCGGCGCGGACTCGCCGATGAAGTCCCTCGCGAACCAAGGCGAGAGTATTGCTAACACGATCACGTCGCTCGTGGCTTCGATGGCGAACTTGCCTGCGGAAGGGTTGGTTGGTGTAATGTCCACTATGCAGCAGTCGGTGGGCTTCCTGACCGAGTTTGGGAAACTACAAGAGGTCATCGACGACATGTCGCCGGGGGCCATTGCCCGGATTGGTGAAAGCATTATGAACCTCTTTGGCGTGGACTCCCCGATGGAGAAGTTGCGCAGGCACGCTAAGGAGATTGCCAAAACCATCGGGACGATTCAGAACGAGATGTCGGCGCAGCTTATGACACCGAAGCAAATCGAAACGATGCAGAGTATAATCATTGAAGGCCACGTCGTCGCGGACGATAAAACAACGCACCAACTGCTCGGCCAAATCGTGGGTCTGTTGGCGGGTGGCCGCGGCGCTCCGGGCGCTCCGAGCGGGCAGGCGCGCCGTCCGGGTGCGGACGTGAATGCGCTCGCGAGGGGTGAAATCTAATGGCCGCTACGCAAAGCCTTCCTCAACAACTTGCAACGTTGTTCCCGTCTGCGCACGCGCAGTCACAGGTATCGGGGTCGGCGATCAGGACGCCTTCACCCACGACGCAGGGTGGCTCGGCCAACGCGCTGTTTCCTCGACCAGACTTGAATTATGTGAACGTGTCTATCCGCCTCGATCCGCAGTGGCTTCAACGGTATGAGCCACTTTGGAAGAAGCAGTTCGCCGTGAGCAGCAGCGCGGGGACGATGGCGACGGCGGCGGGCCTTACCAGTCAACTCGCAGCGGCGCAGGCTGCTAGAGACGTGCAAGGTGATGTACCAACAAACGCTGACCTCGGTGGGGCGGCGGCTCAAGCTGGTGCGTACAGGGGTGGTTATTCGATTGCCGCCGCGAGTTGGGTGGCGATGTTTATGACGCTTGATGAGGAAGGCATTACTGAGAGTCTGGAAGCCAACTACGCTGACACAGAAATCACGGGGCGGGCGGAGTCGTATTTGACGTATACCGGAACGACCAACCGTGAGATTCCGCTGACGTTTGTCTTTCACGCACAAAGGCCGCAGAAAGACCCGAAGACTGGTGCGGAGACGGGTGGGGGGCCGATGCGTGAAGTTGTGTGGCCCTGTCGGTGGCTTGAGGCATTGAAGAATCCGGTGATTAACATCGAGAAGCGCTTGTCTCACGCCCCACCGCCTGTGATCCTGAACGTGGGCGATCTTATCAAGAACGCGCGGTGTGTCGTAACAGAAGCGAATCCGCACTGGCTTGCCCCATTCGAGCCGGGGTCGATGTTGCCGCACGGGGCCGAAGTTTCAGTGACATTCCGCGTGGTGCGGAAGCCCTCAGCTACGCCCCCGAAGGTCAATTATTTCGCTTATGCTTTGGGGTAACAAAAATGGCCCTTACTATATCTCCGATGAGCCGGTTTAAGGACACGCGCGTCTTTGACGACAATGAAGGTAACGGGCAGCAGTTCGGCTTGATGGAGCCGCCACCTGAGTTTGAAGCTGACTTTCGGCAGGGGGAGGCGCGGCGGCATACGGTGCGCTTCGGTGAGGTCGGCTTCTTGGACAGGCTTGCCGTTGATTACTTTGGGGAAGGCCAAGAAGAACTGTGGTGGATCATCGCACTTGTGAACGGAATCATTGACCCTGATTACGACATGTACCCCGGACAGACGCTCTTGATCCCCCCGGCAGGACTGGTGTCTACGTTCACCGGGAGATCAGGAAATGCCTGATGAGAACGGGGATGTCCCCCGGATAGATCAGAATAATGGTGCGGACGCTCCCGCTGCGTTCACGAGGGCGGAGGCGCTTTCCAAGATGCAGCGGCTGTTGGCTGACCGTGATTCGTATGCTCCCTTGCTCATCGAAGTGGCTCTGATTGACAAAGATGGTAAGCAGACGCTTATCCCCACGTACTCCTTCCTGCAATCCCTCAGCATCGAGCAGGTGGGCAGGGGCGCGTGGACAGGGACGCTTGATCTATTTGACAAGGGGGATATCATGCCGGGGCAGGTCGGTACGCTTCTTGAAACGTTGGTGGTGACCCCCGGTGGCCCGAATGGGCAGACCTTCAGGTTCCGGTGGAATTGGGACAACCGGGAACTGCCCCTTAACGACGCCCCCACATATTATGGGATGCCTACGACGGTGGAGCCGGAGTTTACGGCGGAAGGTGTGGCGCTCAAGATTGACTTGGCGGCGCGTCAGTGGGGATCGAGGGCGTTGCGCGCGTTCCCGTTTAAGGATCAGCGGTGGAAAGATAAGACGGCCAGCGAAATCTTTACTGAGATCGCCGCGCAGATGAAGTGGGTTAACCCGGTGATTGAGGTCAGCAAGGGTAAACTTGAGGCAGTGTCGGTGCCGGAGAAACAAACCACCTTCGCGTTTATTCAGCAAACGCTCGTGGGGCGCGCCGTGAATGAAGACGGCGAGCGGTTTATGTCATTTATCGACAAAGCGGGGGTCGCGCATTTTCACACGAGGAACTACGGTAAGGTTCAGGGGGAAGATAGAGCGCCGCCGAAGGACGGCGCGGTTGACCCGGCGCTCCGAGCGGAGAGGTTGCCGCAGAAGAAGATCAAGATTGTTGTCGCGGCTGAGTATATGTTCGCGCGTGGGGTGATGGGCGAGGTCATCAGCTTCACCCCGACCGACTTTTCGTACTTCACGGCGTTTGCTGGTGGCGTCGATGCCGTGGGCGAGTCGGTTAACTCAAAGGATGGTGAGCCAGTGGCACACAAGGCGCGCGCGGACGAAGGTATTGATGGCGTGGCGGTGGGCGTGGTGTGTGATACAGAGAAGTACACACCGGACGTGCGCGATGATACTGGCGGCGCGGAAGAAATGGCGTACCTTCCAATCGGCGGGCGGGACACTACGGAGTCCGCGCAGCGCATGAGGGCGGCGTATGACTGGTTGCGGCTGCAAAAGTATGAGGCCGCGCTGGAAGTGAAGGGGACGCACCGCGTTGACATGTTAGATTACATCAACGTCTTTTATAAAACCGGCGACGGGGAGGATCATTATCTGACCGGCTGTTACCAAGTGTTAAAGGTTGTACACGGACTTGGGTCGAGCGGCTGGACGACTACATTCAATCTCGTGCGGCAGGGCTTGCCGGTTAAACCACCTGAATCTCTGACGCAGGCTGCGGCGACGGAGTTCAGCATCCGCGATTTGTGGACGATCTTGCATGACACCTTTGAGCAAGCTTGGACAGCGTTTCGGAGGCTTTGGTGAAGTACACGGGGCTATACCGTGGCGTGGTGGTCGAGTGCGACGACCCTGACAGGATGGGCCGGTATCGAGTCCACGTCCATCATGTCAACCGCCCGACGCAAACGCGCAGAGACATCTATGCGGCGCGGCGTGCTTACAGCAAAGACCGCGTGCAGTGGGACATCCTAGTGGCGGAACAAAAGCGCAGGATGGGAGCCGAGACTACAGACGGACAGGCTTCTGAGGCTCTTGCCGCGCTTGCCCCACCCGTTCTGCCCCCGACCGACCCTTACGGTCATCTCCCATGGGCGGAATTGGTCTCGACTGTGGGGAAGTACCTCGGTGACCCGCCGCCGTATGACGTGGGTGATACGGTGTGGGTGATGTTCGAGGAAGGCGATCATTTGTACCCTGTCATCTTCGGTGGTTGGCACACGGTCAGTTATAGCATCCCCGATTTGCACCCTGACCAGACCGTCGATTATCCCCGGACGCGCTTCTCGTGGATCAAGAGCGATCAGATGGGGAACGCCTTCGAGTTGTCGTCGATACCGGAGAAAGCGTGGGCCAAGCTCTCGTCAGGCACCGTATCTTTGACAACATGTCAGTCCGACATGTCGCTTTGGCTACGCTCGCCGGGGGGCCTCGTGGGGATCGACGCGGCGTTGTTATACGCGCACACAACGAAGACGTTTATTACCGGCAAGGACATTATACTTGACACTTGGGGCAGCGTTTCCCCCGGCGCTCCTGCCCGGCAACACATCGGGATATATTCGCAAGGCAGTTCGGACTTACTGGCGGACACGTACATGTTTATCGGCCAGTACCCTGACCGCAGCGATGTGGGAGCGAAGGCGGGAACATACGACCCGGCGACCATATACAGCATGGGCGACTTCTGTACGTACTCAGTCGATAGTGTCCCGCGTATTTACATCTCGAAGGTGAATGGCAACCTCAATCACACACCCCCGCACCCGGACGTTGACCCCGGTGGGGATTCGTCTGGTTGGCAGGATAATTACTGGAAGTGCCCCGCCTACGAAGTGAAGCGCGGCGGGTACGTGCGCACGTGGGCGCAACGTGTATACATCGGGATGGCCCCCGAAGCTTACGACCGGTACGCTGAGACCAGTAATTTGTATGTCCTTGGTGCGCAGGATACCGACTTCTTCGGGGCCTCGGCCACGAGCTTCCTGCTTCGGACATACGGTGCCCGAATGTATGGCAGCGACGAGTGGACGCACGCGCAGATCGTGTTGGATCAGTCCGGGGGGCTTGGGCGGGAGCGGAAGCCCGGTCAGGACTTGGCGCGGTGGGAGTGGCGGGGGACGCGTAACCAACACCTTCCTGCAAACACGGCGTATGCTGCGGGAACGATTACGCTCACGGCCCCGAACGCGGGTGACACGGTGACCATCGGGGACGGTATCATCCCGCCGATTGAGTTCGCCGCGGATGTGGCCCCCGGTGTACTACAAGCGGCGATTAACGCGAGCGCTTTGGAGATTACGGCGGCGGCTCCTGTCGGCTTCTTGATTGCTTTGACCAACAACAACACCGGGCCAGCGGGCAACGTCCCGATCATTTTTACGGGCGCTGGTATTGTTGCTGTTACCGGAATGGCGGGCGGTTCGGACGGCATCAATCCGGCAGACGGTGAGGGTGTCGTTTGGGCAAGCAACCGCTTGATTCTTGGCTCGGATCAGGATGTGGTGGTGGCCGGGCACCACAACTTCTTGGCGGAGATTACCGGCAGTGCCGCGGTCGCCGGGACGCAGTACAAGTACGACTTCAAGCGCCGTTGGAAGCAGTTGGCGGAGTACACACCTACGGCATGGAAAGACCAGCCACTCGATCTCGTCGTCGGCGATGTGCTCGACTCCACGGCAGCGACGCCGCGCCGGTATGCGTACAGTTTGAGCGAGTACCGCAATATCGGTGGTGGGCCGGTGGCGACAGGGACGCTTGTACGCGTGTGGGAAATCCCCTTCGTATCTGTGTTGGGCGCGGCGGGAGTACCAGCGGTTCACAACGTCGAGTATTGGTTTGAGCCGGTGGACACAAACACTGACACGCATAGGCTGACCTTCAAGTTCATTGGTGACTTGGATGAGCAAGACATCGATCCGTATTGGGATAGCGGTCAAGCATATCCGGGTAAGGTTGGCGACACGAAGGAACTCTACAACGCCACCGATACCACCGCCACAGCCGTTCGTTGTTGGTACGGCGACCCTGTGCGGGCAGGCTATGTGCATCGGCTCTCGGCTCACATGCAGAACCGTCTTTCAGCGGCGAACGCGCTGAAAGTGTACCCGGTGATCTACCTTGCCAAGAGTCCGTGCCCCGACATAACAGACCCGTGGCCGCTGGTGCTGACCGTCACCGGTACGCTCGATCCGGACGCCACCGGGATCTACGTTCGCTCCGGGAACTACAACGGGAAGCCGTGCTACGTCAGTCTCGACGGGAAGTATTGGTTATTCTTTGCCGACGCGGTGTGGAATATGGCAGCAACGAAATCCGCTATCCCGGCTGAGGGTTGGGACTCTGGTACA
>Ga0307928_10000052_pt1 | contig 60224 bp, 122 predicted proteins | sample AceLakmetagen232_FD_201815 | JGI IMG/M metagenome (GOLD analysis project Ga0307928, IMG submission 201815) | Saline water microbial communities from Ace Lake, Antarctica - #232 | ecosystem: Environmental > Aquatic > Non-marine Saline and Alkaline > Saline | place: Antarctica: Ace Lake...
GTATTGCGGCAGTAATTAAAGTTTCAGGCTTAACAACTTCAAGCAAAGCAGGCACTACAGCCCTTTTAAGTTCCGGAACTACTTGAGGCCGGGTTTCTTCCATGCTTAAAGCTTCAGCAGTAGCAGCGATCTTCTCACCTATCATAGGAAAAAAACCGCCAGTAGCAATAGGAAAACTCATAAGATTAAAAAGAACATTCTCAGAGGTTCTTCCAAAAAAACCTCTAGATTCAACAGGCAAACCCTCGCCGCCAGTTAATAAAGAAGCAGTTTGTCTAATTCGCTGAAACCCCTCACTACCAAAGAAATCTTGCTGCCTTTGCTGTGAAGCATCTAATCTTTGCTCAAACCTTTGGATTCTTTTTTCTTCTGGAGATAATACCTTGTCCACATTGAAAAAAGGACTACTAGAAATATCACCAGATAAAACTCCCATCCTTTCATTTTCTAACCTCTTTAATTCTTTCTCCTTTATTTTACTTTCGGTTAATTCTTGACTTGTAACTCCAGCACCTCTAGGACTCACAAGAGTTTCTGTGTCACTAGGGTAAGTTACTTCATAGAATCCTTCAGCACCTGTTCCGAAATCGGCAGTAGTACCTCCAACATCTACTTTTAATCCTGTAGGTGTAGATTCTGCACCGCCACCAAACTTCTCAGCAGTTCCTCGAGCAAATATAAGTGCGTTCCTTCGAGCAGCTCTTGCTTTATCTTCTTCAATCCTCGGAGATTCTTTTATAGTTTCAACCCTTACATCAGCAACCGTTAAACCTTTACCAGAAACACGTACTCCTTGAGCTGCTAAACTTTCTGCTGTTTCAACAGGTGCAGTATCAACTGCTACCCCTGGAGAACTCGCACTAAAGTTTGATGGACCTCCTCCGCCCCCTCCAGAACTTCCACTTCCACCACCGCCTAAACTTGGCAAGTGTGATTGTGGTTGCTGTGGTGGTGCAAAGTCTACAAATTGAGGAACTCTGTTAGAAGAGCCTGTATCAGGGTCTGATACTTGTGACCTAGAAGATTGTGCCACTACTTTCTTCTTTTTTTGTTGTGTTCCTGCTGTAACCATTATTATCCTCCACCCATAAATATTGGTCTCCATAAGTGAGCGTAATCAGTCAAGCGGTAACTGAAGTGAAGGCAAGCCCACACTAACAAAGAGAAACCTGCCAGTAATAAAGACTCTATCACCCAAAACCTGATTCCGAACTCAGGATTGAACTCACTCATTTAGTCACGCTCGGCAGTTTCATTCGTGCAATCACCAGCATTTGCTTCCTCTCCTTAACACTAAGGTTCCTTCTCTTAGCACTCGCAGCAGCCCTGTTCCTTGTAAGAACTAAAGCACGCTTCTCTTCTGCTGTCACGCCACCCTTCTTAACTTCTTTTATGCTACGAGCGAAACCTGTAGGGCTTGTCATGTCCATAATTCTGGCTAGCCTAGCACTTTTTGGTTTGCCGAACAAAGTATTCCCTGCCATTTAAGAATCACCCTTTCATGAATCTGTGACTTTTGATTCCGCTAGGAGCCACAGCCACAGCCATTTTTCTCCCGTTCTTTGTGGTTTTAACAGTCCACTTACTGCTCATGAAGCTTTTCTTGGTTTTTAAGTCGTAAAACTTTAGTTTTTCTGCCATTCTTTCATTTCCTCCGTTTCCTTACTGAACCAGTCTTTCCCTTTTTTTATGGGGCATGGCTCTCCGCGCATTGCTCTTTTTCCTTTACCGAACTCGCTTTTTTGGTAGCTGTCTTGGTACGGTCCTGTTCCGTCACGCTTTTTTTTAACTGCAAAACCCATTTTTTTTGTCATCCTCCTTGTTTTGTTTTTCACTTAATTTTGAATAGGCTTGCTGCGTTACTGAACAGTCCTAGCCCGATCATTGACTGTGTTGCTCCTTTCATTCCTGAGCTCATTCCTGTTCCTATGTTTCCTACTGCTCCTATTGCTGCTCCTGCTATTGGTGCTGCTACCATTAGTCCTATGAACCCTTTTATTGGCTCTAATACTTTCGTCATTGTTTTTTTCACCTCTTAGTGTTGTATAACGGTACGCCTTTGCCTTTTCCTTCTAGGTCGCTTACGTCGTAAGTTTGTACTTTTCCGAAGTCTTTCATGGTTACCATTCGCATCCCTCGCCGTAAACATTCAGGTCTATAAACTGTGCACAGCCTTTACAGTTCTTCTTACTCTTATTTTCTTTTTCTACTCCGAACCCGCATTGGTCTATCATTCGTTTCACCTCACTTCTTTTTGTGCTGCGTTCTTGTCAGCGGCTTTCTTTACTAGTTCATCAAAGGTCATTACTCCTTTCTCTCCTATATCTTCAATCTTTCTTTCACTCATTTTATTATCCTCCCCATACCTAAAAAGGTAGATTTATGTTGTTTGTCTTCAGTGAACTTTTCTCCTACTGGAGCAAGCACTGAACTCCTTGACTTTTTATCCTCAGCAGCAATTGCTTTTTTGAAAGCTGCTTGAAGTCTTTGTTCTAAAGCGAACCTATTAAGATCAGGACTTTTTTTCTTTGTTTTCTTCTTCTTTACCATCCTTTTCATTACCTCCGTTTCTTAATGAAGTCCTTAATGATAACCCTAGCCATATCAGAGACCTTACGCTGATTCCTATCAGCAACTTCCTTAAGCATATTATTATCACTAGAATTCATTCGAATCTGCAAAACCTTACTCATACTCATTGTAATACAAAGTAATAGCGCCACTCCTATAAATAACCCCTCTATAAAATAAGGGTATAAAACGAAAAGAAAAAGAAAAAAATGTTTTTTAGTCCAGCCAGTCCCTAGGAAACTCCACACCCTTATTCCGTAACTCACCAACAAGCCTACGCAAACCAGGCTTATCAGTTAAGCCCACGCGCTTCTTAAAAAAAGAGTGAAACCTAGAGTCCATAATCCTCACCTCAAGCAAGCCATCACGAAAGCCCTCGCCCGCGTTCACTCGCTTAAAAAAGCCAACGTCACCACTCATTTAGCTCCCCCACTAAACAGCACGTAACCAACAACCAAAGCTCCTACAACTATAAAAATCCACATCTTAGTGTTTATCTTAGTAGGTAATGCCTTAGCATTAGCTTCAAGCATCTTAATAATAACGTCCTGAGCGTCACTACTCCGTTTACCCGCACGAGCATCATAGTAGTCCTTAGTGCCGATAGCGTTCAAGTCCCACTCCGGCAAAACAATCGCGGGGTACTTACCCTTCCACAAAAAAACGAAGTCCAAACTACAATTATGAAGCTTGCCATCAACGATAATCATATCGTTCTTAACCTCAGTAATGGTAGGGACAATATTACGGTTACTCTTAAGCAAAAACACTAGCAGCCTACTCTTCTTAGCCAAAGTCTTGAACTGCCTACGAATCCCGTAAGGAATCTTAAACTGCTTATCCTTCTTGAACTTATCAACCTTACTCATCATATCAATGCGCTGACTCATGTGATCAAGCTTAGCGTTCAAGCCTTCAGGCTCCGCTACCTCAACAGTGCCGTCACCGCCGCCCCAGCTCTTATCCACCTTCTTGTTTTTGTCATCATTGTCTTCTTTCACTTGCTGCTTTTTCTTCTTCCATATCATTGTACACCTTCACTCTTTTTATAACCAAACAGTCCCTTCTTAAACTCTGCCTGAGGCTTAATCTTCTGCTCCTTCTTAATCTGAGTCACCAGTAACTGAGCGAAGAAACCTTTAAAGCCCATGCTAGTAGCGGAAATATCCTCGACCTGAGTTCTTAAGTGAGCAGCGACCTTATCCAGCTTCAGCACGTCGCACACACTAGCAACCTTAAGGAAGCCTCTTGCTTGAAGCATGTCAGCACTGTTAAAGTTAGCTACCTTCGTGCTCTCCTTACCGTCCTTGATCTCCCGAAAAAACTTTAGTGTAGTATCCTTATCAGGAGTTCCCGGAGCACTCGCCACGCCAAAGCTTTCTATCTGCCCTTGCGACTCCGCTTCAAGCTCAGCCTCAAGCTGCTTAAGCTCCTCGTCACTCATGTCATCCAAGTTAACTTCATCATTACTCGCCATCATTACCTCCTCCTCCCTTAAAATTAAATAGTTCAGCAGCCTTACCGCCACTCTTAGGAACTATTACTCTCACCCAAATAAAGTAAAGAACCATACCGATAACCGCAACGGTTATCAAATTATTAAAAACGTCACCGAAAACCGCCATTATTTATCACTCACCATTTTTAGTTCGTAAGACTGACCCCCAGCCACTAAAGGACCTTTCTTCATCCAGTAAATTATAAGTTCCTTAAACTCGCCGTCACTTAACTTGCTCGTTAACTCGTCCTGAAGTTTTTCTTTGCCAGAATCAAAAAGGGAGCTCCATGGAACTCTCTTATGACGATAACCAGTTCTTTGACCGTTTATCACGAGCTTACGCGAGACTCTATCTATCTCTAGCTTAAACATCTCGTTCTGGCATTGAAAAACAAACCTCACTTTCTTTTAGTCAAGAAGCTGCTTCATTAAGCGCTCTTGATTATTCAAAACCTTCACCAGCGCTGCCTCTACAGGGTACGCTTTACCTTCCTCAACGTCAACAACCATAGGCTGTGTTTGTGTAGGAACATCTTGAACAGTCCATCGCTCAGTCTTCTTAACCTTCACGTCCTCCTCCTGTGCTTCCTCGTCGTCTTCGTCATCCTCTACTTCTTCTTCGTCTTCACTAGTTTTCTTTTTTTTCATTTTAGCCATACGCCTCCCCTATTTTTTCAATACCTCCAACGGTAAGAAAGTAAGCTCCAACACAAAAAATTATCACGCCAAGTCCTATGCTGAAGTCGTTGTTGATGCTAGCGAACCCGTCCTTAAGGACTGTTACGCCTATAACCATTAAGCCCATGCTACTCACTGCTCCTATAGTGTAGTTGCGGACTGCTATAGCTATAACCAGGAATAAGAGCATGACTCCTGTCACTAAAAAAATGAACTGTATCATTATCGGTCATCCACCTTATCCCCGAAAGCCACTAGTATTTCGTCAAGCCAAGGAATTATTATTAGGTAAAAGCCTATGCCTGCAAGAATAATAATGATGCTTTGCTGAAGGAACACGTTAGTGAGTTGCGGAAACCCGTTGTTAAAAATGTCCAGGGCTGCAATGCAACTAAGCATTCCACTAATACTAACAAGCACTGGGTCTTCAAGCCACAAGCCCATCCCAAGCAGCGTGAAGAATATTATGAAAGCTATAACGTAAAGGTAGAACCTGTTGTTTAAGTCCTTAACTATTATCGTAGCGCTTTCTCCTTCACTAGTGTTAAGCAAGTAACTACCAGCTTCAGTGTAGTTAAAACTAATGTTGCACCTGCCAGTAGCGTCCTTCAACTCAAAGCTGCGAGTGCTTAACAAGTTATCATCATCATCCCATATCTTAACCGAGTCAGCACTACAGTTACCGCCGTAATCCCAAGTGGTAATGAACTGGCAAGGAACGTCACCAGGCTCGTTTATGTAAGAGCACTCATCATTATCTGCCAGTACTGGTAGAACTAATAATAAAGTCACTAACAAAATAATAAGTGGAGCTTTCATAATCCTTACTTTGTAGTTATCACTTTCCATTTTTCTCCGTTGATTGTTGCTTCAATAATTTTAAGGCTGCCTTGTTCCTGCACCACTTTTGTTTCTGTAGGGCTAACTCCTAACTTCTTACTGAACTTACTAGTCACCCAGTCACTAACTGATTTACTAGGCTCCTTATCAAGACTGAAGTCAAGAGCCACGCTTGAAGTTACTAAAACCAAAACTACCAAAGCAGTCACTAACGCTTTTTTCATACCATCACCCCAGTTCTCATTGCGAAAAGTTGGCTTCCGTGCTCCACGTACCTATTAACGGACTTGTTCGCTATAGTAAACGTTGAGTTCAGAGTGCAGTTAACCCCTCCAGTCACGCTCCACGTTGAAGGAACTGTTTGAGGAGCGTTCCAAAAGCAGTTATGAATAACGCTCCAGTGCCCGCTAACTGGTGCAGTGCAGGAGTCTGCCGAAACGTTCCGGATTGTTACGTTTAGTTTACCAGTGTAATTACTTATTGTTGGCTGATCTGTTTTGTTAGCGTAAGCAAAAAACTCGTAAGTGTTGTTTATTGTTCCTGTAGCGTTCAGTGCCCAAGTTACTAAGGAAGACTCCCCGGCTTTTAAGGTTAAGTTAAACGGGTTACGAGTGGTAGTGTAGAACGGGGTGTCTCCAGGAACTGTTGATACAAGCCCGTTTTTACCATCTCCAGATAATTCTTCAAGCATTGAGTACGTTGGTTCTGGTGAATGAAACTTGCTCACTTTCATGTTAGCCACTGCTCCGGTTCCGGCATTATGGTGATTAAGTGATATGTACCCTGTGGTGTAAGTTGTTTCACCAGTAAGTAAATCAGCTAAACTACCATTAACGTACCATGAATGATTACCGGTTTGGTCTCTTGTAAGTTTTGTTTTAACCCACGTGCTAGCTTCACTAAACACATCCAAACCAGTTCCTGAACCGCCTTCTAAAATAACTTCTGTAGAGCCTCCTCTTACGTCAACTCTTGCATGGTACCTTTCATTAGTGGATGGGGTGGTGTCTTGGTAGTACTGAATTGCTGCTATAACATCTGTCTCGTACATGTCAGCTTCCACCGCAAAAGAACCATTCATTTGGTAAGTTAATGTTCTTATGTTAGTTGTCGAGCTGCTTAATGATACTGCTTGTTTACCGCCAACTACAGAGTAGTTTCCTGTTCCTTCAATGCTTGTCCATTTGTGACTATAATTTCCGGTAGCGTCATCAAAGAACTCGAACGTGGCGGTTCCATTACTAAGGTTGTTTACTGCATCATTACCGTAATACATGAATATGCTAGCTGGTTCTGTAGTGATGTTCTTATCTACCTTAACCCATACTGTAGCGTTCTGTGCCGTGCCGTTACAGTTCTCTATGTAGTAATCGAGAAGTGCGTCTTCACTTCCATTAAGGAATCTTAAGTCATTACATGCGTCACCCCAATTAAAGTTAGCTCCTACGTTTGTAGAGTTAAGCCTAAGCTTAGTTTGGTAATCAGTGCTTGTGCTTCCTGCCGCTACAGAAACACTAATTTGTTGCTTGTAATCCCAGTCATAACTCCACCAAGTTATTGGGTCTAGGCTTACGTTAACTTGCCCGCAGTCATCATTAAGGCAGGTCACGTTCACTATGAAGTTAAAGAACAAGTTAGTGTCTACGCTAATGTTAGTTTTTGGGGAGACTAAATTGATTAGTATTCTTGGCTGCGCCATTGTTTCAAAACAAGTCGTTACTGAATTGTTCACTTGCCCTAACGAGTCATTCGCGAATCCTCTCCAGCAAGTCAAGTTTCCTTTAGGACTCGTGATGTTAAAGCTTGAGTTAAGTCTTATGCTCGATTCCGAAGTTTCAGTGAAGCTGTAATTAACCCAGCTTCCTGATGCGTTGGTTTCTATCCAAGCCCAGTCTAGCTGCACACCATCAGTCACCGTGAAGTTAGCACTAAAGTTTTGGTACCTGCCGAACTCTTCACTACCATTAACCAAATCACTAAATACTGGTGGGGATGAGTCCGCCGTGACTTCCCTCTCATTAGTGCTTGCACTATTAGCATCAGGCGAGGTGTCTTCACAAGTTACTGAGTAAGTGTAAGTGGTAGTGTCCGAAAGCGTCATTGGCACTGTGAAGTTAGCGTAAGTTCCTGCATCAAAATTGTTAATTGTCATCTCGTAAACTGTGGTGTTAACTGATATTCCTTCAGTAATGTTAAAGCTCATTAAGTCAAAGTACCCGCCACTACCTCCAAAAGCGTCTTGAAACACTGAAAGCTTAACACTACTAGTCGAGACTTGTGTAGTTAAGTCGTAATCTATAAAGGAGTTTTGAGCGCTGTTAGATGCCTCGTACCATTCAGTAGGAGTTATGTAGGTTGAACCATCCCAGTAACTAATGTTATAAATTGTTCCATAACTCCATGTGTAAAACTGCCCCCAGAACAAGCTTGCACTCTTAACGTACTTTAATGAAGAGAAATTAATCGTGATGAAAGTGTTACTAAAGCTTCCTTCTCCTATTCCAGTTGCTGTGGATAAGTCTAGTAAGTCTCCTAAAGCTCCAGTGCCAATGCTAGAGCCAGTAGCCGTGATTGAACTAGCGCTAGTGTTAGCAATGTTCTCGTTACTATCAGTGCTTCCAAGAAACTCCCAGGTAAGGTTACACCAGCTCACGTTCTCATTACTCGTCACGTTTATTGTAGGTCCTGTAAAGACTCCTGTAGCGTTATCTGGAGTTGGAGCAGTATAGTTTATTATTGGTGCTGTTTGGTCTCTGGTTGAAACAAAAGTTCTTTCTTCAGTGCAGTTCATGTTAGTGAATGTGTCATTAACGCAAGCAAAGTAAGTGTAAGTCCCGGAAGAAATATCCTTACTGATTGTTAGTAAGTACTTGTCAGTATCATACTTGTAAATGTTATGACTGTACAACTCCATAATTTCATCGTTGCTTAACGCCCTAGTCCAAACTTGAACTTCATCAATCTCCCCCTTGAAGTACCGTTTCCAAGCACCATTCCAGCCGATAGTAAATGTGTCGCTTCCGCCACCCATAGCGTGAGCGTCAGTCTCGCTTGACTCTCCAACTCCATCAACGTAAATCGTGTAGTTAGTTCCTTCTTTAACTCCTACAACCCAGTGCCACTCACCATCATTCACTGTGGTCGTGCTGATTATGTAATTAGCGTAGCCAGCGTCATCAACAACAATATTAGCAAACCCGTTACTGTCAACCAGAATGGTAGCCCAGTCAGAGCCGTCCTGGGAGGATTGTCTCTTACTCATTACAACGTCATTATCACTGGTTGTTTTAATCCAAGCTGCCTGAGTAATAGATGCTGGGCTGCTTGGTATTCCGGAAACATTAACCATATCGCTTGAGCCATCAAAGCTTAAAGCACCAAAGTACTTACCTGTCAAGTTAGCAAACGCTCCATCAATAAGGCAAGTGTTATCTTGCAAGCTCGAGTCCTTACACACCGTGCTGTTTTCTCCTAGTGCTGAACGGTTATCAAAGTTAAGCAAAAGCTTCAAGGCTGAATCATAAAAGCTGTAGTTAGTTCCGTTCCAGTTATACACTAAGGTATCCAGGTTTGTTTCTGTTACTGAAACATTAACGTCTAAAGTAGCGTTAGGTGAAATAGTGTTGTTGATTGGTGTGTTATCTATGAAGCTTATTATTGGGTAAGTGGTGTCGGGGTAAGTGTTTTGTTGCGTTGACGTTAACCCCCAATTGTTTTGTGAGTCATTACAGTAAGCATAGTAGTAGTACGTCTCGCTTTCTGTAAGCCCAGAAATAGTGAAGTTTGCGTAAGTTCCTGCGTTATCGTTACTGACTGTCATGTTGTAAGAATTTGTTAAGGCTTCTTGACCCTCAATAATTTGGTACTCCATTAAGTCCCAGCTACCCCCATTTTGACCGTTACTGTCTTGTATAACTCGTAACTTAATCCTATCTGTAATAACTGGTGTTCCAAGAGTGTAAGTTACGTAAGAGCCTTGCGCTGTATTCGCGCTTTCAGCCCATTCAGTAGGAGTTACCCAGTGAGTATCATTCCAGTAAGAAAAGTTGTAAACTGTACCGTAAGCGAACGTCCAGAACGTTCCCCAGTAAACCTTCACGCTTTCTACTTGTTTATCTTCTGTTAAAACTATTGTGATGTTAGTGTTCGTGTTGCTTCCTTCAGAGTAGCCTGTGTTAGTGTCTTCATCAATTAAAGTTGTTAAAGCTCCAGAAGCTGAAGTGTCTCCTTCACCGCTGATAGAACTGCGAGAATCGTTAGCCAAGTTATTTCCGCTTTTTGCTCCATCGTAATAAGTCCAGTTAAGCAAGCACTCACTCACGTTTTCTGTTGATGAAACATTAATTGTTTCGGTTGCTCCAATGTCGGCTTTGTTAGTTGGTGATGGACTTACGAAAGTTAGGGATGGGCTTGTAACGTCTCTTTCTGAAATAAGAGTTCTTGTTCCTGTTTTTCCTGAATTGGTCGAGTTGGATACGTAACCGTAATAAGTGTACGTTCCGGCTATTATGTTAGTGTAGTTCATTGAGTATGTCCAGTAGCTTTGGTTAAGTCGCTGGAGTTGCGTGCCGTACATTCTTAAAACGTTATCGCTACTCATTGAGTAGTTCCACACCATGATTTCATCTATTAATCCATCAAAGTCATCTGTGTTTCCATCTCTTGAACAAATATGGCTTGGTCCTGCCTTTACATTAATAGTGAATGCGGAGGTTCCTTCCAGAACACCATCAACGTACAGTGACTGAGTAGTTCCGTCATTAGTGTAAATCATGTTGTGCCACTGATTAATTCCGAGGTCGGAAAGCTTGTTTGTTCCGCACAGGTTAGCACTGTAAAAGTGCACTCCTACAGGATTGCCACTGCACTCGGCGGACTTTGTTTCTAGGATGGTCGAGCCGTACTTACTGCCTTGCTCATCTCCTAAAGTGAATAGTGGCGCACGGTTTTCTTGACCTGTCTCGTTTGCTGTTGGGAAGAACCAAGCAGAGATCGTGACTAAGTCGTTGCCGTCAATTCCGATGTTGTTAGTTACTGCATCAGAGTTATCATCCTTGAAGTCCCATGCGCTGCCGAACTTACCGCTCTTGTTTACATAGATGGCTCCTGTTTCGTTAGTGGCGTTACCTTTCAGTAAACTAGTGTCCTTGGCGTAGCCTTCATACTCTCCTAGGTAAGTTAGGTTATCCATTGAGAGATAAAACTTGAGCCTGTCATCTATTATTGTGAAGTTAGAGTTATTGAATGAAAAAATTAACTGGGTCATGTTCCATGCGTGAACTGTCATGTTAAAGTTTGCTGAGTAGTTCAGTCCAAAGTTTGTATTATTATCAGGTGTGAAGTCCTCAAAGGTTATGTTAGGGTACGATGGAATTGGAATACCAGTGTAATTAACTGCGTAAGTTTCTGTACTGAATACTCTAATTTCATTGTATGTTGCGTTTACAGTTATATTTCTCAGTCCCATATTTACTCCTGGCATAGTTACATTAACTTGCCAAAAAGGGTCTGTATAACCAAATTCTTTTATATAATCTACAGAACATCCTGCATCTGAACAGTTTGTATCACAGTCATCTAGATTACATGAACCACAAGCACCTGATTCTATAGAATTACACGATTCAGATGCAACTACTGTAAAATCAACATCATCATTATCAGCATAATTGACTGTAAAACATGTTCCTAAAGGGTTAGAAGGTACATAACCAATTTGACATCTTGCTTTTTGTTGTCCTAATTCGCCACTTATTTGAATTACTTTTGAATATTCTCCATCTACACAAGAGGCATCTTGTCTCCAAACTTGATGCCAACTTCCATTATAATAACTTATTGCTAAATCATTATTAACAGAACCTACATGACAATCAAATATACAGGATATGTTTACCATATTTCCTATAATTACTGTTGTTGCATTTACAGTAACTTCGTTTACTAAAAACCCTCCGCTAGAATAATAACCTCCTGATGCACAACCATCAAAACTATAATCTCCTAATCCTGGGTCTATTCCTTCGCAACTTGCTCCCCATACTCCAGAACAAGTTCTTGGGGTAGCATCTGTAGCTGCTACAGTCCAATTACATTGACTACAATTATTACAAGTAGCTTCTATTGCGTTGGCACTACAATCAAGTGTTCCTGTACATCCTAATATTTGTTTAATAGGGGCTATTATGCCATCAATAGTTATATTATTGATACTTACTCCTGTTGTTCTATTTTGACTTATATATTCTAATGTAAAATTTATTGTTAAATTAGTTCCATTTTTTACATCTACTGTTTGTACAGTTGTTGGATTAAAAACATTTATTGTAGGTGTGGGTGGAGATGGTATGTCTAAATAGCTGTAGTATACATCAGCATTGTCTGCGAATACGTAGTTGATTTGGCTATTTAATCTGTTACTTCTTGGCCAGTTTGAATCTTGAATACTAAAATATTGACCGTCATCATCCGTGTTTGTCATTCGTGACCAATTAATACCTGCTCTGATGTTTTGGATAGTAGTATTACTATATTTTATATTACCATCATCAAGAGGGTTGTCTGTACCTATAAAAACAACAATTTCACCGTTATATACTGCTTCTGCTTGAGAATAATAAGCTACTGGATTTAATTGTTGGCAAGTCCAATTATAAGGGTGTGTTGTATTACCTAAACAAACTTGAGATGAAATAACTCCACCATTCCATACTAACAAGATTAAATTATCTCTTATACTAATAGTCGGACCATCTTGAACTATATTGCCCCCTACAACTTTTATTGGTTTTCCCCAACCTTCAGTAGTCGGATTGTTAGATACTATATACAAATCGTCTGACGTTTTTCCTAAACAAACTATCCATGGATAATTATCATCATCTATTTCAATATCACAAAAATCTGCATCTACTGTTGAATTCCCCATAGCCGCTATTTTTGTTCCTAATGTATCAGTGGTAGTATAATATGCTATATCACTTAATGTTGAAACAAAATGACCAACATTATTACTATCCATTGCACCAGAAGGATACCCTGTATTCCCATCAAAAGCATCAGAGCTAATCTCTGTCCACCCATTTATTCCACCATATGCTACTTCAATATTTCCTACATCTGCATACCAATATGAGCTACCATTATCTTGGGTTATTATACCAGTCGCCAATGTAGTAGAACCTGATGGTGTTCCGTTGTCTATCCAAGTCGTACCATTATCATTAGATTTATAGTATTCTGTAACATCGCCATTACCTATATAAAGTGTTTGTAACCATCCATCAGAGGTATAAACAAGATTATCGTTCCATTCGAAAATCATAGCATAGTCATCTGCTGTTGAATCTATTTGTACTGAGTCCCATCCTAACTTAAAAGAAATGTTTTCTAAAATATCGTAAGTAATATTGAAACATTTATTAACTATTTTTGTTGCTTTACTCAAATCTATTTTATCTTGAACAATAACTTTTGCATCACCTATTAGTTTTGTTATAGGTATTTGAGTTATATCTTTTGCTGTTAAAGACAATTCAGTTTCATAAAATGATTTATCATTGAAACCAATACAGAATTCTGTTGTGTTGTCACTTATTATTGTATAATTAACATCTAAATTTATCTCATTCCCTGTTTTATTTATTTTCCATTTCTCAAGTTCTGTTATAATACTTTTAACAGATGGGGTATTCTTTTGTAATTCAGGGTCGAGACCCTCATTAGTATCTCCATCATCTAATCCTACGAGTGCCCCGCCACTCAACTCACTTGTAAAAACCTCATCCTCACTTCCGAAAGCAAAGTAACTAACAGGAATCAACAATAATCCTAAAAGCAATACCGCTACCATCTTATTCATCTTTCACCCTCTAATAATCAGCCCGCTACCATTATTGTACATCGTGCTGTTACAGTCAGCGTCAAAGCAGTGCTGGAAGCCAGCGTAAGTCGTTATGTTAGTAGAGTTAAGCGTTCCAGTCATCGTAAAGTTACCAGCATTAGCGTAATTCATGTAAGCCACACCGCCCTGACTGCAAGCTCCACTAGCGTTACAGTTAGTGTCTGTGGCGTTAGTGTAAGGAGTAATAGTTAAGTTAACAGCTTCAACCATTAAAGTTTGATTGAAACTCTGAGCATCACTCAATACCTGAACAAGAGTAACATTAGTGTGCGGAGTGATAGTAACATTCAAAGCAGTAATCTCATCACTCTGATTAAAATTATCAAGAGTAGTTTGGTTAAAAGCTAAAGAACCACTCACGTTAATCAACCACAAGTTATCAATTAACCAACGAGTCTCTAAGCTACTAGAGTTAACACAAACTCCAGTTCCACTTAAAAATTCTGTAGCGAAGGTGCACGCTGACGATGCGTTAGTATCAATGAATGAAGCATTAGTGTGAGGACTAATAGAATTATTCACAGCATCTACCTCACCACCAAGACTCGTATTCAAAGCGACTATAGCACTACTCTGATTGAAGCCTTGTAATGTTGATTCATTCAAAGCTAAGACACTACTTAAATTAATAATCCAAATGTTATTCAAGCCCCACCAAGTATCAGTAATAGAATTATTAAACAACTGAGCATCCGTGAGGTTCTGAACATGAGTAACTAAAGTGGTGTTAGTATGAGGAGTGAAGTTACCACTCTGATTAAACTGTTGAGCATCTAAAAGAACTTGAACAAGAGTAACATTCGTGTGAAGAGTTCCTGAAACAGAAAGGCACTGAAAGTCAGTGCCGTTAATCATATGGAAAGATTCTCCAGCAGGACAAGTATCGTTTAAGTAAGTGTTCGTGTCAGTAGTGTTAGTATGGTAAGTAGAGTTTTCTATTCCAGCTTCCTGAAAGTTATTAGCACCAACCAAGTCATTAATCAATCCAGTAATCCAAGCAATAACAATACCGAGCTTACTCTCCCCATCACTCTCCAACTGAGTACTATTAAAATCAGAGTCAGTCAAAACATTAGTATCAGTAACGTTGGTGTGCGGGCTAGTATTATTAATCACAATCTCACCCTGACTAACAAACTGTGAGGCGTTAGTAGCGTTCAAAAACTCCCAAGTAAACAAGTCAGTTTTAGTTAAGTTAGTGTGAACAGAAGAACCACTCGCATTAGTGTGAGGACTAATCAAACCAAACAAAGAAGAGTTAACCAACTTTACTAAAGTAGTCTGATTAAATAAATCCGAGTCTGTTAAAATCTGTACTAAGGTTACATTAGTCAAGGTTTGGTTAAAGACTTGAGTAAGGTCAAGTATTTGTGCATCGGTTCTATTTGTGTGCGGTGTAACACTCGCATTTGTGTGAGGAGTAATTAAAAGTGTTTCGTTAAATTCTGTTGCGATAGTTCTTATCTCAGCATCAGTACGATTAGTGTGAGCAGAGGAATCATTAATAACAATCTCTCCTTGTTCAACATAATCCTGATCTTTAACCCATTGAGTTTCATTAAAAGTCTTGTTTACAAAACCCCAAGTCTCCAAGTCAGTAATTGTTAAGTTAGTATGAGGGGTTCCACCAGTATAATTTATTACACTAAAATTCAAACAGTTACCAGCACCAATCAATAATTCATTTCCTCTACAGATAGTTGTAACATTAGTATCAACAAAACTTTTAATATATCCAAAAGTAGTTATGTCTCCATCTGTTAAATTAGTGTGTGGTGTCACCGTAGCATTTGTGTGAGGTGAAGTAGAAGCATTTGTATGAGGTGTAATTAAAAGACTTTCATTGTAAGCCTGTAGATATGTCTCAGATAAATTTGTGTGGGGTGAGGTACTTGCATTAGTATGTGGTGTAATTAAAGAAGTTTCATTATATGCTTGTAAATCAGTCTCTGATAAATTAGTATGAGGAGTAACTGTAGCATTTGTATGAGGAGATAAACTAGCGTTTGTATGTGGTGTAATACATTCAGTACCACTACATATTCTACCTGAAGCATTAATATCTCCACTGAAGTTTAATGTTATTTCATTAATATCAACGCTTGTTATATTTCCTGCTATAAACAAACTTCCATTAAGCCACAAGTCTCCTTTGTTCATTATGTAATCAAGATATAGGTTTGATGTACAGCTACCAGCTACTGAACAGTTACCACTAAATCCTAAGTCTAGAATATCTGAAGCAGTTAAGTTTGTATGAGTTTTATTGAATGGTTGCAAATCGTCATTACTCAAATTAGTATGAGGTGAGGTACTTGCATTTGTATGCGGGGTGATCAATAATGTTTCATTGTAAGCTTGAAGGTTAGCTTCAGATAAGTTTGTATGAGGACTAGTACTTGCATTAGTATGTGGTGTAATTAAAGAAGTTTCATTGAATGCCTGAAGCTCATCATTAGTTACATTAGTATGTGGAGTGATAGTTGTGTTAGTATGCGGAGTGATTAATAATGTTTCGTTGTAAGCCTGTAAGTCTGCCTCACTAAGGTTAGTATGAGGAGTTACAGTAGCATTAACTGCTTCTATCATCAGTGTCTGGTTAAAGTCTTGTGCATCAGTAAGGTTCTGAACGTGAGTAATCAGTGTCGTGTTAGTTAATGTTTGGTTAAATCCTTGCAAGTCATCATTACTCAAATTCGTGTGCGGAGTTACTGTAGCGTTAGTATGAGGAGTAATTAATAATGTTTCATTGAACTCTTGACCTATAATTCTAATCTCAGCATCAGTACGGTTAGTGTAAGGAGGAAGCAAACCCAAAACATCAGCCTCAGTAAGATTAGTGTATGGAGGAATTAATGAAATTATATCATCACTAGTCAAGTTAGTGTGTGGGGTTACAGTAGCGTTAGTGTGAGGTGTAATTGTGATGTTTAAAGCTGTTATCTCGTCACTCTGATTAAAAGGCTGAAGGTCTGCTCCTGACAAGTTAGTGTGAGGTGTAACACTAGCATTAGTGTGAGGAGTTACAGTAGCGTTAGTATGATAACTGCTATTCTCAATGCCCGCAGTCTGGAAGTTATTGCCACCAATCAAGTCATTAATCAATCCCTCAATCCACGCAATAACAATACCTAACTTACTCTCTCCATCGCTTTCCATTTGAGTACTGTTAAAGTCCTCATCAGTTAAAACATTCGTATCAACAACTGTACTGTTGGTATGCCAACTGCTATTCTCTATTCCTGCGACTTGATAGTTCTGGCTTTTCACCCAATCAGTTTCATTCCCTGTAATGTTAAAGTCCTGAGCATCACTCAAGTTCTGAACATAAGTAACCTTAGTTGTATTAGTGTGCGGTGTTATCGTAGCGTTCAACGCAAGAATTTCATCACTCTGATTCCACTCCCTACCAGCAGTAGTCAAGTTCAAACCAAGATGCGTTCCATTAAAGTAAAGCCACTCATTACTAAGCGTAGCAATCTGCCAATCAAAAGCGCCCAAGAACCAGCCGCCAGAAATGTTATACTCAGCATCCCAATTAGAAGTTAAAGGAACAGAACCATCTTTATGAACAGATAACGGGTCACTTTCAGATATACCTGTAGCAGAACCAACCTTAGTCTTCCTCAAATCAATAAACCTACCAGTCCAAGAATCATCCTTAGCCCTACCACAATAAGCATAAGTCAAAGCACAAGAATAAACAAACTGAGGAGGCAAATCATAAACCAAAGGACTAACTTCAGTATCCAAACAATTAGCCAAGTTAGAATGAGTAACCGTTTCAGAAGCAGCCATCTGATGTAGCGTCGTTGTATCAGAACCATCCTCAAAACCATTAGTACACATAAAATATCGTCTATACGAAGAAGGAGAAGAACACTCAACCAAGTCAGAGCCATCATCACAATGAGTCAAGTTAAGCCCAGTCTGCTCATCATGAACCCAAACACCACTATCCCTATACACAAAATGAAAACCTTCACCAGCACTATTATTCTGCTCTGAAGCAATAGCTGTACTTCTCAAATAAACGTACTCACCAAAACCAATAGTTATGTTCGGAAAAGTTTCTTCTGTTCTTCCCATTCCACTAAGCACAGTAAGATGACTCAGTTTAAGAATAAGCTTCCTCACCTTAATATTAATCCTACTCTCAACAGTAACTCCACTAATTGTTTCAACACCACCATCCGAAACGAGAACATTAAAAATGTCCTGTATTCCACCAGGACTAACATCAGTAGTTATGTATATTGCAAAAGTTGTTTTCTGAACGGCACAATCATTATCCACGTAAACCACGTTATGAGTATCATCAGTTAAAACAATAGAGTCAGAAGTTAAATTACAATACTTTATTGTATTGTCTGATTGCTGAAGTCTAACAACCAAGTCAGGATAAGTACAAGTCAATCCATCACAAGAAATATTAACCTTCGCATCACTATCAATCTGTCCAGCATAAATAACGCTAGAACCCAAACTGCCATCTAAAGGCTGACCACTAAAGTAACCGTTTGCTGTAATGTTTTGGAAAGTCGGACTGCTTGTTGTATTCACGTACTGGTCAATCTTCCTATAACCCATCCCAGCAATATCATCATCAGTAAGGTTAGTGAGGGTTTGATTAAAACTTTGCATTGTTGATTGATTAATGGTCACGTTTCCAGAAGAATTAATCAGCCAAGTCTCATCCAAGTCCCACCTATCACCAGTACCACTAGCGTTAGTGTGAGGAGTAATCAATAAAGTCTCGTTAAAAGCCTGAAGCTCAACATTAGTCACGTTAGTGTGCGGAGTGACTAGTAAGGTCTCATTGAACTCAGAAGCAATGGTTCTGATCTCTGCATCTGTCTTATTAGTATGTGGACTTGTAGAAGCATTAGTGTGAGGAGTGATTAAGGAAGATTCATTATAAGCTTGAAGGTCAGCCTCACTAAGATTAGTATGAGGGGTAACCGTAGCATTAGTATGAGGAGTAATTAGTAATGTCTCATTGAACTCTGAGGCAATAGTTCTAATCTCAACATCAGTACGGTTAGTGTGCGGACTTACTGTTAAAGTACACAAGTCACTAGTTGCCCCAGTTACATTACTACAGTCCAACTCACCAATTAAGTTAGCAGCGTAAACCGTACTCCATCTTAAATTAGTCTTCCCAAGATTAAAAAGATTATCTACGGCAGGAAACCAAGAACCATTCATGCTGGTCTCACTTACATCAACACTCGTGATATTACCAAAGATAAAAAGACTTCCATTAATCCACAAGTCATGCTGATTAATCAAACCATCACCATAAATACTATCTGAACAGCTTCCCGTAACAGAACAATTACCACTAAAACCAAAATCAAGAATATCAGAGTAAGTTAAGTTAGTGTGCGTCTTATTAAAAGATTGCAAGTCATCACTACTCAAATTAGTGTGTGGACTCTGAGTAGCATTAGTGTGAGGAGTAATCGTAATGTTCAAAGCTGAGATTTCGTCAGATTGATTGTAAGGCTGTAAATCTGTACCTGAAAGATTAGTATGTAGGGTGATAAGTAAAGATTCATTATAATCTTGTAGGTCACTCTCACTCAAATTAGTGTGAGGAGTAACCAACAAAGTCTCATTAAACTCAGAAGCAATAGTCCGTATCTCAGCATCAGTACGATTAGTATGAGTTTTATTAAAAAGTTGCAAGTCAGTATTAGAAAGATTAGTATGAGGAGATTGAGTAACATTAGTGTGAGGAGTAATACACAAAGCACCACTACAAACTCTACCAGAAGCATTCAAGTCACCACCAAACAAACCATTACGCCACAAAAAAGTTCCAGAACCAATATCAAAAAAGTTAGTGATGGAAGGAAGAAAACTACCATTAACCTTAGTGTTAGTCACGTTCAAATCTACTTGCACACCTATAACACTAAAGTTACCGAGAACAGTCAAGCTACCAGTAATAGTACCGGTTTGGTCTTTACGCAAGAACCAAGAATTAACACTTGTATTAACTGCATCTATCTCTCCAGCCAAAGCTGTGATATTAGCACTCTCATTAAAAGGTTGTAATTCATCATTAGTAAGATTAGTATGAGGAGTAATCGTGGCATTAAGAGCCGCTACCTCATCACTTTGATTAAACAAGTCAGAATCAGTAAGGTTCTGAACATGAGTAACTAAAGTGGTGTTAGTAAGTAACTGTGATGTTGCATTGGTGTGAGGTGTTATCAAAGCTGTGTCATTGAAAGCTTGTAAAGTAGTCAAGTTAACACTCAACAAACCACTCAAGTTAATCAAGTAATTATAATCCAAAGCCCACCAAGTATCAGTATCCGTAAAAGAAGCGTTAGTGTGAGGAGTAATCAATAAAGTCTCGTTAAAAGCCTGAAGCTCAACATTAGTCACGTTAGTGTGCGGAGTCACAGAAGGATCAACCTCAGCAGTCAAAAAACTTTGAGCAGTAACCCAAGCAGTCTCATTATAAATCGTGGTGTAAAAACCGAAACCCTCAATGTCACTCTGAGTCAAGTTAGTATGCAAAGAAGAAGCATTAGTGTGAACGCCCGTACTCCAACCACTATAATCCACGCAAGAACCATCACCCTGCAAAAACTCACCAGCCCCACAAGCAGTCGAAGCATTAGAGTCAGTATCAGCAACAGAAGTCACATTATAACAAGAACCATCCCCACCAAGATACTCACTACCACGACAAACAGTAGAAGCATTAGTGTCAGAAAAGTTTTGGTCAAACAAGTTAATACTAAGCTCACCACGAGTATTAGTCCAGTAAGTCGCAGCAGAAACAGAAAAAGAAAAAAGAGTAAAAACTAAAAAAAAGAAAAATAGCTTACAAGTTTTGGGAAACAGGCCTCTACAAAATACCTGCATTCCTTAAACCTCCAACAGCCAGACTAACACCAGCAGCCATAATTCCTAAAGCAAAAAACAATGTAGTCAAGTCAAGAATCGTTGCAGAACTTCCAGTCACGTTCTTATTAGCAACTGTACCGTTCTCGTAAATAGCAGCATTAACACTATCCGCAATCGCAGGAATCAAGTTAACACCCACAACCAAAACAACAAATCCTCCCAGTAAGTTTCCGAGCATTGTAACATTATCACCTTCCAACTTAATGTAAATGTGTTACTCCTATTTATAACCCCTCTACGGTGAATACGAAAAAAGAAAAAGTTAAGAACTAAAAAAAAGCTCAAAAAAAAAATAAATTTTTAAGCGTTACTTCTCAATAACACCCAGACCCTTCATTGCAATAGCCGCACCCGCAATCATCACTGCAATAGCAAAGAACAACAATGTCAAAGTCATCAAAGTTCTACTAGCAGTATCATCAAGGTAATCATTCCTCTCATGATCGTAGTCAACCTTTAAGCTAGTCTGGTTATAAGCTTTACTCTCATTATCCGAACCAAGAGTTACAGTTCCATCAGCCGCACTTATAGTGTAGTTCGTCGAGTCAACAGCTCCAGTAGTCCCATTATAAACGTACTGGGTCCCAGTAAGGTTTCCGAATGCAAGACTAACAGCAGTACCACTAACAGCAGTAAAACTTTCATTAGCCTTAAAATCAGAGAACTCAGTCAAGTCGTACACCGAGTCACCAATAACTCCAGTGAAAACAACACCTATAAGCAAAACTATAAAACCCATAACGATCAAGTTTAAGTCCGCTTCCATAGCCATATTATTTTTTTACCTCTCAATTTTATCACGTTGAATGTAATCCGCTTTCCTTAATAAAAAAAGCTAAAAAAAAAGGGGTTTTTTGGAAAAACAAAAAAAAAAGGGTTTAAGAACTTTAGCCTAAACAAAAAGAGGGCAAGCCTAAACCAAAGCACAAACCAAATTAGTGTTAATCCAGTTTCCTAGTAAGTGCCTAAGAGCAGCCTTATACAAGGCCTGCGTTTCTCAAACCACCAACAGCCAGACTTATTCCTGCAGCCATGATACCTAGCGCGAAGAACAAAGTTGTCAAGCCAAGAATTGTGCTTGAAGCTCCAGTAACGTTTCCGTTTTGTGCAGCAACAACTTGGTCAGCGACAGTTGGGATAAGGTTAACACCTACAAGGATTACAATAAATCCTCCAATTAAGTTTCCTAACATTCTTTACTATCACCTTCCAAAGAGAAGTAAAAGCGTTACTCCTATTTATAACCCCTCTATTTTGGAACCAATAGTTTTATAAATGATAACGATTATCCTAAGAAATAGGAAAAAAATTGAGGTGTTGTGTGATGAGTAATGAGCAAAATGAATATGAAGATTTTATCGCATTCTTAGATGACGATGACAAAAAAAGAGAGTTATGGGTTCAGATTCTAGAGATCGGACCAATGGTTCGGTTCAAACTTAAAACAGGAAAGATATTTAGCATACCATCACACAGAATTCTAAAAGTAAAACAAGAAGGTGATGAATAATGAAAACACCTTCTTTTATGAAAAATCCATACCCTAAACTAAAATTTTCTGATTTTGAATTAAAGAAAAAGTATAATTTCATTCTTTTAGACGCAGGTAATGTTGAAATGATTGACGTACGTGGCAAAAAAGCATATTTAAGATTTGAAGCCATGTGTAATGAAGACTACCAAGAATTCCATATGAAAAAAGGTAAAAAATGCAGTGTGGATTTTGGGATAGGGTGTTTTTCTCACCAGTGGGGTATGAAATGTAAACATCCTATCACAGATAATGAGAAATACAATTTTGAGATCGAGTTTGAAAGAATAACTAGAAGTAGATTCGTAATACACAAAATAAAAAGGTTAGAAAATGAAGAATAAACCAAGTTACTATGTACCAAGTTACTGTGTACCATGTTCCTTGTGTGTTTCAAGTTCCTGTGTACCAAGTTACTCCTTTACTCTATCCTTCCTTCCTTCCTTCCTTAACTACCTCCTTCATTCTATCCTTCCTTCCTTTAATCAATTAAACAAACTACATGGTGGTTATTTTGGATAAAGAACTTTTAGGTTTACCAAAGACCAAGGAAAGGTTTAAACTTTCTACTTTGGATAGGTTGAAAAGATGGAATTCCCTTCCACATAGCGAAAAGTGGAATGTTGCTGCTTTTTTAGCAAGTAATGGTTATTCTTTGAAGGAGGTTTTGGATTTGATTGTTTATTTTGGTGGTAGTGCTGAATTGAGTTACCCTCATTTGGTTATGATGAAGGAGTGGGTGGATCAGCGTGTTCCTAGTTTAGAAGCTAGTTGTAAAGTTGTTAGTCGTTCTAAGGGTGTTTTGGATAATACTCCTGAGACTCCTAGAAATAATTTTTGGGATAGGTATGATAAGATTCCTTCTGATGATTCGAATCGTGATTTGTTTTATGGGAGTTTTGAGATTGCTCAAGGTTATTTGGATGGTAATGGTAAGGAGACTTTGAACATTAATTCTCCTAAGTTTGTGTATGATCCTTTGAAGTTTTCTTACTTTGGTAGTGTTCAAAAACAGAATTCTACTTTGTTCGTGGCTGATTTGGATACTGATGCTCTAGGGTTTGGTGGTAGTTTGGAGAAGTGTTGGGAGTACGCTAAGAAATTATATTTGCTTCCTGGTTCTAATTGGAAATACTTTAAGTTTAGTGGTCGTAGAGGTTTTCATTTGATTGAGGAGGTTGTTCCTCATTCTCCATACGAAATGAAGGTTGTTGCTTTAAGCATTGATCCTGATAAGAAGTTTTTGGATTTTAGTATGTTTCAGAGGCGTAAGAAGATTAGGGGTTTTTGTAAGAATTTGAAGAGTGGTTGGTTGAGTGTTAGTGTTGATCCAAGTATGAGTTTGAGTGACGTTTTGAGGAAAGCTAAGGGGGGCGTTTTTTGAATGGTTGTAGACGACAAGTTGGTTGAGAGGGTGAATGATTATGAGGTGCCTTTTCGTTTTGAGATCGTGAAGGATTTGCTTAGTTCTTATGGTTTGAAATCTTCTAATGAGAATGCTGCGGAGCTTCTTTTTTTTGTAGAAGATAGTTTTATAAAAGATAAAGTTTCCAAAGGAAACAAAGGTGATGAATAATGGATGAGAACTTTAATAACCAGAAACAATTGAAGAGCGAGTACAATGAGGCTGGCTTTCAAAGCTTGAGGCTTCATAACTTGTGGCAGACTTGCTTAAGGATTCGTGGTGATGAGGATGGTTGCGATTACGCTAAGTGGAACTGGACTTTGGATAGTATTTGGAGTGAGCTTGTTGCTGATGCTAAGCAAAGGGACGAAAAAAAGTATTTTATGCAGTGGAAGATCATTAACTTAAAGGTTAAGGTTGGTTCTAAGACTAATAACAGTTTTTACAAGGCATTACTTGAGAAAGAACACTTTTTGCGTTGCTTAGCTGAAGATGTTGGTAAGGGAGGTAAGAAAACTGAAGGGAGTGTTAATTATATATGAAATGTTGTGGTGATTTAATGGTGAATAAGCCGTTTTTTGCGGTACGGTGCTTGTTTTTATACAGGTGTTTGGTGTATACCGATATTATGAGCCTGTTTAATTTAACTTATGAGGAGGTTGGTTGTTATGAATAATAATGTTGGTTTTATTGATGCTGAAGCAAGAGGGAGTAGAGGTGATGAGAAGCTTAGTTTTAGGGAGATTGTGTTATTACATCTAAAAAGAATAGGCGTTTTTGCTAGTGTTGAGATGCGTGGTGGCTTCTGGAATCGTAAGCCTCACCCTGATGTTAATAGGAATGAGACTATTGATGTTTATGTTCCTGATACTAGGGAGGTTTATAGTAATGCTGTTGAGTACTTGTTTGATTTGTTGTACCCTTATTTTGATAAGATGATGATGGATGTTGCTGATGAGTTAGATGCCGAGTTTGATACTCTTTACAGAGACAGCACAATTCTTGTTGAGAGTGATCGAGAGGCAGAAGGGTCTTCAAATAAACAAGGTTTTGAAAGGCGTAAGTTTAATGATGAAAGTTCTAAGATTACTTACCGTAAGGAACGCCTAAAAGTTTGTAGGCGTATGTTCCGGGCTTTGTGTTGTTTCTTGAAGCGTAAGGATTACTTGGGAACTGGAAGTTTTGATGAGGTTGAAACATGACTTTAGTTTCTAGTAATAAGGATGGTAAAGGGTTCTTTAACACTTACATTCTTAGAAGGATTAAGAAGAACAAGAACTTTTTGTGTTGTATTACTGGTGGAACTGGGAGTGGTAAGAGCTATAGTGCGCTTCGGGAATGTAGTGTTTTGGATGCTGACTTTACTGTTGACAATGTGTGCTTTACTCCTACTGAATTGATGAATTTAGTTAATGGGACTACTAAGGTGCTTAAGAAAGGTTCTTGTATTTTGTATGATGAGGTTCAGGTTAGTCATGGTCACTTGGATTACCGTAGTATTCAATCAAAATTACTAAACTTTCTGTTGCAAACTTTTCGGCACCGAAACTTTATTTTGTTCATGACAAGTCCTCATTTCTCTTTCATTAATGCTTCTGCTAGGAAGTTGTTTCATTGCAGGATGGAGACTGAGAGCATTAATGAAAGGCTAAAGTTGTGTAAGCTTAAACCTTTCTTGCTTCAGGTTAATCAGAACACTGGTAAGATTTACCAGAAGTATTTGAGGGTTGTTGTTAAAAGTCAAGGAGTTATTCCTTTGAAGAGTTTGAGCGTTCGGCTTCCTGAGGCTGATTTGCTTAAGGATTATGAGGGTAAGAAGACTAAGTTCACTGATGATCTTAATAAGAGTATTAGCAGAGAGCTTGCTGAGATTGAGAGTGGTAAGAAGAAAGTAAAGCCTATGACTACTAGGCAGAGTGAGATACTGAAAAGTATTGAGGGGGGGTTAACCATTGAAGGTTTGGTTGAGAAGTTTGGTATTGTTGAGCAAACTTTGAAGGATCATATTATGTATTTGAATAAAAAGATAGTTTTTGATGGCAAAAAGATTGTGCCTGTTAAGGATGGGGCTAAGATACTGGTTTATAAAGTGGTTGAGGTGGAACAAGAATGAACTTAAACAGCACCATTCAAGTGGTTGAGGACTGTCTTGGTGAGCTTAATTCTTTGAAGGTTAAGGGTGATAAACGTAAGGATGAAAGGCTGGGTTTGATTGAGGAAAGGCTTGAGAAGATTGAGGCAAGCATGAGTGCTATTGAGAAAAGTATTGTAGGATAATGTTGTGGAAAAAAATGAAATAGTTTTTTTTTGTGTAATGTTTATAATACTTTAACTTTGTAGTTGTTGTTTCCTGGTCTTGTGATGATTACTATGAGCCTGTCCGTTTGCATTTCTTGGAGGAACTCTTTGTGTTTCTTGATTGGTATGGTGTGGCAGAACAAAACTTTCTTTACTACTTTGTAGTTGAGTGTTCTGTCTGTGCTTAAAGGGTTTAGTTTGCTTTCTAGTTTATCTTTTATCTGCTGGTGAAACACACCTGGCTTTTTGAAGAAGGCTTTTACAATAACGTCATCACCTCTGTCTTAACATTAAAAAGTTTTAGCTAAACTGTTTGTTAATATCTTCCCAGTCTACTCCTGGCTGCTCGTTGCCTTCCGTGTACTTTGGTGTTAGGTACTCGTGGCACCCGCTTTCGTTGAAGTACTGGCATGGGCTTGCTAGTACTTCTCGGCATTCTGTTGTGTCGTGTGCGTAACCCCAGGCCATGAGTAGTACTGCTATCATGAAGATTGTGCTTGGCACGTCTGGTACGATCCAGTTTTTCCAGACGGCTTTTCGTTTGCCGTTTTCTTCTTTGAATAGGGGTCTTGGTGTTATGTTTGCTTTGCAGTGTGGGCAGTGCTGAGCCATTTTTATCCTCGTTCTGGCCATACCATTAGGAAGCCTGCTATTACTGGCGCGCTTACTATGGTGGCAAATATTTTTAGTGGTAGACTGATGTTGTTCATTTTGAAGAACATCCATCCTGTTAGTCCCATTCCTGCCGCTACTATCACCCACATTATTGGGTTGCTCCAATCAATTTCCATTTTGTTCTCTCCTCCACTTTTTATTCTTTAATAAATAATAATCCAAACATTGCCGACAATGCTATTATGGCTATCAAAGAGCCAATTGTTTTTGATGGTGGATAAAGTTTTAGGAATATTATAATCAAAATTATTGGTTGGAATTTTTTTAGCACTAAGTAACAAAATTTTGAATACTTAATTAAGATGTTCTCTTTTTTCATTTTCTCTCCTCCATTTTCTGGTTTCTTTTCTTATGAGTCTCAAGTGCTTCCTACATTTAGCACTACAAAACCTTCCTTTCTTCTCGTGAACTTCATTGCAAGTCTTGCATCTCTTTGGTCTGCTCATCGTCTTTTAATCCTTCTATTTTAACATCCTCTTTGAAGATTGGTTTAACACTCTCTTCTATTTCTCGTTGCATTTCTAGTTTTGTGTAGTATTCTCTTCTCATGTTTCGGAACTCTGTCCATTGTAGGTATATCATTCCTATCATGAAGAGCGTGAAGTACCACATGTTTTTGAACCACATTGTTGTTAGGGCTAGGATTAGTCCGAGTGTTCCCCAGAGGTACGCCGTCATTTTTGCGTGGGCGTACTGGACTGGTGAGAGTTCCATCATTCCTTTTTTCCATCGCTTGAAGAAGCCGTCTTGTTTTGGTTTCATGCTATCACTCCCACAAACCTGAGGATGATTCCGATGAAGAATAAGAGTACCACGATGCTTGACATTACTAGAGCAGTTATTGCTAATACTTTGTTTTGGTATTTTGTTAAGTGAACAATGCTGTTAACAAAAACAAAGATCGTGGTCGCTACGAAAGCAAATGAGAGAACAAGATACCCTGTTGTTCCGTAGTTTCGTTCTGGTGTTATTGCGTTGTTGAACCAGAGGAGTAGCATGGTGATGAATCCTATTCTTGTTGTGTGCCATGTGAATCCTTCTCCGTCTTTCTCGTGTGTTTCTTTCATTCTAGTTTCCTCCATTGTTTTTGGGGGCAAAATTTAGGAAAGTTTTAGGAGGTGAAAAAAATGATCTACTCATTAGAATCACACTTTCCTAGAAGTCACTCACCCCATTTCATACTCCTCCCGTCATATTGCTTAAGTTGTACAGTAAAGGATTAACCATCAAGTCAGTATTCCAATTAATGAAAAGCAAGTACCAACCCCAAACCAATAACACCAATAACAAAAAAGTTATTATGTAAGGCAACTTCATAAACAATTTTTTTCTAAAGCTTTCTTTCTTGTCAAAATTATCTCCCTCAGGAACCTTAAAGCTATAGCTCCAAAGTACCGCAATTAAACCAACAGTCGAACAAACAAGAACCCTTAGTAGTGTAGCAGTTACAACAGCGTTAGCGTCTAGCAAGTACAACAAACTATTTAAAAAAATTATTGTAAAGAAAAGTATTGTTGATGTACGAGTAAAAAAAACAATCATTTCAATAATGCCATACTTCACTAATGGCTTCCAGAACTTAACTAAACCAAAAACAATGAGTAGTGCTAGTGGTGTGGTAATAATCACTAGTAATAAATCATTCATTTTATCTTCCTCCTGTTCTGAGCGTAATCCAAAAGCGCATCACGATACGCTATCATCAATGCCATATGCTTCTTTTGCCAACACATTTTTTTTCATTCCTTTGTAACTGGATTAAAGGCTATCCAAGTGTAGTCCCTTCATTTAGCTGTTTTTTGAGTGTTGCTTTAGCCCTACCCTTTCTCTTACGGCAGTTTTTACACTCACAAGTTTTGGGGTGTCTGCCTAAGTGCACTACTCCACAGCTCTTGCAAATAGCTTTTTTATCATTCAATCTTTTGTCCATTCCTGACTTGACTTTGTAGCTTAAGCACTTCGAGTTCCATTCTGCCATTAGGAATGCGATGGCTACTTTGAACCATCCCTCGGGTGTTGTGATGTATACTTCTCCTTCGGCCATGCTTGTTACTGTGCATTTTTCTGATACTTCGTTCATGGTTTTGAGTCCGTCTTCGATTCTTCTGCTCCATCTGGTTAGGTCTTCTACCACTACTCGTTTTATTCGGTTGGCTCTTATTTCTCTGAGCATTTTGCAGAATGATGGTCTGCTGTTGTAGTCTTCTTTGAATGCTGAGATTCCATCGTCTGAGAAGAATGTTGGTTGTTCCCATTCCATGGCTTTGCAGAACGCACTTATTTTTTCTTTTTGTCGGTTTATGTCTTGTCGTCTATCTCCGTCTGATTTGAGTTTTTGGTCGGAGACTCTGATGTATCCTGCTATTAAAGATTTTTTTGTGTTGTTCATCATAAGTTACTTTTTGGTGATAGTCCTAGTAGTTGTTTTAGTGTTTTTTGTGGTAGGTGATTGTTTTTTTGTTTGTAGCTTTGTCTTAGGCAATGAAAGTGCAGGTCTTTGTCGAGTGCTTTCTTTGCGGCTTTTTTGAAGCTGTACTGGAGGGCTCTTACTCCTACTCCTAATGGTAGGTGTTGTATTTGGTTGAGTACCTGGGGGGCTATTGGGAGGTTTCTGTCTTTGCTACCCTTCGCTTCCTTCATCATTATTATCCTTATTGCGCAGTCGATGTTGTCAGAGGTTAGTTTTACTACCTCGCTAACTCTCATTCCCTGATAGAACCCCAGTGAGTATGCTAGTTTATTTTTGTTGTTTTTTGTTTTCAGTATTATTTTTTTGAATTCTTTGTGAGTTATTGTTTCCGGTATTTTTCTTTTAGCCATTATTGGAATCCTCCTCCGTGTTGCTTGTTTTGTTTTCTTAAGAATTGGGAGTTGTCTGGTTCTTCTTTGTGTTGTGGGAAGAGGAGGGTTTTGAGGAAGTAGCCTAGGAGTGTGAATAGGATTAGGATGATTGTGAAGATTGCGATTCTTGCTAGGACGTGCGTGTTTTCGAACATTATTGTCATTGGGGGGTTGCGTGTTTTATAAAACTATTGTTTTTTACGAAAAGTTGTTGTTACTGTCTGGTGTTTGGTATACTGATTTGTATACTGGTTTAGTATGGAAAATAATTAAACCGAAAGGTTTATATACTTACTATGTTATTTAGTTACTTATTGAATTGGAGGTAAGGTTACGATGAAAACATTGAACATTCCCATGGAAGACAAGGAGTATGATGAACTACAGAAAGCTAAAGGGGATAAGAGTTGGAGAGAGTTTGTGCTTGAAAAAAAGAGGTGATTTATTATGAGTTATGGAGTTTGTGAGGAGTATGGTCGGAAGAGTTTTAGTCAGCGTCTTGTTGGTGCTGTTGAGAGGTTAACGATGAGGAAGGAGTTCATGGAGTATAGCACTTTACTGCCACCGTGTGATTGGCGGGAGTTTGATGGGGTAAGATGATAATCAAAGAGCCACTCGGACTAGAAAACCAGTTGGATAAGCGAGCCACTCGCAAAAGAAACCCACCCCACAAAGCGAGCCATATAACCGAGAAAACCATCGTACACAGCGAGCCAATGTTTCAAGAAAACCATGAAACAAAGCGAGCCACAGTCAAGAGAAACCCACGAGATAAAGCGAGCCATATACGCAAGCAAACCATTTTGTGAAGCGAGCCATCATCCAGAGGAAACCAACTCGATAAGCGAGCCACTTGCAGAAGAAACCCACCCCGCAAAGCGAGCCATCTCGAAAAGAAAACCAAAACAACTAGCGTATTACAGGTGAAAAACAAAATGAAGAAAGAAAAAGAAGTAGTGAATGATGAGGACTTGAAGTACAACCAGTTAAGAATTGAACTAGGAGCGTTAGCGACAGGAATGTTCTACAATGCTCAAGAAGAACGCATCAAAGCATTCAACAGAATAAGACAAATAATGTTTCGTAAGCTGGAAGGCATTGACCTAACAGCAAAGCAAGATAAGAAGAATGAAGAAGAAAAGTATCAAGAGAATTATACTGACGCTAAATTGTTAAAGTACATTAATGCTAACAAAGGAAAACTGAATGAGGAAGAGGAAGGTTACATTGACAAGCTCATGGAGCTTCTCGTTAGTGCAAGACAAAAGGAGAATGAGTTTAAGAAGCTAATGGAGTTTTACATTGAGCAAGAACCGATTTACAAGTGGAGTAAAACCATTAAAGGAATTGGTGTTTTGAACACTGCTAACTTGTTGCAGTACTTTGGTTATTGTGAGAAAGCAAAGCACTGTAGTAGTTTGTGGAAGTATGCTGGGCTTCACGTGATTGAGGGTAAGGCTCCTAAGCTTAGTAAGGAACAAGGACAGCTTGATTGGAATCCTAAGTTGAGGATGTTGATGTACCGTGTCGGGGATTGTTTCATTAAGCAACGCACTCCTAAGTACAGGGAGATTTATGACGTGACTAAAGGGAAGGAGTTGAAGCGTGGTGGTTGGGATGAGAAGAAGAAAAAGATGCTTAAGAAAGAGGAAGATGGTGCTCCACAAAGTTTGGGTCACGCTGACAACAGGGCGAGGAGGAAGATGATTAAGGAGTTCCTTAAGGATTATTATTCACAGTGTTTAATGGTTCGGGGTATTGAGGCTGAGCCTCCTTACTCCGCAAGGTTTCACGAGGGAGAATAGTCATGATGGTTAGGAAACCATTGTAAGAAGCGAGCCATCTGTTGAAGAAAACCACGAGTTAAAGCGAGCCAGCCTGCTAAGAGAACCAAGGATTGTAGCGAGCCAAATAATATAGAAATCCAGGAAATAAAGCGAGCCAAAACTACGAGTAAACCATCTGGAAAAGCGAGCCATGTGCATTAGAAAACCAAGGTCGAAAGCGTAAATTTTTGGTATCAAAGGAGATGAAAAAATAATGAAAGAAGAAACAAAAACTTTTTTGTTGGGTATCGCTACAGGTTTGTGTATTGCAGTTATGGTCATTAATCTTTTTGAACTGTTAGGAGTGATATGATAAAAAATGAAAAAGGAAACTAGGGATGAGATTGTTAAACACATAATAATTTTTGTAGCGGTTATTGTAATGATTACTGTAACTGTTGCTTTTGGTTATAGGACTTATTTGGAGTTTTTTGTTTGAGGTTTGGATGATGCAAGACAAAAACAAAATTAAGATTGTGTACCTTATTTCATTTTTGGGAGGTTTGTGTTTGTATTATTTGGGTAAATGGTTATGGAGGTTAATATGAATAAACTGATTGAGTGGTTTACAACTGAAAGAGGACAGGGATTTTGTTATGGCTTTGTTACTGGGGGCTTTTTTACTATTGGATTATTACTATTAGCTTCGAGGTTTGTATGATGAAAAAGGAAATGTTGTATGCGTATGTAGGAATGATATTTGGGTTTGTGGTTGGACTTATGGCTGGTATGGCTTTTGTGTTAACTCATCCTGTTCATCCATAAAAGAAAATGAGGACAAAAATGAGTGCTAAAAAATCAAGTGATAATTGTTTTGTGTGGCATAGAGACATCTGGTTATTTCAGTGGTTAAAACCAATTTTTCAAGTTTACCTTCAGTCATCTAAATTCATGTTCATATCCCTTTTGATAGCTATAGCAGTTCGCTTTTTTTATATTGTTGGGGAGTCAAGGTTTGTTCGTTGGGTTGCTTTGATTTGTGGTTTTGGATGGTTGATTTATGAGATGATTAAAGAACTAGAAGTTTTTGATTTGTTTGATGAAGAGAATAAGGGAGTTGAATGAAAGATGGGTTATGTAGGAGTTTCACTTTGTGATATGTGTGGTAGAAGAACTGAGAACTTTGCAGGCAAACTAAACCTAATGGGGGATTTCAAAATGAAAGATGGCTGGGTGAGTCATAGAACTGTAAGATCTTGGAAGCTTTGTAAAAGGTGTTTGAATAAAGTTACTGGAATGAAAACTTTTGGTGATGAAGTGAAGGAAGAGCTTGAGGTTATGCTTGATCAGATAAGAGTTAATCATAATCGTCCGAAATTGTTGGAGGGTTTAGGAAGTGAAAAAAGCAAACCTAAACTCATAAAAGGGAAAAAATGAGGTAGATGAATATGAAAAAGAAAAGTACATGGATTAATGGTATATCAAATTTGACTGAGAATGTTAAGCCAGAGTTCCTTAATAAAAGATTAAGAAATCATCCTGTTTTTATGTCTATAGAAATACATAAGGATAAGAAGTATGGAGCCATAGCAAAGTTGTATGAGAGAAATAGTTCGCTTGATAGGTTTCATGAAACAATAACTAAGAAAGCGAGAGAAAAACTTTCAAAGGTATTTAAGAAAATTGATGGCGGTAAGAGAGTTGATACTTCTAAATGGGTAAAGCCTGATGAAGAAAGTATTAGGAATGAATTGATTGAGGCTTTATTCTTTTTGATAATATTCAAGGAAGATTATTGTTCGTGGAAAGAATATAAAGGGAGAGCTGAAGTTATTTTTTCAATTTTACATAGTCACTCTCTGAGGAATCCCCAATCATTAACTAACTACTTTTTTGAGCCTTACTTTGAAGCTATCATGAAAGAGCTTAAAGTTCCAGAAGGAATGAAACACTGGTATAACTTATTTGGTAAGAATGGAAAAAAGAAATACAATGAGACAAAGAGTAGAGCGTGGTATAAGAAATGGAAATCAGAATGCTTGAAGAACATGATTATTGTAGACCAAAAACCACCAAAGTTCAAAGACATATTCAAGATATACAAAAAACATTCTTGTAATAGTAAAGGTAACAAAAAGAAAAAATGATTAAGTTTATTATTTTTTGTGAAAGCTCTTGGCACCGTTTTACTGAGCTTAGGCGTTTTCAGCGTTGTCCTTTTTGTTGGTCTGAGGCTTATCACTCGACGAGGGTTGTTGAGAGTTAATGAGGTAGATGAAAATGGTTGATGAAATAAAGTTTAAGAAAACAAAAAAGATTAAATTGTTTATTGATGGAATAGAATTTGATAAACCTAAAGACTTTCAGGGTTTTTTATTTGTTGGGTTATGTGGCGTTTTTATTTTGGTTTCATTGCCTTTGTGGATTTGGTTTTACTTGTTTGGTAAGGTTTTCACAATGGTTGCTAGGAAGGAGGAAGTTGATACTATGATACATTTTTGTCCAATGTGTGGAGATGTGATCAAGTATTATGGAAGCCTTCATAGAATAGAATGTGGGACTTGTGGATGGTCTGGTTATTTGGATTGCATAAGTAAGAAGGATGAGGTAAAATAATTATTATAGTTGAGCAAAGATGACATTTGAATGTATATTCCATGGAACATTTGAAGAACTGGGTTATTGTCCAGAATGTAAATCAATAAATGAAGCAGGAGATGTAAAGAATAATGAAAGAATGTCCAAGTTGTGAACATGATTTTGAAGAATATAAAGATGTAGATGAATGGGAACTTTGTCCTTTTTGTGGAGCATTTTTAAAATGAAAGAAGCAATAGAATACCTAAGAGAATTACATGAGATACAAATAAGAGGTCAAATAATATTAAATAAGTGTGGGAAAGACTTACATCTAAGAGGCGTAAGAGGTAAATGATAAAAATGATATTATACGACGTTTTTTGTTACTACTCCGTTAGTGACACTTTTTGAGAACGTCGTTTAATAATTGGCTTAAAATGGGTAAAAAGCGAAAAGATTATATAGTTTAGGATTAGTAAAATATGAAAACATGGTAAAAAAAAGTGTGGTGATGAACAATGAATAACAGTAAGTTCTTGAAGTGGTTGCTTGAAGTAAGTAACCAAGAGTACAATGGTAATGTTGAAGCTTTCACGAGGAGTGTTAACAATGTTTAACAGTTTGTTCCCTCGTGAAGTGCCTTCAGAGCTTCAGCTTGATTTGGAAGCTCGTAGGCAATATAAAAATTATTGGGGAGGTTGATTGAGAATGTTAGAAAATTTTAGTCCGGAAGGAACAGTTGTTATTGGTGGTATTGCATTGTTAATTTTGCTTAGTATGTTTTCTTGGCTTAACATCACAAGCTACCTAAAGAAGATTGTTAAGAAAATTGATGAAGCAACAAGTGAAGAAGATGAAGTTGGAAGCGTTGAAGAGGAACTAGTAGTTGAGGAGCCGAAAGAAGAACCAAAACCTAAAGAAGAGGTGAAGCAAGATGATGATGAACCGACTAACCAAAATGAAACTCCAAAGGCTGGAGAGAACAGTACAGAAGTTCCTGAAGGGCGAACTGAACATCCACACGGAACTACTTACCGAGCAGGACAGAACGAGACTAAAACTGAAAGAACAACTCCTGAACGAGCTCGTAAAGTTCCTGAACGACACGAGACTAATGATGGCGGAATACCGCTTAAGAACTTCAAAAAGTGAGGAGGAACAAGAAAATGAATGAAACAAAAGTGTTACCACAAAGGGACGGAACTGGACCAGGCGGAAAAGGACCTAATACAGGAAGAGGAAGAGGACCATGCGTGTAAAAGTAAGGAGGCTGGAAAATGAAGTGTGTTTTTAAGGATGAAGCAGGGAACAAGTTGTTTGTCAGTAAAGACTCTTACTTTGCTAAGAACGCTAAGGGAGAGTTAATGTCTAAGCACGGTTTGGAAAGTATGATGCGTGAAAAATCGATTAGTACTAAAGGACGAGAAGAAGTTTACTTAGGCAACAAAAGAAAATAATGGTTAAAGAAAAACAGTTATGCGTACAATGCAAAAAGTACAAAGCCACGATGCAAGGCATGTGCGGTTTTTGTCAGGATAAAAGAAGAGGTGTAAATTCATGGAAGAAAAAGGAGTGATGAATGAGTGCTGTAAAAAAACGGTTAATGACAGTTTGCCAGTGATGCAACGAAACATGGCTTTAAGAATAATTATTGACATTAAGGATTGGGCTCAAACTAACGAGGTGGACTTGGATGCTTTAGCTGAGTTTCTTGATAGTAAGTACATGATCGAGGAAGAGGAAGAATGAGTAAAGCAAAAGTGTTGCGTTGCCCGAAGTGCAAAGCACCACTCGTGAGTTATGACCCTAAGGAGTACTGGTGCACGTTGTGCGATGAGTACCTTGATTGGGATGAGCTTGAAAGTTACATGCCAAGAATTGACTTTAAGAAGCTTAAGGGCACTTACTTTGGAGAAAAAAAGGTGGTGGTGAAAGAATGAGTTACTGGATTCAGTTAATGCGTGACAAAAGTTTTTTGGATTTATTAAATGGAGAGGATGAAGAATGAAGAAATGTTCAGTTAAGGGATGCGCTAACAAAGTTACTCACTCAGACTTAACAAAAAATTATTGTACCTTTCACCGAATTAAAGAAAACAAAGATGCAGAACTAAAAAGTTACAAGTGCCGTTACTGCGGATTTGCTTTTGAGGAGATGGTTCGTAAAGGACAGGTTGCTGAAGAAGCAGTTAGCACTCAAGTAAAGTGCCGTTGCGGAAACTTTCTGAAAACGTGGGGTGAAGAATAATGGTTGATGAGTACCCTATCAGTAACTTTGTTGGTCAACTTAACGAAGGAGCGTTGAAGTGCGTTTTGATTCAGTTGTTGTGTAATCCTGGAAGTAAGGAGAAATTAATGAAAGTGATTAGTGAGTTTAATGACTTCGGTGAGTTTAAGGGAGGGGTGAATCTTTTATGAGGAGCGGTGTTGATATGTACGTTGAGGCTAAGAGTCAGCTTAATTACCTTGAAGGTAAGAAGGCTCAGATTGAAAGAAAGATTAAGCAAGTTAAGGAGGAAATGAGAAAATGGAATCAGTAGTTAAAATAATTGGAGTAGAATTACAAGAAGGAGAAAAGAACGATAAGCCATGGAGTAAATTCAATTACAAAATGAAAATGAAAGATGGCAAAATAAGATTCTTCAGCACCTTCGACACACAAGAAACAGTGATGATGGGAGTCATAGCTAAAGTCGTTTACGAGGAAAAAGATAATCCCAACAAACCAGAGTTTCCTTACTTGAACATTACAAGTATTGTGAAAGCAGAAAGCTACGAGGCTGACGCTTTTGAAGGACAAATTCCGGTAATGCCTGCAGGGACAAGTGAAGCTCAAAGCGTGGACTTGCTTGGTGGAGTTGCTCCAGCAGCAGCACCAGCCGCAGCTCCAGTAGCGTTACCTCCTAATGAGGGTGAAGCCGCAATAATAACTAATCTTAAACAATTACAACTAAGTGGAAAGGTAGTTGATGAAGGAAGCTTTATTACTACGATGATGGCTCACGCAATGATAAGTAAGGAAAGGGCTCAGGAGCTTTGGCCAGTGTTCCAGAATAGGTAAAACTCAACTTGTTGGGGTATAATGCGAAAGGGGGGTTAAACCCACTATAAGGTTTTCTTTAACGAGAACCTCCTTTTTTATCTATTCCTCCCTTTCGCGAATTATGTAGAAGGTGAATAATGAAACAATGGTAGACTCAATATTTAAACCAAAAAAAAATGTTGAATTATATGTTTTACGTAAAGATGAGTTGGTTTCATATATTAAGAGATTAGAAAAATATATTCAAAGTTGCCATAGAAAACTTAAAACTCCTAAAGTCATTGTTAAGTATCGGTTTAGGACAAGGACAAGGTTTGTTAAATTTTTTAAAAAACATATTTTACCTAATGATCCTTTGATTCCAAAAAAGATAATGGATTTAAGGGATGAACAAGGAAAATCATTTTCAGAGATAAGACAAATTTTTAATATAAGTGGTGTGGATGCAAGAAGATTTTATCAGAGAGAAAAGTACTATCAGTCAAAGAAGATTAGAGGTAAAATAGAATGAATAAAGAACTAGCGTACGTGTGTACATTGCTCATGATCCTCTCATGGGGGTTATGGACTGGTTACAATAGCGGTTGTGCGTGGAGTTTGTTGTATCACGCTGGAACGCTTGTTATTGCTTATATTTGCTTTAAAGTGATGTTCGGGTTGAATCCTAGGGATGAACCGAGAAAACCTCACCAGCAGCCAGGGAGAGGGCTTAAAACGCGTTCTGTGAAGGACACGAAACCCAGTAATGACATATGGAAGGAGGAATGATGACCTATGCAGGAAATGAACGAAAGACTAGAAAGCAAGTAGTGGTTTTTTGCTAGAAACGACTTTCTTTCTTCCAGAGGGGTAATGGTAGGGGTCAAAAAAGTCTTCAAATTTAGATTAAACAAGCTTGGTATATTGGAGGAACAGTAAAATGGTTAAATTAATGATTGATAAGGAAACAAGAATAAGCAGTGATTGCAGACAGTGGATGCTTCAGAAGAAGAAAGGTAACGCTTGGAGTAACATAAGTTTCTATGTTAGTTTAGAACATTTACTACAGAGCTATGTTGAGCAAGGACTGTTATGTTCTGATGCTGAAAGCTTCCAAACACTACTTAATGAAAAAAACGCCTTACTTAAGCAGTTAAATTGCGCCCTACACCCATTGCGTGTGAGGTTAGTGAGTGATGATAAACAATGAATAATGGAATCGACCTTTTAACAGTGGTCCTTGCGGAGAAAGCTTGCCACGTTGGAAGCATTCACGGAATGACCCAGAGAGGCGGAACCTTACCAATCACGGAGTTGTTCGCTATCCGGTTTATTCCTGTACGTGACAAGTTCGTTATAGTTCAATTAGTGAGTAACGGGGTTAAGAGCGGCTTTAAGTACGGCATGCTCCGCAAGACAACTATTCCAGTAAAGAAGGAAGTTAAGAAAAAGGTTGAGGTGGTTGACAGTGGAAGCACTGGCTTGTTTGACTGATTGCACTGAAAGCATGACTTGTCGTTATTGTAAGCGCTTGGCCAATGTTGAGAATAGGTGGAGAGGCTTTTGCGGTTTTGGAAGAGTAGTTGAGCTTGGTGGTTATTGTGGCTTGTTTGAAAAAAGAGGGAGGAATTTACTATGAAGAAAATGAGTAAGGAAGTGAAAAGAAGTTTTGTCATAACGTTTTTGGAAGTGACTTTGTTAATGAGTTTTTTCTTGTGCTTGTTCGGTACTTGTTTGTTTCTGATTGGATTCCATAATGCGGACCTCGGTCAGAACCTTGCTTACTTGGAAACAAAACTTCACGTTAACTTACAAGACAAAACTTTACAAGGGAACGTGATGCAGGATATGGGTGAGGTTTACCTTATGGGCATGAACCAAATGATGCAAGGGATTGTGATTAGTAGTGCTGGCTTTTTGTTGTTCGGTTCTGCTTACACGAGTATTAGTGTTGGTTGGAGGACTAAGCAATGAATGCTACAGTGCACGCTTACAATAACAAGACCCTTAGCGAGTTTCATAACAGGGTGTACAGCAACTTCCTTAATGAAGATAACCTTGTTGGTAATGAGATCGCGATTAACGTGGCTGGTGAGAAAGTTGTTGGGTTCGTTTTGAAGAAAGAGTTGACACAATATTTCCTTAGAACTAAAGAACTTGGTAAGCTCCCGATCAAGGTAGGGAAAACTTTTGAGGTTATTGATGGTAAGAATGTTTATCATGTGATAACAGACTTCAAGCATCTTTCACTTGAAGGCAGTGACGAGAACACGTTTCGTTGGGTGGTTGATAACTTCTGTAATTTTAGGCACACTAACCAGGACCACTTCCTTATTTGGAAAATTATGGTTCTTGCAGGTTACGTGAGCCGTATCAATTTTAGGGTTGCTACTCCGCCAGCTTTTGGTAAGGATTCTTGCATAGATGCTTTGCGTGACTTGGTGAATAACGCGGCTCGGATTGATAAGGCAACCTTCGCTAAGCTTGAGTACGTTCTTAGGTTTCCTTTTATTGTTTGTAATGAAGTTGCTGGGTTGAGTAGTGCAGAGAAAAAGGAGTTCGAAAGCTTTGGTCTTTCGGCTGGTGCGTTTCAGAACATTTACACTAAGCGGTCTCGTCGGAGTCATGGCACTAAAGAAGTTTATGATATTAGTAAATTGAGTCTTGGTTTTACTTACAATAACAGGGAGTGCTATGAAGCTATGGGTGGCAAGGGCTTCGATAGTGCTTTTCCTATCCAATTCCTAGATCGTTTCTTACCACTAAAAATGGAAGGTTCATTGTTGATTAGTCAGTTCGGAAGTGATGGAGAAGTTTCCTGGGGAGCCGAGTGCGACGCGAACATGAAAGTGTATCAAGGTATAATTCAGAAACTTGCTTACCTTGTTGAGCACCCACCAATGGCTAAGTTTCTAAGTGAATGGGACTTGCGTGACCAGAAGGAAGGAAGGCATACTAAGAGCTTTAAAACCATCTGTTTATTTATTTCACTTTACGCTAGTGATAAGGATGAGTATTTTAGGTTGTGTAAAATATTGTATGAATGTTACAAAGATTACTTGAGTTCGGAGCTTCAAGAGTATGAGCCAGAAACAATAACGGAGGAGATAAAAAATGGATAAAAGAGATGCAATAGAGTACCTTCAGAGTAAGGGAAAAATAAAGTATGATGTACATCCAGAGTTTAGTAAAGAAGAAGAAGAAGAGATAGCAAAAGTACAGAAGGAAGGGAAGATATATGGAGACCCAAGTGCAGAAGTACAATGGTAATAATCCACACAACAATCAAGTAGTTGTGGATTATGAGAAACGGGAAGTTAAGTTTAAACCAGTAAGGGGTGAACTACACCCTTACTTGGTTTTATTATTCGGTATGATAATTAAGTTTACAATGAAATTGTTGGTGTTAATTTTTTTACTAACTCTTATTTTATATGGAATTGAGGGTTTAGGATTCATTAGTTTTCCTAATGAAGGGATGGTTCAAGTAACGTTACTGTCTTTTCTTCTTGGTAGCCTTTCTATGTTTTTAGTTTCACTAAAATACTTTGATAAAGAATGGTTGAAGAATGAGTTTCCAAAATTTAATTATCATCGCCTAAAAGACAGTTCAATTCCATTTTTAAAAAGTAATGTAGAAAGGTTAGAAATAAACAAAAAAAATATTTGTGATAAGCAGGTTATAATACCGTCATTTGATAATATAATGTTAAGTTACAAGTGCTTCGGAGACTTCAACAAATTCCTAAAGAAAATAGTTATAAGAAATCATTTCGATAAAAAAGCACACACTTGGTACTGTATTTTTCAGTTCAGTAAAGAACCAGTTAAAGGAAAAATGGTTGTGAAATATTTGTAGAAATAAGGAGGAACACAAAATGAGTTTAAGACAAAAAATGGAAGGTGTATATAACTTATTAGAAAAGACCAAAAGTGTTAGGGATAGATTTAGTGAAGTGATAAACATATTTGTAACAATAAGCAATATGTTGTTTAGGCCTTTCGTAGCTATAGGAATTGTTACCGTAATGGCACAGACAGGAGTGCTAGCAAAAGCTCCTTTAGTTACAGGAATAATAATACCTATATTGGCGATAGGATATGCAATACATCCATTTGTTAAGGCGGTGAGAGGAAGCTAAAAAAAAAGTGTTTTTTCGTGAGTGCCGAAAGTGCAGGAAGCCTTTCAGTAGCTTCTTCAGGTACGGCAAGGTTTGTGAGGAGTGCCGAGTTAAGAAAGGAGTGGTGAGCACGGAGCAAAAACTTCAAGGATGGAACTTATAAAAAATGGTTGAGACAGTTGATGAAGAATTAGTGGAAGAATTAACTCGCAGGTTTAATATTCAGAAACCTTTATCAAGAAATAAGCTGAACAAAACAAAACTTACACGAGAAGAGCTTGATGAAATAATGCTTGGCAACCAAGAAGAAGAGGAGGAGGCAAAAACAAAATGAATACTAAGTCGTGCAAAGCAAAAGCGAGAGCGTTACAGAACGAGACAGCAAGAGTACTAAGAACTCATTACGAGCTAGCAGATGATGACGTGAAGCCAGCAATAATGGGAGAAAGCGGAGTGGACATCAAACTCAGCCCAACAGCAAAAAAGGTCGTGCCTTTCGATGTTGAATGCAAAAACAAAGAAGCCCTAAACGTGTGGAGCGCCTTGAACCAGGCAGAAGAAAACAGCACAGAAGGAAGAACACCAATGCTAGTGTTTAAGAGGAACCACACCAAAATTTACGTGGCGCTTGAAATACGTGACTTCATGAGGTTGCTAGAATGAAACAAGTTTCACAACTTTCAACGAATAATAAAAGAACAATAATTGACTTTAAACAGAGTTCAATAAACCTTTACGGAGGAGTTAACTCGTTCAGTCAATGGGCTGACCAGCTACTAAACAAAAAATGAAAATAGATTATAATTGTGGTTTACTAAGAGATGTAAGAGGAATAGTTATTCAAATAGCTACAAGAATGGGAAGCAAACAATGGAGAAAATTAGATTCAAAAACAAGGTATCAGCTTATAGGTATGGAAATGAAATACTTGAGAGAAGATATGATTAGGGTATATGGTTCATCATCTGCTTATGAAAAGCATTGGCTTAAACAAAAAGGAATGAGAAAGATAGATTACTGTAATGAAATAGCAAGAAGACATGGGTACAAAAACCAAAAGGAATATCTTGATAAAAGATACCAATTAAAAGGTTTCAAAAACAAGTGTGATAGGGATAGGTTTTATAGGTTGAGAAAAAAGTATCATAAAAGAATTTCTGATTTCAAAGTTAGGGAAGTACAATTAATGAAGGAGAAAAGAGAAGTACAAAAGGAATTAAAAGAATTCATAATCATACGTCAAAGTATGAGAAATAAACTGAGTTGTAAAACTCAGAAAGAGTGGGCTGTGAAGTCGCTAGAAACTTGTGAAAGCAAGTCCAGAAGAAAAATGACAACGGAAAATAAAGTCAAAGGCGTTAAGCCTAGCATACACCCTACCATAGGAGTATGTGGTAAACCAAACGGGGGTGTTATGATACGAATGAAGTCCCTTCAAACGGAAAGAATTCGAGGAGCACCTCCAGTCTTACTGGATAAAACAAGGTGATGAAAATTATATTGTAGTCTACTTTAGTCTACAATAGACTACAAGTACAAACAAGAAAATGTGAGGTGAATAATGAAAGTTGAAAACATTAACATAAATCTTGTTAAACCTGACAAGAATCAACCAAGAAAGAAGTTTGTTGGTATAGATTTATTATCTGATAGTATAAAAGAAAAAGGTGTTCTTTGTCCATTAACTGTAAGAAAAGAAAAAGACCATTTTATTATCATTGATGGTGGAAGAAGATACAAGGCAGCGATTGAAGCGAGAATTGAAGAATTACCATGTATAGTAAGAGAAACAAAAGATTATGTTGATGAACAATTAATAACTGATTTACATAAACAAAAGCTTTCTTTTTCAGAATTGTTTGTGGCTTTTGAAAAGTTAATAAGTGAAGGGTATAGTATGCCTAAGATTATGAAATCTTTGAGTATATCAAGAAGTGCTGTTAACTTGTATATGCGTACTTCAAAACTTAATAAGAAATCAAAAGAGTTTATTAGGAATAATAAACTTAGTTTAGAACAAGTAAGAGGTTTAGTTATAAGAGAGAAGATTATAGATGAAGATAGGGTTGTTGAAGAAATAGTTGAAAAAAATCCTTGTGGAGATTCTATAAGGAAAACTATAGAAAAGTACCAAGATTTTGAAGTATTATCTAATACTTTGCTTTCAAAGGTTTATGTTGTAAATAAGGCAATATCTGAATTTGAAAGTGAAATGGATATAAGGAAAATTGTTGGTCATAGTTTGAGTATAAGTAAGAGGGATACCCTAAAGTCTGAGTTGGGTTATTTGATTGATAAAATAGATTCCCTGATAAAGAGGCTACAATGATTATTAATTGTGTTATTTGCAATAAGGAATTTGAGGCAAAACCATCAGAGATTAAGAAAAATAAAAGGTTTTGTAGTCAAAGATGTTATCATACTTGGAGAAAAACAATACATAATCCTTGGAGTCAATCAGAGAAAACAACAAAGGTATGTTTATATTGTAAAGGAAAATTTATTGTTACACCCTGTCATATTTTAAGAAAGTATTGTTCACATAAATGTGCTATGATACATCTTCATCAAACAAAATTTAAGGAAGTTCATAATAGGTTAAGGGGAAAATCTTTAGAGGAGATTCATGGTAAGGATTATGCTAAAGTATTAAGGAAACATTTTTCAGAAGTTAGAAAAGGAAGAGTATTTTCAGAAGAGCACAAGAAGAATCTTAGTTTAGCAGCAATAAAAAGGTATGCAAAATAGTTACAGATTAGTTACAAAAATAATGAACAATTGGAAATAAAATGAGATCACGACAGACAAGCATTAGAGCTTACAACGAAATAAATTATGAAGGAGTTGTTCAAGTTCAACAAAAACAAATCATTAGTTTACTAAGAATGTACAGTGACGGCTTCACTAGGCAGGAAGTAAGCAAGTTTTTGAGGATGAACATTAACGCGGTTTGCGGAAGAGTTAACGAGCTAATAAAGTTGGGCGTGCTTGAGGAGGATGGTAAGAAGTTTAATCCGGATTCTGGAAGAGTTAACCTCGTCGTGAAGTACGTGATGAGAAAGGAGGCAAAAAAAGATGAAACATAAAAAAAGTAAATTGAACTTAATTTTTATATTTTTAAATATAGTTGTTGGTACAGCATTCATGTTTTCAGCTGCCTTACATATCTATAATACATCTGCACCATCAATTATTGGAAGAATGGAGTTTGTATTTCAGGTGGGATTAGCATTAGTTGTTATTACAGCAGGGCTTAAAATGTTTAATGAAGGAATGGATAATTTAAAGAAGTTTTTACACAAAGTGAATGGGAGGAAAACAAAATGAGAATAAAAACAATTATGGTTATGGCAATACTAGTTTTATTAGTTGGATGTAGTAACAACACAAGTTCAATACAAGATAACCTTAGTGAACTCAAAAGCAACAGCACAGCGAACATTAATGGAGTCAAAGAACTAATCATGGCGCAGTGCATCACTTGCCCAGCGTGCCCGGAGTGCTTGGAGTGTAAAGAAACAATAAGTTCTTATGATGAGGACGTGAGCACTTTGCTTGACCGAATTGGTTACTTGGAGCGACGCATCGAGTACTACCAGGGCATGGAGGATGAGGACTTATTGTTCAACTTAACAATCCGCTTTGAGAGATGTAATAAGACTTTGCATGAAGTGAACAATAGCTTAACAAGTATCAGGGAGGCTTTGGAATGAAGCGCGTTGAGTTCTTAACGTTACTGATGGTGGTGACTTCAATAGTTTTGTTAGGGGTGAGCGCCTGGGTTTATTATCAAGTTAGTGATTACTCTCGGAGCGTTTACGGTTTTGATGTTGAGAACGTTATGGAGAGCGCGGAGAGGCTTGAGATGTATAATAAAAGCTTGACTGATAGCGTTAGGGTTAATGGCGTTTACTTTCCTAGCAGGAAGTATTATTGTGTGTGGACTAAGGACAGGGAGGAGGAGAACATTAAACGGACTGAGTGCCATGAGGTGTTGCATAGTTTTATTGATACGCCGGAGGGTTTCGGTCATTTTTGTGAGAAGCGCTGCCAGAACTTGTTGGTTAAGGATAAATTATTAGGGGTGAAATGAAGAATGAGTCTTGAAATGGATGGTTCAGAGGACGAGTTTATTATTGCAAGGATTGATGACTTAGTTGTTAACTTGGCAAGGATGTATAGTTGTGGCGCTTTGCCTAAGAATCAAGCTGCGGTTTTTGTTGAGGAGGACTCGAGGTACATTGTGGCGCAGTGCGACTTGAGTCACGTTATTAGGGCTTTGGGTTGTGTTGCGTTAAAGGGTGATATGTTGTAAAACCACTTTTTGTTGCGTTGAGGGAGATAAGCCCTCAACAAAACCGGTTGTGTTGCGTTAAAGGGTGATAAGGCGATTTTCAAGTGAAATGGTGCGTAACGGGATGTTTAAAATAAAAAAAAATAAAAAATATTTTTTTAGTTAAACTAAGGTTTTTATTTCAGTGCTTTTTTTATCGCACCTGCGAAGGTAGCAACAATTAATAGAAATGCTCCTATAATTATTGTCCCTTCAAAAAGTACAGCAATCATATTATACCTCTTAAGTTTTCGGAGGATTAAGAAGTAACTCACGACGATAAAAATTTATTAAATAGAAAAGTATTTAAGAGAGTATACCAATTATCTTTTTTGTGTCTTGGTATACATTATTATTTACTTTCCTTTCACGACGTAAGGTGTTGGGGATGTCCTATACATCCTCAGCATTTTACAACTTCTCTTAAGAAAGTATGTAGTTCTCCTTTTTAAGCATTTAGCTTTTTTAATAAACACATTTTAATCTTATCACATCGTAACTTACTTTTTTAAGCTTTAGTTCCAAAGCTTCTTTTCAGCAATCCTTCCCATTTGTTTGTGTTGTTGATTCCATCTTGTTTACCTCACATTATTATACTAATAGGTATACATAACTAATATATAAAGATTTCGCTATTGTAATATACAGATAGTAATTTACTAACAACCATTTACCAAAAGGTTTATATAGAAGCGTAAATTATTAATAGTTATGAACCCGAAAAACAGTATAATGAAACAAGAAGAGGGGGCTAAAGTCTGGATTCTCGGTAACAAATGCTACAGGTGCGGTCACGAATGGAAACCAAACAACATAAACGAAATACCAAGAGTCTGCCCCAAATGCAAAAACCCCTACTGGGATAGACCAAGACAAAAAAAGAAAGATGGTTAAAAAGCATAATTATGATGGCTGGACTGAGAAAGATTATCAGAAGGAGATAGGAAGATTAGAGAAGCAGAAAACTTATGGTTTGGTATGGGAAGAAGATAAAACAAAAGAAGATATTGAAGATGAAGGAAAATTTCCAGTTTTAAAAGAAGTTAAAAATAAAGAAATAAAAAATAAGGATTCAAAGTATAATTTAATGATTGAAGGTGATAATTATCATGCCCTTGCAGTTCTTAATTTTACCCATAATAAAGCTATTGATGTAATTTATATAGACCCACCCTACAATACTGGAAACAATGATTTTCTCTATAATGATAAGTTTGTTGAAATGGAAGACTCATTTAGGCATAGTAAATGGTTATCTTTTATGAGTAAGAGGCTGAAATTAGCTAAAAATTTATTAAAAAAAGAAGGTATAATTTTTATTAGTATTGATGATAATGAGTATGCACAATTAAAAATTCTTTGTGATGAAATATTTACAGAAAAAAATTACATCTCAACAATTGTCTGGCAAAAGGTTTACAGTCCAAAAAACCAATCTAAGAGAATCTCAATAGACCACGAATATGTTCTTTGTTATGCTAGAAATATTAATTACGCCGACTTCAAACTACTTCCAAGAACAGAAGAGATGGACAAGAGATATAAAAATCCAGATAATGATTCTAGAGGTCTATGGCAATCTGGGGATTTGGTTGCTAATGAAGAACGAAAGAAAGGTCATTACATTGTAAAAGGTCCAAAAGGGGACAAATTTGATGCCCCTCTTGGAAAACATTGGTCGGTTAGTCAAGAAAATATGAACAAATTAATAAAAGAAAATCGAGTCTGGTTTGGTAAAAACGACAAATCCTTTCCGAGAATCAAACAATTTCTAAGTGAAGTTCAGCAAGGTAGAAAAGCATCTACACTATTTTTTCATAAAGAAGCAGGTCATACTGATGAAGGGAAAAAAGAATTGAAAATGTTTTTTGAACAATCAGATGAATTATTTTCAACTCCAAAGCCAACAAGATTAATAAAAAACTTACTAAGACTTATAAAAAATAAAGATGCTTTAGTCCTTGATTTTTTTGTTGGGTCTGGCACTACTGCTCAAGCTACCCTATCTTTAAACAAAGAGGATAAAGGGAATAGAAAATTTATTGTGTGCACAAATAATGAAAATGATATATGTTCAAAAGTATGTTATCCAAGAATAGAAAAATCTATAAAAGGTTTTGTTGATACAAAGAATTTAAAAAGAGATGCACTTGGTGGAAATCTAAAATATTTCAAAACAGATTTTGTTGATTCAGCACTAACAGACCAAAATAAAAAGAAAATTGTTGATAAATCAACAGAAATGTTATGTATCAAAGAAAATGCCTTTAAACTTATTGTTGATAAGAAAGGTTTTAAGATATTCAAAAATACAGACTTGTATTTAGGAATAATATTTGATGATGAGAAAATAGAAGATTTTGTCAAAGAGGCTAAAAACATCAAAGGAAAATTCAGTGTTTATGTTTTTTCTTTTGATGATACTGTACCCAAAGAGGAATTTGTGGAGTTAAAAGGAAGAGTAAAACTGTGCCCTATTCCGGATGTGATACTTCATGTTTATAGGAGATTATTCAAATGATTGAATTAAAAGAATACCAAGAAATAGCGATAGAAAAACTAAAATCTGAAATTAATGAGTTGTTAGAATCAACAGAAAGTAAGATTTGTGTATTTAAATCTCCGACTGGTTCTGGAAAAACTTTAATGGTTGCAGAATTTCTAAAAAGGTTAGTTCTGTATAGAGAAGATGATAAAAAATTATCTTTTATATGGATTTCTGTAAATAAATTACATGACCAGAGTAGAGAAAGTGGTTGTGTTGCGTTAAAGGGTGATATGGTATGAAACAATCGAAATGGTGCGTTACGGGTGGTAAACACTTACTTTTTTTTAGAAATCTTATGTTTCTTTAAATATTCATCTCTTAATATTAAAGCACCAGTTCTTAATATTGTTTCTACACTCAAAGCATTTTCAAAAGCATAATTCTTAACCTTTGTCATAATTTCTTCATTTTTCTTATTAATAAGTAGTTCTCTTGCTCTCTCCTGAACATCGTATGGGTTTATAGGTTTGTTTTTAATGAGTATCTCATGTAATTCTTCTATAAGTTTTAACTTGTTCTTATCTAAAGTATTTTTAAAACCACTATCTTTTAACAAAGTCATTCCATACTCACTGGGTTTTAATGGGCTACCACTTATTTCGGTTAGACTATGACATACAGATACTTCATTTTGACGAAATATTGTTTGTATTTCTACAATAGCATTTTTTATTGGACTTAGATGTTTATGAAGTTTCTTATGAAATACAATATAAAGAACCAATGTTAGAAATGCTAATGGAACTAATCTGTCTGGAGTCAAACCAAGAAAATTCAATATATCAAGAATACCTAAAGCTTCTCCAGTCATAATATATCTCTTTTTTTAATAACAATATAAATTTTTCGGTTTATTTTAAATTAATTTATTGTCACAGGTAAGTAATATAAAAAATTAATTTAATGCTCTTTTCAGTAATCCTTCCCACTTATTGTTATTATCTTCTACTCCTATTCCTGCTACTTGTGCAGGGGTTTGTCCGTTTAGGCTGTTGTGTGGCTTTATGAAGTTATAATAATTTCTGAATGCACTTGTCATTACTTCTGCTGTGTTCTCGTTCTGGAAGCCTCGCATTGGTTTTACTCTGTCTCTTACTGTCCCGTTTAGTCTTTCTATGTTTTGGTTATTTAGTTTATTATTAGGTGTTTTAGGTTGGATACATCCAATAATTTTTGGTATTTGTATAGGTTATTGTTTTATGGGAGGGTTATTATCTTATAATAATTATTGGGATTTGATACAAGATGGTTTAGATAAAAAGGGGGGGAAGTGATAATGAAAGATAATAATGATAATTGGATTGAATTTATTGGACGAGTAGGTTTATGTAGCTTATTATATTATTTATTTTCATTGGTTGAAACACCAGAAAAACACACTCTTGTTTTAGGAACAGTTTTAGGATTTTGTTATGTTGCAACAATTTTTTGGATTATATACCCTGTATTAAAAATTAAAGCAAACATAGAGGAAAAGTGATAAAAAAAAGGAGGAGAACGTAAATGGGCATTAATATTTTTATGGAAATATTTTTTATTGTATCTTGGATTGCAATAGGTATGTATGGTACTTTTAGTGGTGGTAATGAAAGATTATTTGTTATCTGGACTTTGGTTTTAGTTTTATTTATGCATCATTCTGATGCAATATACCGGGGACTAAAAAAGACAAAATGACAATAAAAATGATTTATAAAGGATTTGCGAAAGTATTAAATAGTATTAATATTATTAATAATAAATAAGATGTTTTGGAGGAAATAACAATGAACAAATGTAACCAGTGTGACTATGAATGGGATGGAAAAGAAGATGCTAAGGCTTGTCCAAAATGTAAAAGATATGATTGGAAAGAAGAGAAAAAGGAAACACGAAAATGAAACCAAAGAATCTGTTCACACCAATTATTTGGGTTATCATATCCATACTAAATAGTTTTAACTTTGATATTAGGTCAGTGCTTCTTTGGCTCGCAACTTTTGTAATTATTATAGGTCATGTACAAATTGACGAATTACACCTTACAAAGAGGAGATGTAATTGAGATGAATAAGAAATTACGTAAAGTGAAAGATTAGACGAGGTGCGTAAATGAAAAAACAATATGAAAGTCCAATAATACCATTACAGGTAGGAGATGTTATTACATCAAAGTTAGGGTTTATTATGCAAGCTCCAATAACTAAAGAATGGTTTGAGTATCATAAACAAAAATATCTTGGTGATGGTCGTTGGGAAGTAATGGGAAATAAGATTCCTGTTGATGTACGCAAAGTGAAAGGTAGATGACAATGGAGATTGCAAGTATATACGACAAAGAAGGGCATAAGCTTGATTTAGATGTTTATGTGACTAAAGGGAGGGCATTTAAATATTTAGCAGTGAGTAATAAAGAAGTTGGTGAATGCCCTATTTGTAGTAAGAAAACAAAGAATATGAGTGCACATCATTTAATCCCTAAAAGATTGAATACAGTAAATCCTTTTCTTGAAGAATTGAGATTTAGGATTTGTTCTGAATGCCATAGTTCAATTCATTTAGAAAATTATTTGATGAAATTGGTTAATAAGCTTTGCCAAATCCTTGTTGATGTTGCAGGAGTAGATATAGCTAGTGTTGGTACTTACAAAGAAGCTGTAGAGATAATAAAACAGTTTGAAAAGAAAAGAGAGATTATCATAGAATAACAGGGAGATGACAATGGATATAAAACAAGAGAAAAAGGAGATAGATGAACTTAATAGAGAAGCTGCTAAACATATTGCAGAAGGAAGAAGGTTGAATCAAAAAGCAAGGAAAACTGTAGCAAGAGCAAAAGTCTTATTTGGATTAGACTAAAAAAATATCATAGATTAACAAGAAAATGACAGAAGAGAAATATCAGGTAATTGTTCCAGAAAGGATATATATAGTAACTGGATTGAAAGAAGCAGGGAAAGTTTTAACTAAGTATCCTGGAATGGGAGTTTGTATAAAATTAGTGAAAGAAGAATTATCATAGATTAAATGAATCAGGATAGTTATATAATAACGTATAACTATCACATACTATATTGGTAAACTAAATGAGGTACGTAAATGAAAAAAGAAGAAATGGTTGTGGCATTAGCAAGAATGGGATACTTAGTTTCATCCAAGAAGAATAAGAACTTACTCAAAGTAAGAGATTACTATAATAAGATGAGTAAACCTATGTCAATTTATGAAATGGCTTGTGCCTTAAATGTTCATTGGATAACACTTCATAAGAAGTTAATCTCACTTGGAATACCAATTATCAAAACAAAAGGGGTACAATTAGTTTTACCTAAGAACTTACAGGATTCAAATAGATGATGACAATGGATGAAATTGATATAAAGTTTGCTGAAGTATGGAACAATCAAAGTAAGCTATACACTATAAAGCATTGGGGAGATAGACAAGCATACAAAAAATGGTTTAGGTTAGGATTTAAAACCAATACAAAATTGGCACAAATGAAATAAGGTATGACAATGGCAACAGTATCATGGTATGATTCAGATGAGGATTATGAAGAAGATATTTATACATCTGTAACTTGTAAATGTGAAGAAGTGAATAATGTTTTAGATGCTATGGACATACATAGAAGAAGCAAGAGGTGACAATGATGGAAGTTGGATTTACAACAGAAGAAATGAGATGTGACATACAGGTGTTAGAACGTGCATTGAGTAAAGCTAAAGAAGCACAAGAATTATTAGATAAACATATCATATTCAAGAAATGAAATGTTACATAAATGAGCCAAATAAAATGAAACAAGAAGTAGTATTAAAAAGTAAATGGTTAACAATAAAAAAGGTTGGTAGAAAACCTAAAACTAATATTTACGCTATTGAATCAAACAGCTCAGAGTGTGTGTTAGGATTTATTCAATGGGATTGTGGTTGGAGAAAGTATGCCTTTACACCAACAATAGAATTTAAAACAAAATATGGTGCGAGTTGTCTTGTAGAGATGGGGTTGTTTATAATTAAGATAAATAAAGAACATAATTTACAGGAAAGAAGCACAAGGTGATAAAATGAAGAAAGAAAAACCAACTATGATTTATAAACAAGTAGAAATAATAAAGAAAGAGATAGAAATTGTTGAAGCAAGATGTTTATTTTGTAATAAAAGTGTTATGGATAATAGTTGGACTGGTTTATTGTATGTTACATTTGGTTATGGAAGCGAGAATGATGGGGATGTATATGAATCTGGAATATGTGATAAATGTTTTAATAAACATTTAAAGAAGAATATGGTATTGGCTACTGATGATGTTGGTTATACTGGAGCAAAAGATAAATTGTCTTATAAGAAGCAGGAGAGGTAAATGATGGAAGAAAACATTTCAGAGGAGTTAGTAAAAAAGGTTGTTTACATTAATAAGAAAGATATGTTCCCAAAGTTTTTTAGGGATTTATGCAATAATGAAGATGAAATATATGAGATTGCTACTGTAACTATGTACGATTTGGTTAGGAGTGGAAGAATAAAGAATAATATTCCAGTTATAAAGAAAAGTTTAAAGTAAGCATAAAAGAGCCAGGAGGCGAAAATGGATAAAGAAGAAAAATATATATTAATAATAATGCTTTTTGTTTGTATCATAAGTATATTAAGTATAATAATATTAAATATCATATAAGAGCAACAAAACGTAAATGAGGACGATAAGATGCCAAAACATAGGAAATGTAAGAATTGTGGATTTAACATAATAATGGATGGTGGTTACTGGGAACATAAGTTAAGAAGTAGACATTGTAATGAACCAGAACCTGAAGAGTTACAGATTAGAGCACAAGAGGATAAAAATGACAAAATCATTATGGAAAAAGATAAGATGTAAGACTTGTGGTTTTGAATACTCAAGCCATCCAGATGTCTTAGATGAGAAAAAGCTTGATGGAGATTGCATTAGGTGTTTTAGAAAAAAGGAGATTATAATAAATGAAACCAAAAAACAATCCTAAGAAACATAAGAAACTTGCAGGCTTCATTGATGAAGCTACATTTGAAAAGCTCTTAGAGAATGTTATAAGCAGACATCATAAGATAGCTTGTTTACTTGCTTTTGAGTCTGGACTAAGAATATCAGAGGTTATTAATTTAAAGCCTGAGAACTTTGAGTTAGGTAAGAACATGATTAAGATAATAGATGGCAAAGGCTCAAAGGATCGCTGGGTTATGCTACCTCGTGATTGGGGAGACGACTACCTTGACTTCATTCCAATTAACTGTAGTGTGAGGGCTTTGCAAACAGCTTTTTATTCTGCAAGAGATAGAGCTAACTTAACTAAAGCTTTACACTTCCATAGTCTTAGGCATAGTTATGCTACTCACTTACATGAGAAGGATTGTAAGATTGAAGAGATTTCAAAGAGCATGGGGCATGAAGATATTTCAACTACTATGATTTATACACACATGAACCCAAAGAAGATGCTTAATGAGTTAAGGAGGGAGTTTTAAAATGGAAAAAAGATTTGAAATAATAGTTAAGGATAATTTAACAAAAAAACAAGAAATTGTAGATTCAATTTCTGATAGATGGATAGATTTTGATGGTAAACAGTTTGAAGCCAGTTTAAGTGATGTTATGGATAGGATAAAAGAATCAATTGAAGACGGAACACTTTTTGGCGTATAATTAAGGAGGTACGACAATGAAATGTGAGAATTGTAATAAAGATAAAAGTGAAATAGAATGGTGTGGAATAGAATATTGTTATAAGTGTTTATCTGAACATGTTAATAATGAACTCAGAGAAGAAGCAATAGAACTTTGGATAGAGCAAAATACAAGAAAACTTACATAAAGCTAAGGGTAGATGAATATGATAGAATTGATGGGATACGCTGGATGGAGAATAATAATTCCTATAATTGTAGCAGGATTAATTTTAGGATTGTTTAGGATAGGAGCAGAATACTTAGCATTTAAGACACATAAGTTTTTTGGTGCTGAATTAGATGATTCAAATATTTTTAAAGTTGGAGGAAAAAGATAATGAAATGTAAAATACTAAAACCTTGGGGAATAGAATTAACATTCAAACCATTATTAAAAAGTAATGATTCTACTTATAAAATGGGGATTTATTATGTGGATAATAAGGTGGATGAAAAGATACGTAAAGAGTGAGGTAAACAAAAATGATAAAACAAGCAAAATGGATAAAGGATTTTTGTGATAAAGAAGGATTTGGATTTGTTGAAACAGATAAAGTTCCTTGTAGTTTAAATAAGAATTATAAAGAGGATAATCATACAATATTTATCAAAGGATTTAATAAAGGGTCTAAAAGAATTTCTTTTTCTTATGGTGGAATGAAATGTGATTTATCTTTGAAAAAATCTATAGAAGAGTTATCTCATGAATCAATCAACAAACACTGCATTCCAAGTGGGTTTATATGTTCAAAGTGTAAAAAGAATAATCTTAATTTAAGAACACAAGATAATCATAAAACTTATGATTGTCCTGACTGTCATAAAAAGTGAGGTAAATGAATATGAGACAAATTGATTTTGGTTGGCAATCCATCATGCTTAGATTAGGATTGTTTGCAAGTGGTATGTATATTTTAAGTTCAGCACAACATGGATTTATAAATCAAACAGTTGGTTATTCAATATTTGGAATGAATGTTATATTATTATTGTTATCATTTATTCCAATTAAAATTGATGATGTAAAGAGTGAGGTAAATAAGAATGATATTAGAAATGTTTTTGGAAATTGAGTGTTACCCAGCATGGGAGCTTATTTTAACTATTATGATTATAGCATTTTGCTTTGCAGGGTTATCTTCATCCCGAAAGGCTTAACAACAAAGAAGCTCAAAGAGTACCACGCATTAGCTTACAAGCAATTCTACTTCAGACCAAGCCTGATACTAAGGCACCTTAAATACATTAGGAGCTGGAGTGACATAAAGAGATATTGGTTAGGACTAAAAGCGGTCATGAGCTTATGAAAGAGGTGAACAAGAAATGATTAATTGCAGCATCAAAGAATGCAGTAACGAGTTCCAGTACGCAGTGAACGGAAGAAAACGAGAGTTATGCAAAGAGTGCGAGAAAGAAAGAGCGAGTTACGTGACGAAAAAGCTTTACTGGGAAAAAAAGGTTAAGGAGTTCGACACCAAACGAGTAAGCCAAAAATAAAAAAGAATGAAAGAACACTACCTTAACAAACTTTACGGAACCCAAAAACGTGACATTAGTGTTTGCAGGATTCATTATTGGCTTCTTACTTGCATTTACGGTGCTAAGAATCATCATGTTAAAGTATTAAAAGAGGACGAAAAAAAGTGAGGTGCAAGAATTGCGGGGAAGTAATGAGCGAAGAACCAAACCACTTCCACTACTGCAAGAACTGCGGGTGGAGTTACTCATGAACAAGTGCGTTAAGTGTGGAGAGCCATGCCATGGAAGACTATACTGCCGTGAGTGCTTCACGGACAAAAAAGGAGCAGGTAGCGTTAGCAGGTGCCGAAGTTACCGAAAGAAAAATGGTGGATGAACGTGTGGAGTAGGAATGAGAAAGCGTACTTCTGGACTACTTCATTAGTCACGGCAGCGCTTTACGCCACCATCTTTATTATGATTAGTCTTAAGCGCTCATCACTCACGTTCTTAACGGCACTGGTTATCATCGTGACCGATGTTCTTTTTAGGAAGTGGCTGTTTAGTAAGTTAAGCAAAGAAGAAGCTTGGGAGGCAAGTAATGATAGAGCAAAAGTGTAGTGAGTGCGGAGCTCGCTCATGGAAAAAGGCGGGAAGAATTACTTACGAGTGCAGGAAGTGTAAGAGAAGAATCTTGAGTGACTAAAGCATTCCACGATTCCTTTTAGCTTTCTTAATCCTGCTCTTTAACATGGTGCTTTTCACGCTTTGCTTATCACTCTTGAGGATGTTGAACTTTTCCTTAAGCATACTAGAATGATCGTCCATTATGCTGTTTCCTTTGAGTAATCGGTCACTGTCCTGCCCTGCTCCCCAAATGTTGCGGCGATCCCTTGCCTTGTTGAACTCTTTAATCTTGTTCTTGAGCACTTCTTTCTCTACTTCCTCATCCTGCACGCGGCTCTCTCTGCGAAGCCCTTTTAGGACTCGGTCTGTGGTTAAGTCGTCATCAATGCTTCCTAGCTCGCTGCCTGTTTGTTCTGCGCCGAAGCTTTTCACTTTGTTTATTAAGTCTTTCATTAAACTCATCTTTACATCACCTATTGAATCTTCTGCTCACTATTATACCAAAGAACACTGCTATAACTAAACCTACAAACATCCACATCCATAGTATGCTGGTTCTCGCGAAGAATATCATCATGAACAAAGCGCTTATCATAATAACAGCTTCCTTTGGTATGCCGTTACGGTTTCCCCACAAGTAAATGAGTATCATTACTATGAAGAAGAACAGTACCGTGCTTCCTATCACTTCACTACCAAAAATTTGGAATACGTCAAAAAAGTTTTCTGGAACCATCAGTCTCTTCCTCTCCACCATTCAGCTATAGTTATTATGTAAAGGAACAGTACTGGAGCTATAAACAGTACTGCAAGTGATCTTTCTTGTTCAGCTATTTTAGTGAATACCGTAACGAAGTCAAAGCCTATGATTAATAACGATGCTGCTATTGGACCGAACGCTGCAAGGTCATTCTTGAACAATAAGGCTCCTGCTATAACTCCTGCTAGTGCTACTCCTAGTAAAGCTGATTTCACTAAGTTTTCTATAGTGAGGTCTTGTAATGATTCAGGATTCATAACAGTGTTAAGTAACGCGCTTGTTGGAGTTGTTCCATGACATAATTCTTCTCCATCACTACAATCAACTGTTATTCCCATGAAAAAAAAGATTATACTAACGAAAATCATGATTGTTAAGTAAGTCATAGCCCTACCCATTTTTTATACTGCTACCTCGTACTTTATCACGTAAGCAAGTCCTAGTATTACTGTGAGTAGGCTTATCATGTACTGCCTGAGCCATGCTGTTGGTAGTCCTGCGTTGTTTAGTGTGAAGAAACCGAGGAAGCTGAACATGCAAACCAGTACTGCTGTCATGATTATTATTCCTGTACTGTTTCTTAAGCCTTGAACGCTGAACGATGCTGAACTCACTATCACTATTATTATTAGTAAAGCCATTATCATGCGTGTGAAGTCATCGAAGCCTGCCTTACTGAAGCTTTTAATGTCAGTGATCCATGTCATGAGGCTGAACTCTCCTTCATAAGTAAGTCCTACAGTGTAAGGTTGCCTAACGAACAGCATTGCGCTAGTGTTCAGCGTGTAGTTCATTTGTGAAAAGATGTTTGTTTGTGTTCCTGTATTAAAGCTTATGTTAGCGAGGCAGTGAGTAACATTAAAAGTTGGTGAGTGAAGCTGTAGTATGTCTGTGTTGTTCTTGATCATGATGAAGCAACTTGTTATTTCCCAGAAGTTACTGGTTACGTTAATGCTGAAGTTGTACAACGTGTTGTTCTGTAGTAATCTTCCTAGAGGACTTACTTTACTGCCTACTCCTTGACTGAAACTAGCGTTCTCTTGGTCTGCTGGAGCGTTCATTCTTATCTGAATTTTATCACCACTATTAGGAGTTATTGTTGTAGTAAATGTTTCAAAACCTGTTTTAGTGAACACGAAACCGTAACTAGTATCAGATTCGCCAATGAAACCGGCATTACCTGCCCCGTCAGTTTCTCTACTTTCAATAAGCTCTATTCCTTTACTCATTGTTACTAAAACTCCTTCAATAATGCTAGCGAAGTTATCAACCACGCTAAAGCTGAAAGCTATAGCGTCACTGTCAGCTATGAGGAAAAGGTTCTGGTTCTGGGTGACGTTACTGTAAGTTACTGAATCATCCGTTACTCTTCTTTGGCTGTGACCTGTCTGGCTGTAAGCTATATCGTACGTTCCCGTGAAGGTTTGTCCTTGAGGGAACATGCACACTGTGATGTTTGGCTCGTCAGTTCCGGTAAGAGTGAGTTGTTTCTTTGTGCTTCCGAAAGTGTAGTTGAATGTTGCTGTGTAGTCCGCTGTCATAGCATTATTACTGCCACTCTCATTGAAGAAAGTGAAGTTCCATGTTAGAACGCTGTTAGAACTACAGTCATCTAATGTAAAGTCTCTCACTTCTTGTAGTAGGCTTGTTAGGTTAAGTTCTTGCCCTGGTACTTCAACACTCCACAAGAAAGTTAAGTTAGTAGCGTTATTAGGAACACTCGTTGGTGCCGGTACTAATTGACTGAAGTTACTTGTTACGCCAGTATAATAAACAGTATTATTGTAAAATAGTGTAGTGTTTAAGCCACTCATGGTTAAAGGGTCAATGGTCACGTCAAAGGTGAAGTTGTTACTTGTCCCAACCACTACAGGAGTAGTGAAGCCGAAGCTAGGGTTCAAGACTCCAATCCTGAACGTTCTTGATACACAGTTTAGTTCTCCAGTGCTTTTGAACGTCACTAAGTCACCAGTGAGTCCATTAACCCACACCCTGACTTTTGTAGGGCTTACCCTATCAACCCTAGTGACTTCTCCACCTATTTCGTTCTCGAAGTCTATCCAGTAACCGTTCTTACCTAGTCCTGGAATGACAAGGTGTCCTTGGTAGTTATTACTACCTATGATGTCTATGCTGTGAGTGCTTTCTACAAGGTAACTACTCGCAGTTTTTAGCGTGAAACCGTACTTCTCCTTGTACTTGACTATGCATGCCTTGCCAGAAGAAAGCGTGTTCTCCGGCGTTATACTGTACCATTCAGTGTCCGTGCCGAGCCAGTTACTTTCCGTCACGAACTTAACACCATCACTCTCAACCTTACTCTCAATGATGGTGATGCTTTGTGCTGTGTGAGCGTCGCACACTCTTGCAGTGAGTGCTTGAGCGGAAGCATTACTTATGTTAGTGTTTACTCGCACCGTGAAGTTAAGAACAGCCATGTTGGTGGCGTTAAAAAGAATTAGCCCGTCATCCAAGGTCACGTTTATGCTGTACACTTCCCTGTCATCACTGAAGTTAATGAACGTCGAAAGGTTATCCCCGATTAGTATAGTACGATTGTCTTCAAGGAGCTGCTTTCCTGTTATTACAGGACTTGTTGTGTCAATGAGCATGCTAAAGTTGCTTGATGCAAAGGCGCACTCTCCACTAGTGCAGCACTGCACGTTCCACAAGACGGTTCCTTCAACGTCAGTGCGTCCTGTACTGTTAAGTATGGTGTTGTTGCTACCGTTCACTACCACGTCAATTCCTGCCTCAATAATGAATGAGCCACTCTCATTAGTCCACAACGAACAATTAGTAAGGGCTGATTGAGTGCTTGTAGTAGTGAACTTGTGAGTCACGTCCTTAGTCAACAAGTTACTCACGTTATCGTCTTGAGGAGTGTACAACTGCACCGTGACGTTAGCTCCAGGAGCAACCGCCCCGACACTACTGATGTTCCACCAGTCAATAGTCGTAGTGGAAGCAAAAGCACCGAAACTAATGTTATTATATAATGGAGGACTACAAGTACCAGTAAGGTTCCACGCTGCAGGCTCAGCCCCGCCATCAACCCACCTTTTCTCACCACAAAACCCGCTAGTGGCGTTGTAAATTATTTTAAGTTCCTTATACAAGTTACCAGGGTAATCCTGACCGTCAACGAAGTCAGTGTCTATACCAGTATTGTTCTCAGTCAAGCCAATCTTAAAGCCAGTAAGCTCCTCGTCACCAAACAATATCCCTATACCATCCTTACCAAAGTAATCAGCGATGTTAAACTCCTTAAATATTTCAATGAAGCCAGCGCTAACACCAGTCACGTCATTCTTGAATTTAGTGTGAAAAATGTAAGTAGCTGTCACGTCAAGGCTGCAAGTACTACTGTAGAAAGGAGTCCAAGCATTACCCGCACCTATCGAGGCCTCACCGCCAACAATCCTAAAGGTTGGTTCAGTGAAAGTGTAATTATCACTACTGTTACTGTCAAAGTAGTCATGGCACTCACTGTCAAAGCCGAGAACTAAAGAACTAACTAAAACTATTGTGAACGTCAACAAAGCAAAGAAAGCGATGGGTTTTCCCATCATACTTACTTCCCTCCACCAACAAGCTTCCGTCCAGCCAAGAAAGCACCCGCTGCAGCAAGGCCTACACCAACAAAGTAGAACAAGCCCATGTCAACCACTATGCATGAAGCCCTGGTTCCTGTGCTTAGGGTGCTTGCGTCTGCCGTGCAGTTAAGGTGGTCACCGTCCCTGGCTGTAGTAATAGTTTCTTTGAGTGGTTGGATCATTATGACTACGGCGATGAACATCATCACGAAGAACATCACCCCCAACAAGAAGAATTGTGACTTCTTTTTCATTATAACCATCCTCCAGCATTACTTTTCTTCTTCCTTCCTTTCTTTTTTTCATTCATGAACATAAATGTCTTTGTCTTCTCAGGCTTGGGTGCTTTCTTAGGACCAAAGGCTACGTTAGGTGAGGCACCGAAGCTAAGGAACTTACTAGCAGCACTTCTTGCTCTAAGTTTTCTTAGACGTGCTGACTCGAATGGAATCTTTTTTTTCTCTTCTGCACTGCTTATAGCAAACATTGTCTTCTCTACAAAAGTATTAGGTTGAGTCTTACTAGGTCTAAACCTTGACTCAAGCAAGTCCTTAAC
>Ga0307928_10000053_pt1 | contig 60187 bp, 70 predicted proteins | sample AceLakmetagen232_FD_201815 | JGI IMG/M metagenome (GOLD analysis project Ga0307928, IMG submission 201815) | Saline water microbial communities from Ace Lake, Antarctica - #232 | ecosystem: Environmental > Aquatic > Non-marine Saline and Alkaline > Saline | place: Antarctica: Ace Lake...
TGGTGCTGATTTCACTGAAAGTTTTGAGGATGCAACATGGCTTACAGATAATTGGGATGGGGCGATTAGGACCAGGCTTACAACTTCGGATAGATCAGCAGATTTTGTGAGAACAACTGACTGGAAGTCTGTAGGGAGTTATGGATGTAAGATGAAACACGCCGTAGGTGCAGATCAAGACTCAATAGTCTATAAAGATTATGGGTCTGAGCCTGCTAAGATACAAATGGATTTCCAGGCGGATGACACAAATGGACAATATGTATTTCTCGGATATGGTGGGTATATTAACAGTGACCAATTCGAGCTTGGAGGTATGGCACTCCTAGCCACATCTGATGGGGATTTGTATGCCGCTCATTTTAATACCTCAGGTGCATATGCTTGGGACAGTGCTCGGGATACAAACACCCTAACTAACGGAGAAACATATACTCTACAAATAGAAATTAGTACAGTTGGAGCCAGCACTACTATTGTGTCCAAAATATACAATAGTGTTATGACAGAATTAGGATCAAGAAGCCAAGCCTATACCAACACACTTTGGTCAAATAACATTTACTTTGGATTCTATGTTGCTAATACAACTGCTGAGATAATCGTGGACAATATAAGGGTGTGGAATACATGATGATAGGTATAATGATAATACTGTTCCTGACCGATTTTCTTAGGCGGATTCCAATAATGAAATGGGATGATAAACATAAGATTACTGTTCTTTACCCACGAAACCTCAAACCAGGTTCATCCAAGTATCGGAGAGAGATGAAGAAGATTAACAAATCATTGTTCCGTAAAATGTGGTCCTTTACATCATGGTATTATGAGTTAAGATCATTATATAGATACCCACATTATCGACAATCTAAGCGATCTGTTGCTCATGCGATATATGTTAGATATATACCTTGGAGAATTGATTGGACCAAAGCTTTCGTTTCAAATGATTGGTATTATCCTTATAATATGGGTTTCCGAGATTACTACATCAGCAAATGGGTCCCCAATATTAAAATACAGGCCCCATTGAGACAGATAAACAAGCAGACTATTTCCTTTGGAATTTCATTACTGTTGCTGACCATTGGTTTACCTGTGATGCTTGGGGCTAACTTTTACATTCATTCTACTGGTGATGACAATACTGGAGATGGTTCTATTGGAACCCCCTGGCGGTCTATGGATGCTATCCAAGATAATCAAGGTTCATTTGGTGGAGAAAATAATGTATACCTTCAAGCTGGAATAGACTTTACTCCATCTGAAACACCCGGTACCACTACATTTTTTGATACCTATGCGAATGGAACAGACATTACTCATGTAATAACATACACGGTCTATTCTGGAGCTGCAAATGCCACTATTCAATGGTTATATGGCCGAGGAGATTACATCACATATGATAGCCTCACGATTGACAATACTGAGGTTCCGACAAGGCGGTGTATTAGTTTCTCACCCAGTGGAGATGGAACTGCTGGAGTAACAGTTAATAATTGTATCACTCGGAATGGAACAACTGGATTATGGGTATCTAATCCTGGCGATAAATCGAATATGACTATTACAAACACTATATTTGAACAGGATGGTGGCGGAACAGGTGCTTATTTTGACTCTGGTGAAGGCGGAAACCACAGCACCAATCTATCATTTTACAACAATACAATTGACAACCCCGGTAAGGATGGGTTAACATTTCATGAAGGTGGTAGCGATACAGAAGATTATTGGGAAGGTCCGATCCTTGTCCATACAATTACATTCTCAAATTTAGGTGTAATGACTGAAGAATTGATTGATGTTGTGACTGGAACCTACGGTGAAATATACAATATTGACACAGATCATGCATACCTATCGTATGGACACTCTGCTGGAGTCAATGAGACCACCTCAAATGGAAGGTGGGAAATTCATCATTGTATATTTGAACATCTCACTGGTTCGAGGGTAATTAATATTGAAGGTCGTAACTTGTATATCTATAACTGTCTAATGATCGGTGATACTTCAAGAGGTGTTATTGTAGTGTCTGATGGGTTGCATACAACAAGACCAGCCCCAGGTGACAATACAGCATACTCAAATGACAATATCAATTTTACTTATTGTGTATTTTTGGATGATGGTTTAGCCGGGTATGGTATTTTTACGTTTGTGCATGGCGACTCCGCAGCAGGTGGTTATGAGACAGATGCAGTTAAAATAACGAATTGTATCCTTACATCAACTGGAGCGAATGCAACCAGTATGATCTATTGCCATGGCACTCAAATAGGAGCGTATGGTACTCCAGATCATTTCGACTGCGACCATAACTGTTTCTATGATCCTGGGGCTGTTGCGAGCTTTGCAGGGTTCTCAATGACCGACTTCGCTTCATGGCAAGCGTTGAGTGGGGGGCAGGATGCTAATGGTATGGAAGCTGATCCTACACTTGTAGATAGAACAGGTGGAGGTACATGGCCTGCTGATGCTTACATAGAAGTTGGTAGCCCATGTATTGAAGCGGCTTTACCTATCACTGGCGCGTACCATGATAGCAATGGAAATGCTACGGTTGGTATTACAGGTGACTACGATGACAACCCAAGAGATATAAATACTCCAGATATCGGATTAAACGAGGAAGGAATACCACCAGAATCGCCAACTGTAATAGAGTTCAAGGACGTAAATCTTATTAATGTTAATATAGATAATTAGATGAGGTCGAAATAATGAAAATGGAAAAGATCACCGTGACGAATGCTCGTATCGTAACTATGTTGAATGGTCTTACAGAGTACGGTAAGAAGGAATGTGATTCAGATTTGTTGTTACTTATTGGCAAGAATATAACCATACTCAAACCATTGGCAATTGAAATTGTGAATACTCACAAACAAAGTCTCAAATATAATGAATATGTTAATAAATTACTCATACTTGACAAATCATTTTCTCTCAAAGATAAAAAAGGAAAACCAATTGTTGATAACAATACATTTGTGATGGACTCAGGCAAGCTGGATATGTATGAGAATAAAGTGGACGTACTTGAACACAAGTATCAAGAGCATATCGATAAGGAATCGTTAAGGTTAGAAAAATATACAATAACTCTTGAGAAAACCCAGTCCTTTAAAATCTATAAGATCCCGTGGAGTATGCTCAAAGAAAAAGCCAAACCAAATACCATTATGATGTTTGTCGAAATAATGGAATAGGATGTGAATAAGAATGACAGTGATCATGGAAGCTGGTGATGAACTCGTATTTGAGGGAGTTCCGTTTTCCGAGTCCGTTCAGGTTGTAAATGGTGCAATCTTGCGGTATGGTGAAGATCAAACTGACAATAGTTTGGCATACCTAAAGGATGTTGGTGGCATTGTCAGAATAGACCCTGCCAAAAATCTTGTATCTAATTCTTGCACTCTTAATGGTGGTACAATCAATGATAACACTGTTGGACCTGCATATTACATTGATGAAATTGGTGTTCTTGGTAGCTGGACCGTTACTGGTGGAGGAGGAAGTGGTGAATATGACAAGATCAGACGACGTAAATCAGCCATTGGTCGTATGAAGTCCATAAGTTCGAAATGATAGCAAATCATTAATACCACTACCAACATTAAATAGCAATGGTTGAGTTCACTGACATTCAAGCAGTTAATGACCTTTTAGACACTGTTAATGAAACTGGTGTTTCATATATTGCATCTGGTTCACAGATAGAACCAGCTCGAGCAACAAGATTAATAGTCAAGAAAAGTGGAATCATAAATAACGAATTTGGTGGACATTACGAGGAAACTACATACACCGATGAGTACCATGACATAGTCGGCATTCCAAGAATACTCACTAATTATTATCCAATAATATCAGTGAGCGAACTTTCGGTTTATAATGGCAGTGCATACGAAGTAAAAACGGAAGGTCGCAATCGAAACACCAATTATTATTATGTGGATAATAGAAGCAAGGCGCGAGGATTTATTAAATTCTGGACAACACCACCATCTTACACTGACGCAATCAAGCTCACATACAAAGCCGGATATGAAACAATACCAAACTACGTTACAGAGTGTTGCACTTACATGACGGCAATCGACATCGCAATGAGTAAAGCATTCCGCGAAGAGTGTAAAGATCAAATAAGACGCTGGACATTTATTGTTAATACGTGGCAAGCGAAGGTTGAGCATTTAATGGGAAAAATACGAGATAACAGAATGAGTGTAAATTCACTTGGACGCTTCAAAGATAATAGTGTAGTTCAAAAACTTGATAACTCGGTGAGTGAATGGGAGTAAATCCAAGGAAAGTCATTAAGGGCTTTGTGGAAAAAAACTTCAGTATATCAGGCTGGGTAACTGCTGTCAATAATGGGTGGTGGGAATCGAGTAGACAAAATGAAAGGCAGATCTACATCATAACATCCAACGATAGATTCCAGAACGTAACAACCCATGAACAACAGGAATTAGATAGATCACAATCACCGACTTTATATGACAACATAACATACTTGTATGTTTCAAGCCCAAATGAAGATCAAAGAGATGTCATGATAACGGAAATGATTCGTATATTTCAGGACACTTCATTATCACATAATCCAACCGATGCAGATGGTGTTTCATATGGTGTTAATGATATCAGAATATTGAGCGATTACAACATTGACAAGGACAAAAAGTATGACTGTTTATCATGGGTACAGGTCTTTGAAGTAGAATTATTATGGTAAGTTAATTACATATACGTTAACGCAAGTACTAACATGAATGACTGAGACGTTGACGCTGTTGTCGGGATCGGAAAATACGATCATGCCGACGGGATATGCAATAGTTATGAAAAATCTTTTACCAAGATTAAATGAACTTGGTTGGGATTGTTATCATATGGGTTGGCAACATCAAGGAATGCCACAACCATACAGTGATAGTAAAGGTCGGACATATACCGAATTACATGCTGGACTATTGCCATATGCACATCCGGAATTTCCAGAGAACGGACCAATGTATATTAAGCAATATAAACCAGATGTTCTTTTTTCATTGATCGATTTTTGGTATACTTTCGGAATGTCAAAACATGCACGAGATAATAATCTTCCGTATGTTTGTTACTTTCCTGTCGATGGCGAACCATTTAATCTGAATTGGCTCGATGAATTGAAACGTTGCCATACACCACTCGGAATGAGCTATTATGGAAAACAAGTCATAATGGATACCGTAGAAAAATATGCCATTGGTGGATGGAAGCGACATTTCAAGATGGACGTTCTGTATCATGGAATAGATCATACGATTTTTCACCCTTTCACAGATCAAAAGAAAGTGGATCTTAAGGCAGAACTGTTCAAGGCAATAACTAACCCACCTGACTATTTTATCGTTGGTGTCGTGGGAAAGAACATGCAGAGAAAACAACATACGAAGGCAATCGAAGCCTTTGCCAAGTTCGCCAAGGACAAAAAAGATGTGTTGCTTCTTTTCAAGGTCGGTGATCCTGAGAACAGATCTGGTCTTGGAAGTGATATGTATGAACTCATTGTGCGTCTTGGGATAGATAAAAAAGTTACATTCCTTGACGAAGCCAACAACATTGTTCAGGGTATATCTACTGAACGGATGAGTGCTCTATACAATATAATGGACGTTTATCTATCTGCTACCAGTGGCGAAGGATTTGGTATTCCAACCCTGGAAGCGATGGCATGTGGTACGCCTTCGATCATCACTGATTATACAACGTCCAAAGAACTGATTAAAGATTCAGGGTGGTTAATACCTATTAAAGACACTTGGATGGGACAATGGAACATTAAACGTGGCATGGTAGATACTGATCTAATGGCAATGGCTCTACAAGAAGCTTATGACGACAGAAAAAAGGTTCGAAAACTTGGTCAAAAAGCTCATAGGTATTCTTTGGAATTTGGCTGGGATAAAATCGCGAAGCAACTTGACAGAATATTGAAATCGAGTATTAACGGGTGATCATTTGAAGCGATTAAATGGTAAGTTTTACGATAAAGAATATTTCACTGGACGCTCGAAATCTGAATATGGAGTTAAAGCGCATGGTGGATATGACAACGAAATATACAAGCTTATGAAATATGAACAAGCTGGATATTTTTTGAAGCTCGCTGGATATACGAAACGATGGTTGCCAGATAATGCCATTGTTCTCGGGTGTGCATATGGGTTTATGGTACAGGGATTGAACGAGAGTGCGAAAGTACCAACGAAAGGGATCGACATATCAGAATTTGCAATCGATCATGGAACTAAAATGGGCATCAAAAATTTGGAAGTTGGCGACACTTGTAAATTACTTGCCAAAAATAACGAATATGAATTTGTTGTATCGCTCAATTTACTCGAAAACATACCGATTGAAAATGATCAATTACTGGATGCCATAAAGGAACATGTCAGAATATGCAATGGATATATAATCATGGGCGTAAAGCTTGGGCATAACGATAACTTGCACGATCAACATAAAGGCATAAATAAATCTCATTTCAGTGTCTATACCCCAAGTTGGTGGCAAACAGAATTTGAAAAACTTGGTACAAAAACTATAACGTCGGTGGTAGATGAGGCAAAGGAAAATATCATTTACGTCTTTGAGGTATCTTGATGAGTGATCAAACGATGACGTATGAACAATATAATGCCACGTTCAAACGAGCAATTAAGGGTAAACAAGGCAGGATATTAATGCAAGATTTAACGCCTACTGCCATTCCAGTGACATTAGTAAGTGGATCAAAGTTTAAAATTGATTTTGATTATATTTGTAATTCACCAGGGTCTCAGGTAATTATAAATATTTTCAAACGTAGTAGATATGATTTTTCACATGTTATCATACCATTGGAATTCAGTGACAAACCAAAGCACATAACAAGATATTTGACATGTCCTGATATAATTGGTATTACTGATGGAATCATTCGAATATGGGTTGAACAGCCATCTAAACGAACATTTGTGTTCAATGAGAGCGTCAAATATGTTAGAGGAATACCTACAATAAAAACAATAATAAGAACTGAAAAACCTGTGATAGTAAATGAAAAAATTGCAGAAGGTAGACTTCGCAATTATCCAATTTCATTTTTGACATTCGTGAAAAATGAAGGTCAGTTCTATCTTGAAAGACTAATAAAATCGCTGATCAATTATGCCAATGAGTTGGTAATAGTTGATACTGGAAGCACTGATAATTCTTTTGCCATTTATGATAAATATAAACATCATAAAAATCTCAAAGTATATTCATATCCGTGCAGTGAAAATGAGTTATACAAAAGCATCAACAAGGGAATTGAAAAGATTAAAAATGAATGGATTTTCGTTCTTGGTGGCGATGAAGCTTTATTGAAAGAAGAACTCTTTAAGATTCCTGATGTTCTTGATAGTTTAAAAGGATCAAAGAAACGGATAGTTCGTGTCTCATATCTTGATTTTATTGGTCAGGATGAAAAACGATATCATACAAAATATCCATGTATGTCGTACAGAATTTGGAAGAATATTCATGGATTTCATGTAGGTGGTGGTTATCAAGGCGACATTCATTTTGCCTATGATGATGGTATTCAAACTTCTGGTATCAAGACAAAGAAACACATGCCTTCAGCCGTCATTCATGAAGCACTGAATATTACATATCATCATTATGCTCGATGCAAACCACCACATATTCTTTTAGAAAAACGTGTAAAACGGTTCCGTAATCTTTACCCAAATGCGTCAGAGGATGAAGTGTTATCAATGGCAAAAGTATGTCCATTTTACACATTAAAGCTTCCATTTAAAGTTCATAATGGGCCAAGAGCTGGTGTTGAACATTTACGGGTTGGTGTTTATACGAGGGCACCTTCATATCTTCATTTTGCTAAACCAATTATAGATAGCTTTAAGAAATCTGAGAATTCAATAAAAGTTTATTATGAAGGTGAATTAGAACAAATTAAAGACATAGACGTTCTTTGGGTGGAGTGGGGTGATTATGGATGGGTGACTGAAGTATTAAAACATACGCGACCCTATAAAGTAATTGTCAGAATACATCGTTATGAAATATATCGTCAAGAAGCTAAAAACGTACAATGGAACAATGCTGACATTTTATGGTTTGTGTCCAAGTATGTGATGAAGGAATTTCAGAAAAAGTTTCCGGATGTAACTACCAAGATGATATGTATTCCTAATGCTGTTGATACACAACAGATAATATTCAGGAATGGCGATGGTAATCCTAAAAATATATTCATGTATTCTGTTACCTTTGGTGGTGTCAAAGATTATCCATTAGCTATTTCATTATTTCGTAAACTGAGTAAGATTGATAATTCATTTCACTTGACCATTCGTGCAGATCCAGTAAATACTACGACTACATATAAGAGATTATTACAAGATTCTGAAGGTCTCAATGTAGATTTCATCACGACTCCAGTAGATCGAACTCAGTTAGCTTCAAAGAATGATGTAAATCAGTTCTTTGATGGTCAAGGTATTCTGTTGAGTACATCAAAATACGAATGTTTTCATTACTCCATTGCTGAAGCATTATCATCTGGTATGCAAGTATTTGTCAGGAATTGGAAAAGAGAAGGCTCACCAGAAGAATTTTGGAACCCATATCTGTGTAATACAGAACGTGATATGATTAATAGTATTATTCAATATGCAAAAATGAAACCATCCAATAGGAAAAGAATCGCCAAAGCGAATAGAAAATATGTGAATGACCGATTTCATCCGTCTATTATTTGTGACAAATTAGTTAATGAACTCACGAAAAATGATGACGGTAAACCTTGGATTGGTGTAATCATGCCAGTGTATAATAATACCAAATATCTGGATGATGCAATCTTGACACTACTTGGACAGAGTTACAACAACATCATTATATTTGCAATCGACGACGAATCAACAGATGATACACCCAAGATTTTGAACAAATATAAAGATATGATCGTAATTAAACGGATCAAACATGGCGGACCTCATCATGCAATGAGCGAAGGATTAAAACTTACCAAACATTACAATATAGATTATACTGTAATGGTTGGATCTGATGATGTTTATTATCCTAATTATCTTCGAAATATGATAAAACTCGCGGAAAAACAATCTGCTTATTTAGTATATCCAAACTTTGATGTTATTGATGAAAAAGGTGCGGTGATTAGTAAATATACTTCACAACTACCAAATATAAAGACGTTGCAAAAAGTTACATACATATGTGATCATTCTCTTATTTCGTCTAAATTTTGGGATATATATGGTTGGAAATTACGAGATAAACAGTTCAAAGCATACAGTATTTTTCATGTGTTCTTAACTATTCATAAACAATTCTTTGATAAGATTACATGGATCAATGAAAATCTTTGGGGATACAGGAAGCACAATAAACAAATACATACGAGTATGAAGAATGAACGAAAAGGACAAAGAAAACTTGCATGGGATGATATAATGTCGAGGTGATTACATGGAATCGTTTCAGGTCGGATGTTCTCATACATTGAGTGTCGAAATAGATCCTAAATGGAAAGTACTTGAGATCGGTGGCGGAGCTAATCCTTGCCCAAGATCAAACGTTATCACCAATTATGAACAGGAAAAGAACCAACGAGGGAAGCCGTATAAGGTTATCCCTGGTGCGAAGATGTTTGATAATTGTAATGTTGAAAATATGCCAATGTTCAAAGATAAAGAATTTGATCTTTGTCTGGCTATTCAAATTCTTGAACATGTTGATGATCCACAGAAGGCATGTCAGGAAATCATGAGAGTATCCAAGGCTGGATACATCGAATGTCCAGCACCAATCACGGAAAAAATGTTGGGCTGGCCGTTTCATAAATGGTTTGTCACTCTTGATCACAAGGACAAAAACAAACTTGTGTTCATCAAAAAACAAGATCGTGATTTCTCTCGTTTAGATGATTTCTTTTTTGATATGTTTTATAAAATGAACCCGAGTCAAGTCGCTTTTAAATCAGTTTACTTTAAATATTATGATGTATTTTTAACATACTTGTATTGGAACAACTGTTTTGATGTCGAGGTGGTCCGATGATTATCGAAATTTCCATAGATGATTTAAGTGATCGATATTCTAATACTCTTCATGCATATGAAACAGAAAAGGACATCACGAAATTACCTTTATACGACAAAATTAAACAATACCGATCAAGTAAAAGACTTGATTGGAAAAGTGCCAGTGATAAGGATATTTATAATAATGTGTCAGATTTCATAAAATTATATAAGAAAATAAAAAAGAATGGTTATACTGACAATCCATACATCAAAATAACTGTAGAAAAAAATGGTGCCTGGAAATTACACGGTGGATATCATAGGGTATCTATTCTGAAATATTTGAAATGCAAAACTGTCAATGCGAATATCACAATGGATCCAGAGTTTAAAAAATTTTATGGTTATGTTTCATCCATGTACAAGGCATATCGAGCATATGAATATATTAATCATCTTGTATTTAGTAATTATAATTTTGTGCGTGGTAATAATCGAAGTGAATTAATTAAAGATCATATAGATATTGATGCACCAACAATACTGGATATTGGCTCATACTTTGGAGAGATAGCACTTTCTTTATCATCTATACCAGGTTCTAAAGTGGTTGGTATCGACACAAACAAAGGTCACGTTAATGCCACGAATTATATTACACTATTTCCACATTACAAAGATCGTAAAGTGAGCTTTTATCAAGGTGATATAGTGGATTATAATCCATCACAATTTGATGTCATAGTGATGTTGTCCGTTGATCGTTGGGTTATGAAGAGTCATGGTAGATCTGGTCTTAAAGCCGTCATAAAAAAGATTGAGAGTAAATGTAAGCGTTACTTCTTCTTTGAATCAAGAGGCAAACATGAGGAATTAGCACTGAAATTAATACATAGATATACTAACTTCACCAATCAGACGTTATGTGGTGTTGATAATGGTGAAACTAATCGTAGAATCTGGAGATTTGAAATAAAAGAAATTATACATGTTGGTGAAAAATAATGCCATTTGTAAACATCCCAAAGAATGCAGATGGATTCAAGAAAGGTTTCAATTACCTTCAAGATCCAATACAACAAAAAGTCTTGAAGTTGATGCTTCACGTAAATGAATTATTTGAGGCAAAATCAAATGAAATCCAAGTTTGTGGATCATTTCTGTACTATGATGATCTTGTATTCGCCAGGAGTGTCAAGCGAGGGAGCGGATTTTATTTTTGGCCGACAGAAACAATGAAACGACCAGTTAAAATGAATAACATAAGTCCAGAGTTGCTTGACAAAATTTTATCCATAGGACGTGAAAGATGTCAACCAGTTCACGATGGTATCTTCTGGGAGTTTTTAACGAAACCAGGTGAAATCTGGACATCATCATTATCTCAGGCATTCGCATTAGAACTATTTTCTCATGATGAAGATTACTGGAATATTTGTGATAGAATTTTAAAAGGCTTTGCTACAAGCTGGAAAAAAGGTGGTGTATGTGATTGTAGCATCTCATGGTATTTAGAATATCCAATGTATGTTGATGATAAAAAAGGAATCAGGAGAGTTTTAAACGGTCATGTTGATGCTCTATTAATGTTATATCGATATTATGAAAAGTCAAGTAGTGAGACAGCTAAGTTACTATTTGACAGTGGTGAATATGCTCTGAAAACTCATTTATCACAGTTTCTATCACCGGAAGGTAAGACATATTATAGCTATTGGCAGGCAACAAATCAAGATCCGAGTATCAGAGAAAAGAGTTATAATGAACGATACCACAATCTACATGTCACACAAATATACAGAATGTACACCATCACAAAAGATGAATTCTATCGAGATATGTACACTCGTATGATGACCGTAAAAAATTCCAGTCCATACTATCTTACTCCATATACGGTAAAGATCATTGAAGCCAGAGATCCTAAAAAATCCTGTCCAGATTGTAAAGTTTGGGGATCATGTAATGATTGTCTTTTGAAAAGCAAGGAAGTGTAAAAAAATGAAAGAAGAATATGATCCGTTACCTTATTGGGAACGCCGTGGACGTCGTTATGTCACTCGTGGCACTGATTTTGATACTGATGTAATTCCACTTGATAATGCATTATCAACTTTGCTGGATGATCCTACTATTCTTGAAGTTGGTTCTGGTTATGGTCGTATTTATGATCATCTTTGTCGTCCAATGTTGATGTGTGACATTTCCCATAGTATGATCTCTGAGTGTCTCGAACGAACAGGTATTCTTCCTACCTGGTGGGATGGAGTTACCCTTCCGTATGATGACAATAGTTTTGATTTTTTGATTTCTTATGATGTTTTACTGCATGTCCCTCCTGATGACGTTCTTCAGCACCTTTCCGAGTTGTTGCGTGTATCTTCTCATTACGTTTACATTGCCACATCTCGAAACTTCCCTTCTGGTGGTCACTGTTTCTCTCACGATTATGATGCTTTGTTTCACCTTGCTGATGTTCGCCTTCTGTCTTCTCACGAGTATGGTCCTGGTCCTACCCGTATTCATTATTTACTTGAGGGAACGATATGAATATCTTGAACATCAGCACTTATGATCTTGCTGGTGTTGGATACAAAATTCACGAGGCCATAAATCGACACGGTCATGGTTGGCATTCTAATCATATTGCACTTCATCCACATGTAATGCATTATCCAATCGAGTATTTGGTAAACGATAATACAATCTCAGAAAAAAAATTAATAAGATCAGATACCCATGAAAAATATGTAACGATGGATAATCGTAAGGAGATAAGACGATTATTGAATAATGCTGACATCATTCAATTCAATCATACAACAACCGTCGACAAGATACTTGGATATCCAATACCAAAAGATAAGATAATGGGCGTATATCATACTGGAACGGAATACCGAAGGAACACAGAAGCAGTAAACAAACGATTGAAACATTTTGATAGGACTTTCGTAACCTATGAAACTAATCTCATGGAAGCTTGTCCATATGCACACGTCCTAAGACGTCCAATCGACACTGAACTATACAAACCAAGTCCTAAAAAACATAGGAATAGTATCATAATATCTCATTCACCATCTCATGAAGACAGAAAGGGTACTAAATATTTACGTGAAGCATATCAAAGATTAGAACAAGAATTTGATAATGTTGAGTTACAGATAATGAAAGATGTCACTTGGGCAGAAGTAATGAAACTAAAAAACGAGGCTGATATCTTCTTTGATATGCTTCCTTGGAAACCGAATGGACAAACCTATGGATTATCTGGGTTGGAGGCGGCATGTTTTGCTGTTCCAGTATTAACAGGTAAAAAATATTCACCCGAATGTACCTTTGTTCACGTCACCAAAGAAACGTTATATGCAGAAATAAAAAATATGATCTTGTATCCAAAACATCGAAAAATATTAGGCGAAATGGCCCGTGATTATGTTGAGAAATATCATTCATACGAAGCCATTGCAAAGAGTCTCATTGCATCATATGAAGAGTTGATTAAATGAGTAGATTAGATTTTTGCAAGGCCGACAGATTAAAATTTTGCAAGGACATGAGAAAAAAGTATCCCGAATTTCCAAGTATTGAAGTAGATATACCTTCATTTGTAAAGGTTGGAAAGAATGTCACTATTAAAAAGGGATGCACGATAGGAACACAGGGTTTTGGACACGAAAGAGATGGAAATAAAATACTTCATACACCACATATTGGCGGTCTTGTAATAGAAGATGACGTTACTATACATGAACTTACAAATGTCAGTAGAGGAACAATTCATGATACAATAATAGGAAAAGGAACAAAGATAGATGTCCTTGTTCATGTTGGTCATAATGTAAAGATAGGACGAACTTGTTTGATAACTTCTGGAGTGGTTCTTGGTGGTAGTTGTCAGATAGGTGATAATAACTGGATAGGAATGAACGCAACAATAAGGAATTGGGTAACGATTGGTAATAATTGTGTGATCGGAATGGGTGCTGTTGTTACAAAGAATGTTCCAGACGGTCAGGTTTGGGCAGGAGTTCCAGCAGTTTATATAAGGGATAATCCAGGTAATTATAATGGGGAATAATAAATGACATCTAAAGAAATATTGGTTGTTAATCCTCACTTGGATGATGGGTTCCTATTCGCATCAGGTTACATGAAACGAATGAAAGACCAAGGAGCTAATATAACAAATGTGTTATTCACAACAAAGAGCAGTATAGATGGTATTGATGATAAACAATATGAGGAAGAATTCAACAAAGCCAGTAACATGTTCAGTTCAGATAATTGGGTATTTGATATGGAAGATAAACTACTCAATCAAGATCGACAAAGAATATTGGATATATTGGTAGAATTCAGTGACAACGAATATGACATGGTAATTTGTCCAGGGAGTAAGGATCTACATCAGGACCATCGAACCGTATTTGAAGAATGTTTCCGATGTTTCAAACGATTAACCACGATTATAGGTTATAACGCACCATGGAACTGTCGAGAAATGCCAATGGACATGATAGTAGAAATTGATTGGGAACATAAAGAATCTGTACTGAAACAGTTCGAGTCACAGAAAACAAAAAAATATATGGAATTGGAATACAACAAATCAATAGCCATCGCAACAGGGACGTTGATTGATGTTCAGTTTGCTGAATCATTCGAGATAATTAGATGGATAGTGAAAGATTGATGAGGTATTATGATGGTTGATATAGTTGGTATGTGTTGTGTCCTGAACGAAGAAGAGTTCATTAAGTGCTTTGTAACCAATGCGATGGCGCTGGTAAATAAATTAATAATCGCTGAAGGGGCAGTTATCGGTCATCCATTTTGTGACAGTGCAGGACATTCAACAGATCGAACAAACGAAATACTTGACGATATGAAAGTGATTTATAAAGATCGATTAATCATAATCAGGCAGGACCACAAATGGTCTTCCAAGCAGGAACAACAAAATGTAATGTTAAATGAGATGGAAGATGGTCAATGGGCTTGGATATTTGGAGCAGATGAATTCTATAATCCATGGGCAAGCGTTACGATAAGATCATTGATCAGAAAATATCCTGATATAACCGAATTTGTTTTTCCAATTATCCATTTTTGGAGTGATATGAAACACATAATAGTCGATGATGAACGACTTGATTATCGCATGTTACAACGACATCAACGGTTATTTAAGTTCAGAGATTATATGTTTTATGTGAATCACCCGACAATAAATGATGTTGAAAATCGTGATATCTTCTTTCACGAGCACTATAATGACAAGCGCATGTATCTTGATGTTCCGGATTATGCAAAACAGTTATTTCTTGGAAGGATCAATAGGGTTAATGTAATTACCATGTATCATTATGGTTTTTGTAGATCGCGAAATCATCAACTCAAGAAGCATATATATTATTTAATGCGAGATAGGGATATGACAGTACAGGAATCTATTGATTTTGTCATGGGCAAGGTTGGTGGAGATCTGAAAAAGGTTTATGGTTATATCGAACAGATACATAATGAGGGAGCAATCAAGATCATTGAGTATGATGATAAGCATCCACTCCGTAATATTACGTTGAAATCTGATGATGTGAAAGTTGAAGATTTGTTAAAATCGATTGTTAATTTTGATGAGATACCATTAAAATGATAAAAAATCATATATAGTTATAAAGTGATATAAACAAAAACTGGTTGGATTATTATGGCAAGCAAGATATACAGGCCAAAGATATACAGTAAAGGAGATTTGAAAAAGCTCAAGCGAAGGGCGGAACTTGTTACAATCATCGAAGATCTTGAACGTGATGGTATCAATATTGATATGACAAAGTATGCGCGTGATACTATGCCATATCTTCGACAGGCAATTTTGGACGGACAGAAGGAATTGATTTCACATCCTGTACCTGAGCCCGAGCCAGTCTATGATAACGATGCGTCAGAAGCAATAGGCATTGATAATGATGGAACAATACAAGGTGAATTTACTGGTGTCGAAACCAAAGTAGTTGATCCAGAACCCGAACCAGTTCCAGAGCCAGTACCTGAAGTAACAAAACCAAAGCCAAAGATAGTTAAGAAAGAAGAAATAAAAAAGATCGTCAAGCCAAAAGTCAAGGAGCATAAAATTGACTGGCGTGATCTTCCTGAATATAGTGATAAGGAATTCGTTCGCAAGATCTACCTTCGATACCTTGAACGTGAACCTGATCAGAGCGGTTTATATACATATACATATCATCTTTCACCTATCGGTGGCATGAGCAGGCATGACGTTGAAAATACAATCGTGAACTCGGATGAACATCGTGCATTGCAGACCAAGAAAATGAATCATTAAATGAATCATTAAGCGAGGTAGGGTAGCAAGGATATCCCGTCAGGCTCATACCCTGGAGATCAAATGTTCGAATCATTTCCTCGCTATCTTTTATTATTATAGCTTGATAAAAAATAAAAAAAAAGATCAATCGATTATTCAAAGTTTATAAATTCTCTTTGGAGTTTGTAAGTTGTTTTATTGTTAAGTTCCATGTGGTTAATGTGTCCGTTGAGGCCCCACACTGTTTGGCGATTTTTATTCATTTTTTCGCTCATTTTTGTTTCTTTTTCTTGAAGCTTCTTTATTCGCTCAAGGAGTATGGAATGTACATCATTATCTTTTCTGAGTTTGGCAAGTAGTCCTTCGCGCTCGTCGATGAGGTCCTTTTTTGTTCCAGTTTGTTTCATGGTTGTTCCGTCCTTAACACTACATGGTGTCATGAGTATATATACTTATCGATGTTTCATAGTGGATATATCGATAAACCGTCAGCTTCACAGTAGTAATATTACTACATTTAATACATATAGGTACCAGTACAAATTACATGATGCTCTGTAAAAGGCATAACGTGGGAAGTACCCCCTCGACTGCTTGTTATACACCAAGAAGGTGAAAATCAATGGCTGGACATGACTATACCGGAATCACTGGAAAGATTGTAGTTGAAGGCGCTATCGAGGGCTTTGTTGAGGCTGATGTAAAAGTCGGTTATGAAATGGGTGACCCATATGTTGAGCAGGGCGATGAATCGATCAGAGATCATGTATTTGGATTGATCAAAGTATCAGGAACAATAAAAAGGGCATGGGGTAAGAACTCTGGATACATGAAGGACTGGCACGTTGACAAGGAAGAAAAAACAATTCGTTTCGATCCTGGTGATGGAACTGGATTATATACGTGCTCTGGCTGTGTTCTTACTGATCTTGAATTTGATCCGATCAAAGCTGGCGAAGCGAAGGTTCTTTCATTAAAGGCGCCGTTCGTTGGGAAAACATGGTCAACGACCGATACAGCAGACTAATTAATAATCCATAAATCGGAGGAATAAATTTGGTCCAATGGTTCGAAGCAGAAATAGAAGCCGCAAAAATAGTTCATGATGTTGACGTGTCAAGTATGAACTATATTAGTATTGACAAGGACGAAAAACGAATTCCAATCACAACCATACCAGTTGTTGATTTGGACAGTGAACAATTGATAGTAATTCAACAGGATCCAACATTGGATGAATATCCTGGAGAGCTTGACAAGTCATCGCCAAAATCGCATGTTTTCAATATTCTTATTACCCATGCAAGAATGGAAAAGGCAAATCCAAATATTGGGTTCAGCGAAAAGAAAATGTTGAAATGGCCGGTGACTCGAGTTACGAATCTGATCAAACTCATAGCTGATGAATTAAAGGAAGTCCAAAAAAAAGGGCTATATGGTCCAGAAGCAATAAAGGACAAACCTTCTTCAGAGTCCTCCAAGCCAGCAACTTAAATATCATGCAATGGAAAAAATTGCTACCCGAAGAAAAAGTTTTCTGTTGGGAGGCGTTCTTGAAGTTTAACCAAGATCAACAAAGGTGAAAAACGATGACTGAGGTCCTGAAACTTGCAGTTGCAATCCAGGGCGTTAATAATTTTTCAACCGCATTTTCTCAAGCGAAATCTGGTATAGGTGGAATCTCTGGATCTGTTGCTGGACTATCGGCAGGATTAGCCGCCGCCGGTCCCATGATTGCAGTCGCCGCCGGCGCCATGGCTGTTAGTTTTCTTAAATCATCTGTTGAAATAGCCGCTGGCTTTGAACAGCAAATGCTCAGAGTACAAGCTATATCAGGAGCAACAGCCGAAGAATTTGATACTCTTACAGGCTTTGCCAAAGAACTCGGTGCAACAACGGAATATACTGCTACCCAGTCAGCCGAGGCGCTGGCAAGTTTTGCTATGGCAGGTTTTGAAGTAGACGAAGCTATGACTGCCTTGCCGGTTGCTATTGATTTGGCGACTGCATCAGCATCAGATCTTGCAACAACCACTGGAATTACTGCAAACATACTTCGAGCATTTGGTTTAGATGCCACCGAAGCCGCCAGGGTTGGAGATGTTCTAACTGCAACATTTACTGGATCTTATACCACAATCGAAACCATTGGCGAATCAATGAAAATGTTGGCACCAATCGCAGTTCAGGCAGGTATAGGTTTGGAAGAAGCCGCCGGAGCCGTGGGTAAATTGGGCGATGCTGGACTACGAGGGACAATGGCAGGAACAGGACTACGACAAGCGTTAATAAAGCTCATTAATCCAAGTGGAGAAGGACAAGAGACTATTGCCAGACTTGGGTTGGAAGTACAAACTTTTACCGATCTTGGATATCAGATGCAGGAAGAATTACAGACCCAAATACCAATAATGGACGCATTAAATGCCACATACAATGACCTCAGTGATACTTCAGAGAATTTAACTTTACAGATGTCAGAAATACAGATGGAAATGGCGGCAAATAACATTGAAATTCAAACTCATCAGGAAGCAATTGATCTAATCAAGAATGACTATTTAGAATGGGAAAATCAAATAGGTACACTTCGGATCGAATTACTTGGATTAAAAGATGAAATGGCAAGTTTTTCATTGGATATGAAAAAGAACAATCTCGAAATAATGGAAATCAGACAGGAAGCAGATCGACAAGGAAGGGATATTACAGAAGCAGAATTAGCCAGAATCGCCGAGATACAAGAAGCGAATGACGAACTTCGGATACAAAGAGAGAAGGCATCAATACGTGAGATTGAGTTATCAAAAGAATTGACAAATCAAGAAGGGGAAAAAGCAAAAGCTGTCCAAGAATCTTCGGCGATACAGCAATTGGCAATTGATACTCTGACGGATGCGAATAATGAATTAGCGAAAGCGGAAGCAAGATTGTCACTGGAATCAAAAGGTATATCAATTGAATCTAAAAACGTGAAAAAGTCATTGAGTGAACAAAACTTGACAGTATCAGATCTTGGAAAAACAATATCGACACAGGTTACCGGAACTGCTGACTTTGTAACGATACTCGAGGAACTGGAACGAACTGGTTCTACCGCTTCCGAAACATTAACAATCTTTGGAACTCGTGGAGGAGCGTCAATCAGCGCCTTGGCAAATATTGGATCGGTTGAGTTGGCAGAATTTACTGAGGAAATAAGAAATTCAGAAGGTGCATTGAGTGATACAACCGAAATTATGAGATCTGGTATGACTCAGGAAATCATGTTGTTAAAGTCCGCCTGGGATGCAGTTAAGGTCGAAATAGGAACAGCATTGATGCCAGTGTTGATGGATCTAATGGACTCATTAATAGAAATGATGCCAATAGTTGAAGGTCTAATAAATCTATGGGTAACCGTAAATATTGCCCCATTACTCAATATTTTCAGTAGTCTGTTCGAAGTGGTCAGTGCAATCATAACTCCATTTGAAGATCTTATTGGACCTATTACAATGCTGTTTTTGGTTCTAAATCCTATTACTGCTCCATTGATGCTTGTTGCATGGGGACTCGACCTGTTACGAATGGTAATTGAAAAGATTAAAGAACCACTCGAACCACTGATGGAACGGTTGGGAGAATTACGTGAAAAATTACTTGAGCCATTACAGCCAATAATTGATGATCTTGGAGGATCATTTGGAAGTTTTGGCGATGTTGTTAGTTGGGTTCTGGATGTTGCATTGTGGCCATTTATTACAGTCCTTGAATGGATGGTTGATGCACTTATCGATTTTATTGATTGGATGGAGCCAGTTCTCATTCCTGTATTTGAATGGTTTGCAGATGTTCTTGAAGATGTCGGTGAGTGGTTAGTGTACGTCTGGGAAAAACTCACTCCTGTCATTGAAGGAATAAAAGAGTTATTCACCGAGGGTGTAGTTGGTGATATAATAGCTATGATCGGATTTGAGGTCGGAACTGGTATGGAAGGGGCACCTGGAACTGGTGTTTATAAGTTGCACGAAGGAGAAATCGTGCTTAATAAACGTGAGTCTGATATGTTCAGATCACTTACAAAACAGACAAGCAATAAATCAGAATCCGGTGGCAGTGGTGGTATAAATATAGAAAATCTCACAATTAACGCAAGTGATGATGAAGGAGGACGACAAGCCGGACAGGCATTTATTGAATTGTTGGAATCTGAAAGTATTAGAGGAATAGGTGATGTAGTATGACGCTATATTGGGAGGATGCTTATCATGACGCTACCAAGATCGACACCATTACCGGCTTGATACATGATACAGATGCAGGTATGATATCTGCAAATCCACTTCTTGACAGTTGTGATATGGAAAGTCTTGGAGAGATAGATGCATTTTTCAACGAACAAATACTTGGAACCGCAACTCGTTCGGTTGATAATAGTGGTACTATTCCTGTAATATCTGGATATTCATGTTTAAAGATTGCAAACCCGAAGGGTAATAGCTGTTACATGAAGAAAAATTACAAGTCTGGTGGAGCTTATGTCAGTGGTTGGAAAAATTTTACTGCTTCCGTTTGGTTGTATGTAAACGCATCAGTGAGGGATGGAAATACGAAAGTGTATTTCACCAGTAAATTTAGACCTGATCCAGATGTCGTTACATCCGCGAACACTTATGATGTTGGATTTGGTTTTGATTCTGCCATCAGTGGTGATAACATATTGTACGCGAGTTTAATATCTGGAACGACAACAACATACTCCGACAGTGGATATATAATTCCCATAAGTGACACATGGATAAAATTATCGATTGAAAAAACTGGTGACACTGTAAAATATTACGTGAACGAAATCGAAATAACTGGAATGACACTAACATTGACCAATCAATTAGGTGCATGTGAAGTTTCACTGGCCATGGAAGACTCAAATGCACCAGGAGGAAGTCTTGACTTCTATTGGGATATGTGCGAAATAAAAATAAATGCAGAGAATAACGATGATGATATCAACTACCCAGGCAAGCAACATTACCTTCAGACTATCGATATTGAGCCGTCTGAATTGCTTGAATGGGACAAAATAGATATCACAAAGATTAACCAAAATCTGGATGAAGAACAATACATAACATGTTCTGTTCTTGATCCTGCTGATGCTGATACTGCCATTATTGGATATATTGGTCTGACAGATGACGAAATAGATATCAGCGAAATTACTCAAACAAAGATAGCCATCAAACTCGAATTCTATGATGTTAATGGGTACCCTACGACATTTGAAGATACCGTTTCTCTCGATCATTTGCGAGTATATTATAAAGTCGATGAGAGCGAACTGACATTATCAGTAACCGAAAACACGTACAATGATGACATATTACCGCCAATCGTGACAAAGACAGGGTATCGAGTAAAATTCAAAGCGGTTGCAAACTCATATTATGACACCCATTCAACCCACTTGAATGATCCGAATGTATATGCTGAATTTTACTGGTTCGATTTCGGTGAAGGTCTCAATACCGGATGGATCGAAAGTAATATTGTTACGCATATATTCAACAAGCATTCTCTGAACGTTTCCGAGGCTGGTGCTGATCAGCAATGGCAGGTCAGATGTAAAATCAAATGGTCGAATGGAATTATTGGCGTATATGCATTAGCAATAGATGTCAGTGTCATGAACGCGAATCCAGTAGCCAGAATTTGGTGCAATCCAAGAGTAGTCAGAATGTCAGGAGCGCCACTTGGTGCGATTGTAAAACTGGACAGTAGTGATAGTTTTGACATTGACGACAATGGAGTTATATCTACATCTGGCGGTTATTTGTTCGATCTTGGTGACGGCACTCCACAAGCCTGGCAAGTTCCATCATTTATTAATCATAGTTATGCCACCGCCGGTATCTATGTTGTTGGCATTACTGTTAAGGATGATATCGGAGCATCCAGTACCAAATTAACAACAAAAATAAAGATCCTTGACGCAGAGACGGCAACGACAATATCGTTTGATCGACATCCAAGTCAAGTTACTCGTTCATTATCATCTGGATATAACAAATATCACACAATCTCTGGAGGATGGGCAACAGTCGAAGGTATTGCAACAAAGGATCAACAGATCAAGATTGCCGGGCAGGCTCATCTTGTAGAAACTGATATTACAAATATGTTTTCATACGTTGAAAATCAAACGTTGATAACCTTCCAGTATTACAATCTAACGGGTGTTCTTGTATCGTTCACTGGTTATATCGTATCGTTCCAACAAGGTCGCATAGGTGGCATGACAAGGGACGTTCCGTGGACTGCAACGATACAGTATAAGGATGTGTGATTTACAATGGCAGAACAAGCAACTGGCGACTTAAAAATAACTACTGGCAAAATCAAAGTGAATACTATTGAAGAAGCCACTGCTGATGCCGGTGTGACTGTTGAAACAGTTCCGATTAAAGATGGTAATGTAGATGGTCGTGATCTTTCTATAGACGGAGCTAAACTTGACTTAATAGGAGCGTCGGCAGACAAAACTTCTGATAATACGTGTGATACACCGGGCGGAGCAGGGACGGATACAACGAGCATACATGGCAACGTAGCTGGCGAGATACATGCCATAGCAGATATAGCCCCGACAGCTCTGGATGAGATTATAATCGAAGATCAATCCGATTCCTGGAACAAGAAACGAACCCAACTCGGAGATATCTCTGATGTGATAAAGAGAAACCTTGGGTTATCCCTTGTAACCGCAGATGTCGCCGTAGCTGTTTTAGATGGACTTGATGGGATTCCTATTCCAGCAGAATTGAATGGATATAATATCAGTGATGTCCTTGCAACTGTCGATGACAAAGGTGTAGATGACCATACAGATATCCAAGTAAGAAGAAGAAGAGCAGGAGCAGAAGTGGATGTATTATCTGTGAAAGTTACCATAGGTGACGAATGGTTTGCCAATGACGGCACGATTGATGAAGCAAACAATGACCTGGCAACAGGTGACATATTGTATGTAGATGTAGATGCAGTACATTCTACGAGCGCACCAAATGGATTATCTGTGGTTATATCGGTAACGAAACCGTGAGGGAGATAAATGTCAGACTATGATATCACAGAAATTAACAGTTTAGAACACGATGAAGTTAATAATCATTATAATTCATTGGTAATGATAAATTCAACTCATTTTATTTTGGCTTGTCAAGGACCAGATGACGATGGTTTTATCAAAACTTTCAGTATAGATGGTTCACATAATATCACAGAAATAAATAGTTTAGAACATGATGTAAATTCAAGTTATTTCAATTCATTGGTAAAAATAGATGATACACATTTTATTTTAGCTTATTCAGGTGGGGTTGGTCCAAGTGGATACATCAAAACTTTCAGTATTGACGATGCATATGATATTACTGAAATACACAGTTTAGCACATGGTCTTGGCACTTACAATTCATTGGTAAAAATAGATGATACACATTTTATATTAGCATACAGTGGAAGTGGAAGTGATGGTTATATCACAACTTTCAGTATTGACGATGCATATGATATTACTGAAATACACAGTTTAGAACATGATACATCAGATAGTTATACAAATTCATTATTAATGATAGATACTACACATTTTATATTAGCCTGTGCTAAACCTAATGTGAGTTCCATAAAAACTTTCAGTATTGACGGTTCGTACAATATTTCATTAATAGATTCTTTTGCGCATTCTCTTACTACATCTAATTTTTCTAACTCATTATTAATGATAGATACTACACATTTTATATTAGCCTGTAGTGAAGCCGCCGCCAACGATGGATATATCAAAACTTTCAGTATTGACGGATCGTATGACAATATCGCAGAAATAGACAGTTTATTATTTACAGGCGATTCATTATATAATTCATTGGTAATGATAAATTCAACTCATTTTATTTTGGCTTACTATGGACTTGGTGGTATTGGTCTTATCAAAACTTTCAGTATTGACGGATCGTATGACAATATCGCAGAAATAGACAGTTTAGAGCATAGTGTTATTGGTGGTGCCAATTCATTGGTAAAAATAGATTCTACATATTACATTTTAGCTTATACTGGACCTGATAGTGATGGATTTATTAAAACATTTAATGTCACAATAGGTAGAGGAGTAAAGATGATAATGTATTTTTAAACGAGGTATCATAAATGACGTTGGTGCTTGAGAATGGGGATGTCTGGAACATCGAAGATGGAGATGTATTTGATTACCAGATTCAAGTAGGTGCAGGTTCCGAACTCCATTACACTGCTGATAGAACGGATTCAGGGTCTGGATACCTCAAGACTGGTGGAACTGTAAAGATTGATGCGGGTGTAGTACTTACATCTGATTCTTGTACCTTTAATGACAATCCAATCAATGATAACACTACTGGAGCACTGTATTACGTTGATGAAATTGGATTGCTCGGTGAATGGATCGTCATTACTGAGTATACAGGTGCAAAAATAAAAGTAACAATCAAAGACAAAGATGATGTTGAGACAATAATATATCCAAAAATTGCCGAGATCAGTATTGATGAAAATGTATCAACTGAAGTCAAGCTGACATTCGACAATACAAAAGGGTTCAATACTGGTATTGCGGACTACAATGACGATGTTGAAATTACGGTTTATTTTGGGTGATATAATTGGCCGAAGAATATCTATTCAAAGGACGGGTACTTAATAGATCCATCGGAAATAATGTTGTACTATTATGTTATGATTTACTGGCAAAGTTGAACAAGGAACATATACCACCAGACGATGGTTATTATATCGCCACAGATGTCGGACTGATCATACGAGATGTTGTTCATGGATCAAAATGGGATATTAGTATCAGTGGTGTCAAAACATCTACTGGTATCATAGTTGCACAAATAAATCTTACCGATAAGAGCAGACTGGACGCCCTTAAACTCCTGTTATATATCGCGAACAGCAATCCAAAGAATGAAGTTTATCATTTCTACATGAGGGGTGACGAATTAAATTTTGGGCAACTGCCAACATATAATGGTGGTGATGCTGTATTGAGCATCGATGAGACAAATGTGATAGGCACTCCAAAGATTTCTTATAAAGGTAGTGAATATTATAATTGTTGTACCGTCGTCGGTGCTGATAACATACGATCATATTATCCAGGAACAACAGATGATAATGGAGTTATGATATCTGATTTTCCAGATGAAGCTGAACATAAACTGATATCTGATAATTCGATTGCGAATAAGGATGTTGGATATCAGATTGCAAGAGGATTCGTGAAATCTCATAATGTGATCGATGAACCAATAATCAATGTAACTGTAAGTGTAGATCGTATTGATTATTTTCAGGGCCAGCCAATCGATGTCGATCTAATAAGTTATGGCATCTTTGGACAGCATGTCATAAAATCAATAAAATATATCATTGGTCCAGGGAGTAAAATTATGGCAACGTTCAAGCTATCCAATATCAAAGAGGCAACAGCAGGAACGTTGATCAAGAGACTTGGCTGATGTTATCAACTTTCTCAATATGTATTGAATTTTCAATCATTGTATCAAATGTGTCATCATGAGAAATCACGAATAGTTGACTGAAACCTTCAATGTTCTTTATCATATCTGCCATGTTGTATCTATGCGCAACGTCAAGGTGTCCAGTGGGTTCATCAAATATGGCTATGTCTATATCGGTCATGCCTTTTAATAGCGCCAGACGTAGCGAAACAGCAAGAGACATCTGTTCTCCGCCTGATAGTTGAGCAAATCGTTTTCCGCCTGCGATAGCTTCATATCCAGCAGTCCATTCAACCAGTATATCGCTTCCTGTTATTTGATTGTGAATTTGATTTGCATCATAGCTTACATTTTGCAAATACAATTCAACCAAGTTGTCAGGTATCAACTTTAAGATCTTCCTCGTTTTCTGTATCAGTGCTTTGGTATCATTTAATCGTGTCAGTTCTTTTTCATTATCTGCCAACGTTGAAATTTTATCATCGAGTTCGACGATACTACTATTCATACCTTGTATTAATGATCGAAAATTTTTCATATCATTGTTGAAAATTATATTAACACTTTCAAGGCTTTTGTAATCATGCGCAATGTTATAGAATTTGTCCTTATCATAATCCTTTGTTGCTTCATTGATAGCATCAATTTCAGATTTCTTTTCATTTAGCATCACTTTCAATTCAGCAATCAATCCAAGCACTTCAATTTCACGGCTTATTTTACTCCTCAGAACTTCATTTTCTAATTTCTTTTTATCAATATCTTCAAGCTCATTACTCAGTGTAGTATATTTGTTCTTCACATCCGATCTCGTAGCTCGTTCAGCCTTCATTTTTTGAACCTTTGGTATGATTTCCCTTTGTCGTTCGATATAATTTTCCATTACTCTGATCATTTCATCGATCTTGATAACCTTTGACCTCGCGGTTTTGGCAACGTTTAGCTCATCATCCAATACATGAAGTTTCGAGTTCATGTTATCGATTTGATTATTATGATCATTGATTATATCTTTGAACTCATTTTGTAAGTCTTTCTTTGGACATTCTTCATGCAGTATTGGACACATTTGTTTATCTACATACTCAGAATATTCTTCCATCAATCCAACTTTACCTTCAAGTTCTGATAATGTATTTCTCAATGCTGACAACGTAGCAAAAACAGAATCGTAGTTCGACGCGATACCACGTAATTGATCTTGATCACCGATTTCTTCCTTTATATCATCAATACTTGTCTGAAATCGATCAAGCTTCATTTCATATTCTACCAATCTTGTTTCATTTTGAGCAATTACATATAATTCCTTTCCAAGAATGCTTACTTGCTCCTTTACACTTTGTTGTCTTGTGTCAGAATAATCCAAATTGTCGAGTTGGACCTTTGCGGTTTTGATATTTTCGAGTTCTTCATTTCGTTGATCCAATGATACCATTGTGTTGTCATACTTGATTTGAATAGTTGCGAGCTTATCATGTTCCATTTTTTTCAGTTCGATATCATCGAATAATTTCTTGTACTTGTCGAACTTGATCTGATTTTCATTTAACTTATGATTGGTTTCCTTCATTTCTTTCTTTGATTTTATCAGTGAGCTTTTAACTTCGGTTCGTTGATCGTGAACAGACGAAAGTCTTGCTATTTGTATTTCAATGTCTTGTATCTTTGAATCAGTCACATGGATAACGTTTAACAGCTTGTCATGGGTGTTTCTATATGATTCGATAGATAGTATAGGGTCAAATATTTTCTTACGAGACGCAGGCGGAAGCAGGAAATGAGCAGTATGCATTCCTTGAGGAACACCAATCACATCTTCGAACAATCGATCAAGTTCGATTCCTCTATCCATTTTCAGTTCATGTCGTAACCATGTGGTAACGCCCTCCACTTGTTCGGCAATACGATCACCAGCTTGATCCTCAACATAGTATTCGGCATTGCTACCAAAGTTTCGAATGATCCTGTAATCTTTATTTCCGATATCAACATCGAGTATTATCTTTCCCTTCTTTTCGCCCATACGGATAAAGTGTCGTTGATTATATGGCAACGATTGAAACAATACTGCCCCAATAGATTCAAGTATCGTGCTCTTTCCAGATCCGTTATCCCCGGTTATTGCATTGATGCCAGGCAGGAAATTAATAATTGTGTTCTTGTGGCTCTTTATATTTTCCATTGTCAGCGTCTTGAAATACAATTACTCACCTACCATGTTATAGAACCGATCAAACACAAGCTCTGGATCAACGTTTTCTTCATTCTTGAGATCGTATATCATTTGGGCAAGTCTATCATCTCCAGCGAGATCAGATATAACTTTCTTCTCGATCTCAACCCTATCAAGATTTGAAAATTCCAATGTTTGATTTTCACGGGTTGTTTTATCAATCAGCCGAATGTGAAACACATCACCTTCGATTCCTGCCTTAATCTTTTCAAAGTTTGGTTTTTCCTTCATCTCACCAGTGATCGATATTTCCACTATTGCTTCCTCATCAATATCCTCCAAAGATATTCCTTTTAATATCTGATCATTTTCGTATGCTCGTCGAACTACTTGTCGTTTGTTTGTTATTATGTGATCGTACGAAATCTTGTCACCATTCATCTTTACATGGAAAAATCCACCCTCGAAATCATACTCGTTTATTGCATGACTTTCAGTTGATCCAGGATTGAAAATGAAGTCATCGATGACATATGGTTTATGGATGTGTCCAAGTGCAATGTATTTAAATCTGGGTCGTAAATTAAGTAAATCTTTGGAGGAAATATTACCACTATTCGGAACCTGTCCGACAACTCCTGCATGAAGCATCAATATATCTCCATCACATTCCAAGTTTTCAAGTGCTTGCTTTGTTAATGCTCCATGGTAATCCATACCAACTATTTTCAGATTTTTAAACGTGACGAAGCTGTCGCTCAATAATTTTATGTATCCTTCATTTTCAAGATATTCAAGCCATGACATGTTATTGATCCGTTGTTTCCTATCATGGTTTCCCTCGGTGGCAATGACAGCGATGTTATTTTGTTTCAACATTTGCAGTCTGGTTATTGTTAGATTTAAGGTCTCGGGTGATAATTCTTTTTTGTCAAATATATCGCCTGGGATAATTAATAATGGTATATTATTTTTGATCACATAATCTATAACTTGATCGAAAGCAAGAAAGAAATCTATGAATCTATCTTGTAATCCGTATTGTTTATATCCAAGATGAAGATCAGCACAGTGAGCAAATTCAATCGGTTTCGTCGGTTTCGGCATCTAAGTCCTCCAGGTAATATTCATTGCATCCATTGTTTCCGTGCTTTTTGATTAATCTTACAGCGAAATTATTAAAATTTCGGTTTATCATTGAGCATCTGATAAAATGAGATACTTCGCCTGATGTCATGTGTAATGATCTGCTCTTAAAGTTGTCTTGAGTGGTGTTTGCCAGATAGTGTCCATCAACATTCGCACCGCCCCTTTTTTTGAGTTGTATGTCTTTCAGTAATATCGATATTATTCTCTCCTTATTCGTTATGATCGACTTCTTCATGGATTTCCCCATCCTGCAAAGGTGGTAATGTTATAATAGTATTTAAATATTATTATAATAGGTGATATAATTGCATCTGCTCAACTACTCGTTCGCGCACCATTATTTTTCTTGCTTGTTTATTTTCTTGATTCTTAACATATTTTATGATCTTGTTATCGATTTGTTTGTCATCCAATTTTAGAAGGACCTTGCATACATATCTTATTTGACTCGAGTTAAGCCCTTTCGATTTCAAGAACAACACTCGCCTGGTCGTTAATGATTTTTCTACCATATGTCCTCATCTCCGAGCACGTTTGTCCGTAACACTGTAATCTTTTTTATCTTTTTTTCCTTGATTGGTTTATCCTCTTTATCCTTGAATTTCGTCTTGAGTATCTTGGTTTTATAATTTGATTTTCGTAGCATGTAATAAGGCGACAATAATCTCTTTTTACTGCACCTGATCGTCAATGAATGAGCTTTTACGATCTCGCTCATGTTCGGATATTCACGGCCCATTTTTACAAGCTTGTCAAGTCCATGTAGTGCAACATTGTTGACAATTCCCCATCGACATATGGTAGCTGGTGATACATCGTAATGACCTTTCTCGCCTGCAAATATCCTTCTAATTTGATCTACTTCAGAATATTCAACATCTTGTGGTATGATTTTTCTGAAATTCTTTGCTGTAACACATGATTGAAGTGTCATTATTGCAGATCTAACCGAGTTGCATTTTATGGCAATCTTTTCAATGCCAGGTTTGTATAACGTTTCATATTCACTTTCGTTGAATTCTATTTCATATCGTAAAATCATATTCAAATGATCGATAACGAGATTTGTCGGAGGATACTCTACCTTCATAATTGAACAAATCTTTGTAAGATCATATGGAACTTTGCTGATGTCATTACAAGTCATGACAATCGGTGCCTGACTTCGTGCAATCAGTTCCTTAACCGTTTCCCAGGCATTTATTCCATCAGCTTCATCGAGCAATATCAATGTAAGCTTATTTTCAAGAGCGTTAATCGTACTGATTGAAAACAACTTTTTAACGTCCAAAGAATTCCTTTTATCTGATGCATTGACCTCGATGATATTAAGGTTGAATGTAGTTTCAAGCGCATATACCAATGATGTTTTTCCTTCGCCTGGCAGACCATGAAGTATAATGCATTTCTTTGAAGGGACGTTGCAAATCCAACTCTCAAGAAAGTTCGACATTATCTTAACATTACGTTTAATACCAACATATTCTCGGGGTGTTTTGGGTTGATATTTGTATGTCCATTCCATTAAATCACCAAATGTCATCGTCGCCAATACTCACGACTTCAGCTTTTTCTTCAGGCACTTCGAACTGTTCAAAAATATCTTTTATTTTCTCGATATCACCCTTATAAAATACTAATATGTTTTGATGTACACTACCTATTTTTCTTGTACTGTTAAACTGCTTTGCACATCTAACAGGAAGCGAGCCTATTGCATTGACTAATATCATCTCATTATAGTATTCCATGTCGGCTTTTAAGAATGCGTTTACAGTATCACCAACGAAGTTTCTATAATATCCTACATTATTTTGTTCTCGAACTTCGCTAACAACAAAACAAGCAAAACGGTTATTTTTAAGTTTTGCACATGTTTTGGCTATTATTTCATCGTATGATGCAAGGAACTTCTTGTATGTTTTCTTTGCTGATAATTCACCTCGAAGCTTACTGTAAACTTCGAGGTCGTAATATGGTGGACAACTGAATATGAAATCGAATTTCTCGGTAATTATCTTATCTATATCGATACTATTCCCTTCCATCCATATTGGTTTTATTTTGAATTCATTTTTGATTTCCTCATTTACATTCTTGTAATTTGCTTCTACTTGTTCCGGTCGTAATTCGATGCCAGTATATTCATACCCGAGTAATGTTGCAACTACACCACGAACACTTCCACCAGCGAAAGGATCCAAGATCTTGCCACCCCTCTTTGGCATGAACCACTTATACATCAATTCACATAGGAACGGATCAAAAATACTTGTCATTCCTCCTGATTTCTGAAGTCGTTCTACGAACCAATTACGTGAACCACTAACATCAAACGTTAATTCGTCTGCTCTTCCTACCTCGCTATTTATACCAATTGACTTCCAATACTTTTTTCTCCTTTGCCAATAACCTTGCTTCGTGTCAAGTATGCTGAAGGGCGGTACCCCGAACTGATCTACTAATCCCATATTATCACCATATGTCATCATCTTCATCGATTGTTGTTATTCGTATTCTGTTCTTAATTCCGTCCCAATTAAGCCCTGGTTCTATTGCATTGATAATTTTTTCTATCGTTCTCGAATGTTTGATCTTGTCAATGATCCTTTTATAATCGATTTCAACACCAAAACTTCTTGGATCGTCTCCATATTCCAAGGCAATCATTTTATTTTTTGGCAAATTATAACCATCGACTGATCGTGCAGGAAAAAATACAGCAACATCATCAAGCTTGAATCGTTTTTCAAAGATAGCGTTACTATGTAGCATTGATTCATAATTCAATGTCGGCTCATGAACACCCATCGGCTTTCCACATTCTATGACATACTTTCCGCCAAGTATATTCGTTTCATATTCGTTTATCAGATCTGATAATTGGTTTATTATTTCGTCCTTTTCATAATCAGACATTACAATATAAATTAGTTTTTCCAAGAATTCCTTTTCTACTGGATAAGCATCTCGTCGCCTTAATTTTATACCTTTCCATTTGATCTTTCCGTCAAATCGCTTATAACAATAATGCTTCTTTGAACCCCATTGAAAATATTTTCGGAATACATAATCAAGCTTGATTCTGAAATAATGCTTATCTACTCCAAGTCTGGTCCTTGCGAACTTATCAAATGATTTATTAAGCTCGTCAGAATAATAGTTTCCAAGCTCGGTCAGGAACTTGAGCATTTCCATATCTTCAAGATCTGGAAGTGGTGATCTACTTATGCATTTTGATGAATCGGTATCTCCAGCAACTTCAGTCAGCACAATGATATTATCAGGAAATTCCGTTGCTGATTGCCATATATTTTCTTTATCGAGTTCCATTTTGAACTTCCAATTATCACCGTCAGATGAATAATAACAAGGGTGACTTTCAATGAATTCTTTGTTCCATCTTCGATGTTCTCTACCAATCTCGGTGACGTCACTACCCATTCCACCATGTCCCAATCGGAACGGTCGAGTAGCTTTGCCTTTCTTTGGATCTATCTTTGCAGTTCCATACAGTCCAGTCGATGATAATGTGCAAGCCTTCAATATATATTTTTGACGATCAAGTATTTCGATCATGTCAGTTAATCGTTTTATTTCATCTTTATTTTCATCTGGATTTTCAAACAGTTCTTCTTGATATTTTTGTGCCGTTTTTATTTGAGCTTTATACTCGTCTATTTCACCATTCATTTCTTTAAGCATCTCTGGTATTACCCCTTCAACATCGAGCATATATTGTCGCCCTGACGGGGCAGTGGCAAGTTTATGACCTTCAGCATCTTCAGGATTCTTAACCAATGTATTATGATCGATATTTAACGTCATTACTACTGCATTATACTCACCACTGTTGTCGAGTTCGATAACATAATCCCACATGCCAGATGAATAACCTTCAACATTTCCGCCACCTTCCATACCCTCATCTCGCGTTACGTCCTTGACGCTTGGTAATATTTCTTTATTTTTGAGCTGGTGCATTATTCCATATTCCCAATACAACATAGGCATCCGCCAATTTTCAACAGAACAGCCCATGTTATCACATACACCTTCATGAATATCGATCAGTTCACCAACATTTTTCATACATCTATCTGGTAATATGCAATCCCAAATATTGTACGCCGTTAAAAGTTCCGGATCATCGTGATACATTTCATCTATTTTTCCACGTTTGATTTTCCCGTATTTCATTTCTTTTTGACCCATCCATTCAAGCGCATTTCTACCAGATGCCGTTGCTGATCCAGAGATGAAATCCTTATACATTTCCTCGATATCAACAACACAAACAGAACGTAATACTTTTTCAACGTTTGGATAATATTCTCTCGCTCCGTTGTGTTTTGCATTCCATTTCGCGATGGCTTTATTTTTCACCTTCGCTCGCTGTATCAGGTAAGGTGTATCGTATTTTGCATATTCCTGAATTGTCGTAACTCCAATCCTATCTATCAGATCAACAAAAACATCAAACAATCTTCGTTCCTTTGCTTCGGCTTCTCCATTAACGTTATAGTGTTTGACTTCACCAGTGAATGGTTCGATATCAATAACATCATGATCTATATGTGATTTTAACCATTCACCATCCGATAAATTATCCAGTACTTTCTGCTCATCTATCTGCTTTGATATACAATGATGATCTACATTGGTATAGCTACCGAGCAGGTTAAAATTTCTTACTTCGGCAGTTGGATTTTCAGGTGAACCAAATCCTCGACTGTCGCTGGTCTCGATATCGAATACATATGTATTAGTTTTAATGGGGTTCTTTGGAGTATCAACGCCTTTTATATCCTTAATGTGTAATTCACTTCTACCGGCTGGAATTTGAATGTAACTTTTGAAATCGTAAAAGACACGAACGGCTTCCGCGAATATTACATCTGCTTGATATGTTCGTGGAAACAGTTCACGCAATGGTCTTATTATTTTGCCGTATGGATACTTTAGATATATGCACCATAACTTCTTCTTATCAATGAACGAAAGCCCCTCACGTTTAACGACAGTGATATACTGCGATAGTTCCGATGGTATGCTGATCGATTTCGGGTTTACATCAACCCAGAATCTCGGGACGCATCCATGAACTAACAATCGAACTTTCTGACTTCTTTTATTAACACCATATATAATCGTAATAAGTTCCTTGGTATAGGCATCTTTGTCATACTGAGAAGGATAGTAATCGATCTTCGTTATTCGAATTATTTCATGTTTTTTCACTTTGGGCAAAATATCACCATATGTCATCATTCAATCCTATTATAGGGCATTCTTCCATACTACGTTCGATTATCATTACTTTGTAATTTGGATTTAATTCATAGCCTAAACATAATCGGTCATTCAATCTTGCAACCTCGGATACAGTACCAGATCCAAGGAATGGATCTAAAACTATTCCACCCTTGGGGCATCCTGCAAGGATACAAGGTTCTATTAAATCAGGTGGAAAAGTTGCGAAGTGGGCTTTTTTATATGGCTTTGTTGCAATCGTCCATACGTCACGCTTGTTTCTTCCTTGTCCTCTTTCAATAGCGTTTTTAAGGTTTTCTAATCCTTGTCTGCAACTTCTATTTCTTGACCCCTCTCCACCATTCCGAGGATCCTTTGGCCCGCCATGTTGATTTTCAAAATTAGGTTGATTTACTCTATCAATCGAAACTTGTTTCATTGGTTCTCTTATGGCATCTGCATCATAGTAATACTTCGATGATTTGGCAAGTAAGAATATATATTCATGTGACTTTGTCGGACGATCCGTGACACTCTCTGGCATGGGATTTGGTTTAGCCCAGATTATATCTGATCTCAAATACCAACCATCTGCCTGTAATGCGAAGGCCACCCGCCACGGCATACCTACCATATCTTTAGGTTTGAGGTCTGAGACATCAATCCCTTTTCCTCTAAAACCCAAATTATCAGAAGCATCAAAAACCCTTTGTTGCCCACCATCGCATCGTTTACCTCTACACCCGGCTGGATTACCAGAACCATTATAGCAATCCCCCATATTCAACCATAACGTTCCATCATCTCTTAACACCCTTTTAACTTCATGAAAAACCTCAACCATCTTTTGAACATATTCCTCAATAGTTTCTTCTAATCCAAATTGTTTATCTACTCTTACAGCTCCGCATTTAGGGCAGATGTTGTTAATTATAGATATTGCATTAGTCCTTTCTTCATTGGATAATGTGTTTAAACAGTCAAGTGAACAAAACTTGGTACCGATCTTTCCATAGAAAGTTTCACCACATACAACACATTTTAATGTGGCGCCCACCTTGCTACTTTCCTTTCTACTTGGTCGTTCCCAATCGCCTTTTGGGTCTGATAATGAATTAGGAATGTGGTCACACTTTGAATCTCCACCTTCCCATGTAGCAGTTCCATAATCTCGCAAACCCCAATACGGAGGCGATGTTACACAAGTATGAAACTTATTAGGTGGTAGTCCCTTCATTCCTTGTAAACAATCTTCAATAGCGTACGGCTTCGAATGTGGCCACCACGAGGGAATCATAATTTCAGCTTCCTCAACCACATTTTAACGGTATAAAGATCATTATCAGCAAGTGGACAATCGGCCATACATTGTCCAATTTCTCCAAAGATTGCTCTTTTTATATTAATCGGCATATCGTGATCATCATTCACCGAATCGAATATGTTCATTACGATATCAACACCTGATATGCCACCCTCATAATACATTTTGTCGATCCTGTTCTCGATCACTTTGAAGCTTTTATCATAATCGTGATCTTTGGAATTTGTGGCAATCAAAACTTGCTTCAGAAGGTTGGTATTGAATGCTTCGAATACCATGTTAGTTGCACGTTTTACTTCATCTGTATCGATCTTTCCAGTCAAGGAACATTTCTGTAGAATGCTCTGTGAAGCTCTTGCATCGCCACCACATGCACGAGCAATAAGCAACAATGCATCATCATCAATATCGATATTCTTTTCCTTGATGATTGGCTTCAGTATCTCGATAATGAACTTTGGTTTAACCGGTTTGAAAGTGAATACCATACATCTGGATTGTAATGCACTGATGACCTTATGTCGATAGTTGCACGATAGAATGAAACGAGTATGGTTGGCATGTTGTTCCATTACTCGACGAAGTATCGCCTGTGATTTTGGTCCAAGATAATCGATTTCATCCATGAAAATAATATTGAACGGTATGAAATATTCATCGCCATTGGGTGCAATATATGTTCCATACGGTGGCTTTTCAGAGAATGATATAACTGATTCCCTTATCTGCTCGATCCTGACTTCGCTGGCATTCTTTTCCAGAAAATTTTCTCGCCACGATGGTCCGAATGCATCCTTCAGAAAAGCATAAACACTGGCAGTTTTTCCAGTACCATGTTTACCAAAGAAAAACATATTTGGACAATCACCATCATCTATTTTGGCGTGCATATTTCGAACGATGCCCTGTAACTTCTGTATGTTATAGTCCTGTCCTTTGATGTCGGCTAATGTATCAACTCGATATAATTCATTCCAGATCATTTCATCACCATCAATTAAATTTGTCGTATAACTCCAGTGCAAGTTTTGGTCCTATACCTTTCACTTTCTGCAACTCTTTTGGTTCTGCATTGACTACATCTTTGACGGTGCCAAAATGATCGATCAACCGTTCGCCTAATGTATCAGATATACCCTCCATTGTTATGACCTTGTCCTTATTGATGTTGATAATCGTATTTATCTTTTTAATAGGTTTAACCCGATCTGGTGTTTCATAATACTTCGAAAATAACCTATCAGTTATATGAAAAAAGTCTTCTCGATTTGGTATGAATACAGGAGGGTAACCAATTAAAATAAGCTCGGCTATATATGTATATAATACAGACAATGGTATTGGTTTTTCCTTGTTCTGCATTTCAAATTTAATATCCTCCAAAGATTTGTTTAAAAATAAATAACTTGCTTTTACATTCTTATTCTCGGTCATGGCTTGTAACTGTTTGTATATGTGACCATCATTGAACAGTGATGGTATAAAATCATCTTCTTTTCGTTCAATGTTTATTGTTTGTTTTTTTACTTTGCCACTTTGATAATCACCCTGTCCAGTGATCATTTCTGGTATGTCAAATCTTGCTATTTCGAAGCCAAACTCCTTTGATAGTTCGATCATTTCATCCAGCTCACGAAAATCAACTATCGGACGACGTGTAACGTATTCATGTCCGATTCTCATCAGCAATTCATTCCTTAATCCGATTGGGTCTATAACAGAATTATCATCCTCGAATGGATGCTTTATCAATAATTTCCGGACAATCCAGGTCCATGAACCAATGTCACCGAATTCAATTTTCGTCGCCAGTAATTTTGGCATCTTGAGTAACGTTAATAGTTTCATTTCATCACCCTATGTCTGCTTTGCCCTCGGTATCCCTTATGAAATCGTGGGCACGATTCACCAAGACAAAACCCCATACTGATTATTGTGTCGCACGTTGGTTCGCTCCTATATGTTGGGGTGTTGAATATATTATGAAATTGTATGTCCTTTATATCAACATTGTGTCGATCTACATAACCAAAATGATTAGCACAATTTTCATAATGTTGTTTAGCTTCGTCTATTGATTTTCCTATTCGTTTCATATAAACTGCAAATGCAAATCTCATATCATGGTCCGGATTTATCGTCATTAATTCGTTGACAATACATGGTTTTATTTCTTCAAGCCCCAATAATAATAATTGTGTTTCGATCTTTTCAATATCCGATATTTTTTCATCATTTTTGGTAGCAAAATGCAACATGGCTTTTTCCTCTTCCTCCTCGATATCGATATTAAGATATTCAAATAGTTGAAGAAGATCGAGTTTCTTACCTTCGCATTCTGGTATTATGAATTTTGGATGATAACTATATTCAACAATGTCATCAATTTGCCAGTCCAGAGATTGCTCTATTGTCAAAGGGTAGCAATGACGCCCGTTTAGATTTCCATTCTTGTCACTGTGCATTGAATACATCATTCTCGATATGCGTTTTGGATCTTTTGCAACCTTTTGATCCATTGTTGTCATTCTGAACATTTCTTCGAATTTCAAATGTATCAGATATGTTATTTTTTTCAATGATTTACCACTTGGTCCAGTGATATAATATTTGAACTTCTTTGGCTTTAATATTATGTAATTTGCAAACCCCTTCGATCCAGAATAAGCGTTAAAAAATGGTAGATTTTCTTTATACAACCACCGGCATAAATTACGATCATCCCTCAATGAATTCTCTGGTTTATGTTTATTATCAAAATCAGAAAATAGGTTATTGACGGATATAATTGTAGGCAAATCTTTGAAGTGTTTTTGCTCAATAGCTGGATATGAATTAACTGATGTGAAACAAGAATCAATTCCATTATGTAGCTGGAACATTTCCCACATGGTGTCATAATCATAAATAACTTCTTGATAAGGGAACCCGACAGATCTTGGAAATTTATTAATATTCTGTTTTTTGATGAGCTTTAGGTAATCCCATTTATCAAGTTTTATTACCATATATCTTCATCACCAAGTTTTACAATGTTGCTCTTTGGCTTTGCTATTTTGGTGACACAAACAACACCATATACCTTGTCACCTACGATCACTGGATGTTTCAATCGTCTACCGCATCGATGGCAGAACGCGTCTACCATATGTCCTCCTCCAATCCTATTGTCATTTGTGTTTCCTGTTCCAGATATTTTATTTCATCTTCATTAGGTGCTATATGTGGCGCGATAACAACCACGAATTTCTTATCAAGTGAAATAACACATGCAACGGTCGGGACATTTGGTATATATATTTCATACTCACCGTTGAAAATAGTTTCCAAATCCCAGAAGCATCGTCCAACATATGCAAAATCATTACCCTTCAGAGAATACACTGCCTTTTTATCGAACTTGATCGGCTTTACTTTTGTATATTTTATGTTGTCGAGCAATTCATCTTTCAGACTTCCAAAGATTTTCTTATATACTTCCAATCCTTCTTCTGCCTTTACTTGTAATTTGTCGAGTGAATTTGTCACGAAAAGTTCTTTGATTATTTCTTCGTTCCAGTTCATTTCAGCAATTCCCTCGACTTTATCGACAGTCATGTAAAATGTATAATCGCCAAATTGCTTTTCCTTTGTTATCATATGATGCACTTTGAATTTTTCTATCATGTTACCACCACTCGAGTCGTGATCATTTACCTTAATCTGGCGGGCTTTGCCAGGCTTTTTTGCAACCACCAGATATTCGTGTGCCTTTGCAGTATATTTCCTTGTCTCTATCTGAGATGCAAAACATGCCCCTATACTGTTCGTCCATTTAATGACGATGCAGTCAAATAATTCGAATCCAACTGTCTTCATAGTATCAGCAATGTCGGCATGATACATGTAGAATCGATTATCTTTTCGGAAATCATTAATATTGAATATGATAAATCTTCCAGGTTTGAGAACTCGATAACATTCAGATATTATTCGTTCTATTCCTTTCATAAATTTCTTGTATGACTTTCCTAAACCCAATTGTTCTTTTTCTGCTCCATAGAATTCAATGTCCCAATATGGAGGAGATGTAAATATCATATCCACACTATTATCCTTTTCGAACATTTTTTCTGATGTGTGCTGGTGTAATGTTACGGTGGTGTCAGGATCGTCTAATAAGATCTGGTTTCCTTCACCGATCAGATCAGCTTTAACTTTTCGATTATGAGCACAAAATAGTTCACACACATCATATCCAATGTATGATCTTCCTTCTCGAAATGAAGCGGTTAATCTTGTTGCATGTCCGTGACATGGATCAAGTATCAAATCACCAGGTTCGCTCCAGTATCTTATTATTTTTCTGGCCAGATCATACGGAAATATAGATAGTCCTGCATTCTTACCACGGACTGTTTTTCCACTGGCACAAAATATTTTATACATACTCTTGTCGTATTTTAGCCACTTATGTTTCTTTGGTGCAAGTACACCTTGGCTATCAACGATATCATCTACCAGCTCGTTTAAGGTGTAATCAACGTACCAAACAGATTCAAAGACAGTACCATATTTATTGATAATGTTCTGTCTTACTACCCGAGATTTTTCTAAATCTTCAACGGTCTTTGGCACGTTGTATCACCCATTTCACTCTGATGCATCCACTATTATTTTCATTATGAGATCGTGGTCCAGTGCAGTCAATTTCTTTGCCTTGTATCTGAAATTCTTTCCTCTGATTTCAGTCGAAGCTATATCAACTATCTTGAATGATTTATATGACTGAGTCGAGTTGAAACGAACTTTGATGTGTTTTTTTGCTGGTTCTATTTCCATTACTATTTTCTTGTCATTTCTGAAGATCACCAGGCATTTCGTAACGTTGCAAGTCAATTTTTGTTCTGTTGCTTTTCTTGTGCATTCCGTCAGTAGATCTTTGATCTCGTCATTGGAAAAATGATCTATATCGTATTTCTGTCTATTTGTTCGCTTTGTTTGTTCTTTTTTGATCTCATCTTGTCTGAGTGGAACGATGATCAGTGATGGTTTCGGGTCTCCAGGCAAGATCTTACAGGTCTTCTTGCAAGCCCGCCCGTCTATCATTACTGGGCATCTTATCCGATTTGCTGGCTTGCCGTTCTTTGGTATGTACTTGCTCGCATGTCCATCTGGGCATATGATATTGTACGCCTTCGTTTTTGTCTCCTTCATTTTTATCCCTTCTATCAGCTAAACACATACCAATTATTTAAACATTGTTATAATAACGTTTAAACTTTATTTTCCGATACAATCCTCAAAACGTTCAAGTCCAGCTTTTGCTTCATCGAGCAGTTTATGGTAAACAATAGCATCAACCAGTTCCCCAGTATTATCAGTTCTGTAACCCATTTCGCGATAAAACGTAAATGGGTCAATGCCACTCTCTTTACCTGTCTTGATCGTGATTAGTGCATCGACTTTCATCAGGGCAAGTTCGTCAGGTGGAACATTAAAAAGCTGAACTGCCTTGCCAAGATCAACTTTTCCAGCATCTATTCCAGGTGGCACGTTATCACTCTACCCGTTTGTTCTCACTGACAATGAAATGAACTTCCTCGCCGTCCATCCATTTCGATATCACGACACGAAGCATATCATTCTCCCCTTGGATATCTATCGTTCCGTTGAGTTCCTTTATGTATGCAATGGCGACTTTCGGAAACGCTATTTCATACATTTCACCGTCCCATTTGGTGAGTTCAAGATTGTCCGTCCTTGATGTGTCGCCCTTCTTCCCCCATGTTCCAGTCTCACAATATCCCTCGCCATCATCGAAATGGTATATGATATAATCGTCATTCGTGACGTCCATATCATTCGCACCTCTAAGAAGTTCTGATTGATTGATATGCAAATGAGACGCTGATTGTACCAATACTGGTTCGCCGTCTTCCATTACGACCTTTCCGCCATCTTTTTTCTTGAAGATCAAGCGTCCATCATCATCAAACGTACATAGCTGAAATTCCTTTGGTAGCTTCAACTTTCCGACCTCGAATGGTGTGATCTTTACAGGGTTTCCTTCCTCGTCCTGAAATGTGATCTTTCCGCCCTTTGGCCAGGATAAGGACAGCATTTCAGAGTCCTTATATTTCCTGCTGATTATGTTGATGATCTTTTTCGTTTCGAGGATGAAAAATCCTTCCTCTTCGATCTTGAGACTGTTAGGGGTCCCTTTGTATTCTCCAATACAGTTCGCTGTTTTGTTCCGGCTGTATATGTGCAGTGCTCCATCCTTGCAGATCATGGGTATAACTTCGAATTCGCCACCAGTTCCAAAGTATTCCAAGATCGGTAGAAGTTCCTCTGGTGCTATCTTGATAGATGGCGCGTTCGTTTTGTTCTCAAAGATTGCCGGTAGGACAACCTTTTCCTCCTTCGTTGGTGTTATCGTTGTTTGTTTGTTTGATTTTGGCACTTATATCACCTACATTTCTGAAATTCTATTCCCAACGGCCATGCAATATTCCTTCAGTTTTGCCTCTGCTATATCAACATTGTCGCCATATACCTTGACTTCCCATGCAAAGTCACCTTTCGCATTCCTCGAGATTTTCATGCTCGATTGCTCTTCATTGGATTCTTCTGTTGTTGTTCCATTAGGACTTGTCGTTACTTTTTTCAATCTTAATCACCTTACCAACGTTTTTCATTTCTGATCGTAATTTATTAAAGAATGCCCGGGCAATATCAACCCTTGGAGAATTCATCATGAAGTCATCCGATAATCGATTCTTTCCAATATCTTCATCACTGCCAAACGTGTCCATAAAATAATGTGATTTCTTTGAATCACCGTTCGTTTTTATCAGCTTATCAAACTGAACAATGAGATCAAAGTATCCTTCGAGCAAATATGTTCTACCAACTGCAAACTCCTCGGTCCATTTCTTTTTTGTTGCTTTATCTTCTTTTTCAACCGTTGCAATCCGAGTCGTGAAATAAACGCTATAACCAAATACTCGCTTGTATCGAACGGCCTCCTGCGCGAAATATTTGTAGTCCATGTTGATTTTCCCGAATGTGTCACGTTGTCCAAGTGGGAACAATGCAACCCCAGGTTCGCCCTTTTGTGGTTTGCCCTGTGCTATTTTTTTCTTGATAGTTTTTGTAAATTGTTCTCTGAACGTTTTCACCTGTCCATGAGTTGAATCATTGAAGAAATGATCTTTTGATGTATCGTATAGTTCACCAAGATCCTCAACGATCAAAACTCTTTGATGTGAATAATTTGGATATTTATCATGATGTTCCTGAAGCATATGCAGGCAGTATTTGAGAGCTTCCAATCCTTCTTCATATCGATCATGATAATCATCGGAATCTAACGGCGAACCAACAACTGAAAACTTTATCCATGAATCGCTGATCACGTCCGGCATAAGGTTGTCGTTCTCGATTAGCTTCTCCTGTCCTTCCAAATCATAGTCAATAACTAACATTAAGCAATGCTCAGAGGCTTTCGCCACCTTATCGTAGTCATAGTCACTCCAATCGAGATCTTCCCTGTAGAGCTTCTTAAAAGCATCTTCTACGTTCATCTTATGCAAATCAATAAGGAAACGAGATTTACCGGCACCTCGTTTCCCCTTTAACATAGCAGTAATGAAAGAACCTTCCTTCTTTCTCTGTCGTGCAGTAACAAAACCCTCCGGCAATTGTTTTGTTTGGCTCTTTTTTACTTTAGGCATGAAACATCAGCTCCTTCAAAGAATTGTTTTTTTATATGTTGCCTTCTTTCTTTGCTTTCTCATGGCAGGCTGTGAATGCATCTGGTTCTGTTTTTTCGCATTCGCCACATCCGGCTTCATAGTCAGGATCATCTTTGTCATCCGGCATCCCGAAATCACCACTTTCCATACATGGATGATCTTTGAACTGTGCATATGGATCCTTTTCTTTCTTGGGCTTTCCTTTCTTTGTCGGCTTTGGTTTTGGCTCCGGTTCTGGAACTGGTTCAGGTTCCTCGGGTTCTGGAACTGGGTCCGTCTCGGGCTCGGGTTCTGCTGGATCATCTGTTGATTTGTTTTCTTCTTCGTCATCATCGATCAGATCAGCATATTTTTCTTCCTTGATCTTGTTAATGTATTCATCTGGATCGGCTACTTCTTCATCATCGTCTGCCTCTTCGATCTCGGGCTCAACAAGTAGCATTGGCACAACAATGGACGGAAACAAAAATGTTGTCTGGATACCATATTGTGGGTCTTTCTTCTGGGTGATGGCGGCGAGTGCTCGGATCACTGATTCTCTTCCATACTGGGATATTATCTCATTGGAAATCATCATTATCAAATTTGCATCGTTCTTTTTCTTGTCGATGTCGATTAGACTTACTGAACTGTCAGTAAGTTCAACTCTGGAAAAGTCGTGATTTTTTATCGCCTTTATCCAATTGATCCTTCCTTCGATCAGTCGGAAATCTTTTCTGTTTTCTGATACCCTGACTCCAGCGTCAACTATCGGAGTGATATCGTACAACTTGAGCAAAAGACTTTCTACTGGTGTCATGGTCTTGTTTGATTCCTTTGCAGTGGTGCATCTTTCATCAAGTGACATCTGAAGGAAATTTCCATCGACAGAGTATGCACATGCCTCGATTTCTGATACCACGCCTTCGTCCAGTGTTTCAAGTTTCTTGACATCTTCACGGTATGCAGTTATCACGGCAAACTTTTCATCACCAATTGGAAGATTTGTCTTGATATTGAATACCCGTACCGCCCCTCCAACGTTCATGATCTCATATGTTTTGCCCTTGATCTTTTCGTCTGCCTTGGTCGCTGTGGTTATGTTGCTGGGCAGAATAACCACTCGATATTTCGGCTTGGTCAAAACTCTTCCAAGATTTGATTTTGTCGAATCAATCGCTTGGAGCTGTGCATAACGATCATCTACTCCTCGGGCACGTAGTGCCTTTGACAATCTACTGTCGCCCTCGAACTGCTCATAGAACAACTCCATAACCTTTTTCTTGTCTCCTACATCAAGCTTTTTGGCATGTTTGATTACAGCATTGATGGCACTTTCTGCGTCTGGGTGCAGTTTGATTTCCCTGATGTTCTCTTTGGTTGCCTTTGGCATTATTCCACCTCTTTCTCGAGATATAACCGTTCACCACGCCGAAAGAATGATACTGTCTCACCCTCTTTCATCTTATTATCCTTCATCCATTGGGGTGGTATCGTTATCATGGAGCTACCACCGATTTTCTGTATTCGATAGGTGGCTACTTTCTCAGCGTTTAATTCATCGTTCGTTCCAGTCATTTTCATTCACCGCTTGATATCATCGACGTGCAACTGATATAATATTGTAATACTATTTATACATTTTACAGTCAAGAATTATCCCTACACCATTCTTCATACTTTTCTTGTTCTTCTTGATTATGATCACGCCAGATATCAATGTAGGTATCACTCTCAACATCATCATATCCACCACTTTCAAGTTCCTGCAATGCTATTTTTCGTTTTTCAATTATCGATTCTCTTTTGCTTGTATCTACTCGATCACTAATCAATATATGATTACCGTTAAACAGTGTATCCTTCATGTCATTATCACATAATTTCCAGAGAATGTTATGGATCGTTTTTTCGTCAAAATATCTCAAACCGAATAAATGTTTCGCTACCACATTTTGATGACTGCGTTTTTTCATCTGTATGGTATTCTTTGGAGTTGTGATACCAGGTGGAATATTGATAGTGCTGAATAAATCTGCATTATCATTTATGATGTTATTATATCTGCTTTGAACTTCGTTGATGAATATTGGTGTTAATTTTGGTACTTTATTTACATCCTCATATTTTTGATTGATTTTGAAACTTCTTGGTGCAGATCTTGTACCCTGTTCTTTAACCTTTATCAATCCGTGATTTAATAGGGTCTGCATGTGTGATTTCTTCAGCGTGTCGAGTGTCATATGCATGTTTAATCCTTCGATATGTTCGTGGACTAACTCATATGTTATTGTTGTTCCAAATTCGCTTAGCTCTTTGATCTTACCATATATTTTCATTGTCTCACTTGGTATGCCTAACATGGTCGTTTCGAGTAGCTTATCAACCAGTATCAAAGCCATCAAATTATCTTCGAATGTGGCATAATATACTTGCTTGTCACCGGCCATTTTCCATAGTCGTTGGTACTGATGCAGGACGGTACATGATTGGATAAAACCTCGTAATCTGTTCATGTCCCTGCATCGTTTCATATGATCTTTTGGAAATATCTCTCCAAGAATGCCAGCAAATAAATTAACCACATGAACTTTTTTCAGGCAATACATTGCATCCTTCATGAGATCGAGGTCTTTAGGTGGTTTCCATACCGCAGATATCATGTCGGATTCGAACGTTTCGGTTATGATGCGCTCAGTCTTTTTTGAATCGATAGTTGGTGACCCTTTCATTGTTCTGGTGGCCATTTCTTCATTTTCCATGTGCCCCACTGATAACAGTATAAAAGATGCAATTCCGTCCATGATAAACCATACTGTCTTTGGAACACCTGTAACGGGGTTACTGATCGGAACTTGAAATTTCAATACTTCTACATCATGCGACATCATTGGTTTAAAAAATGTAACCGCATCAATACTATCCTCTTTTTCCGGAAAGTAAAAACATTTCTCTGCTGTATTACAAATGAAATCACCAGTTTTTTCATCCTGGTAGTCCCAATTGTATTTCGGTGCCTTTCCTGTTGCACCGGCAGGGCGTATGACCATTTCATGAGGGTAGGCATTGATAGCATGTTCGGCAGGAAATGTCTTGCCAGAACTGGTCGGTCCAGTGTGTTCATATGTTATAGGTCGCTCCGCCTTACAGGACATGATGACCAGGTTGAAAAGTAATAGATCTTCCTCACAATCGATTAACGGGTCACGGGTAGTCCTTCGTTGTATGTAGTCCATTTTATCGATCAAGTCATGAGATAATAAAAAGTTACGAACTTCAGTTGTTAATTCTCTTTTTGTTTCTTGTCGTTCCTGAATGAATTCTGATCGTCTTATTTTTTGGCCAACCATCATAAGAAAATCACAAAATTCATTCTGCCCTTCAAAGAACTTTTTATATTCTATATGCTTACTTTTATAAATTGACCAGGCTTTTTGTAGTGATAATGCGCTTATAAGATCGTATTTTCCAAGTTGTAATTTATCAAATATTATGAAACATTTTAGGCTTTCCTTTGTTGCCTTTAAAATCTCAAATGATACCGTCTTTTCACGGTGTAAAACATAGAATAATTGTTGAATATCTTTGGATTGTATGACGTCCATGTTGCCCCTTATCCTTTCATTGAATCGATTAGCTGTAAGAAGTGGTCGAGTGAATACACCCTGAGCCCATTATATTCTTCGTTCCAAGGTCGATCCATGCACACTGCCGTAGTCCTGTTATGTTTATCAAAGTTTTTAAGGTTGTTTATGTTATCATCCAGCATTACATCAACTGGTATGTCAGATTTTTTAAGTGTTGCTGTTGGGTTTAGGATTATGATATTATCGAACATATCGTGCATGTCATTCTTTTTCAGCCATTCAATTACTCGGTACCCGTGGGTTATCAACGTAGTTTCATGATCTCTCAACTTCAGTCTGGCAACGAATACGTCTGCGAGTTGATACATTGGAGCGTCCAGATTAACTTCGTCTACACAAGTTCTGAATGCGAATTTGAATATATCGTCACAATCAGGATATGCTATTTTCAAATCCCAGTTCTCGACGTTAAATCGTCTATGATCTGGGTATATTCGTTTGTATTGTCTATGTAAGCCAAGCGAAAAGTCACGTAGCACTCCGTCAAGATCTATACCTATATTCATCCGCATCCCTCATAATATTTTATACCAAGTAATAAATGAGCTTTAACATGGCATTTATGACACATTGGAACTACATTACATCGATTGTTCGACCCACCCATTTCAAGTGGTATGATATGATGTAATTCAAGCCGGTAATTCACTGAACAACAATGACAAAAACATCTGGTATCATTGGTTATCTCATCCCAATATTGTTCTCGTCGACTACGAAAATAATCTCTACGTTTTTTTAATATATGTTTATTCTTTGGAATGTTTAAATACATGTCAAGAACGTTTTCAACTGATATCTGAAATGTTAAACGTGGTAATTTATCCACATCAAAGTCTATCATGTAAGCAAAACAACGTTGCAATATTATTTAAACATTTTTAACGTATTGGATTAAAAACAATACATGATCCATCAACCCAAAGAGTATGATGACCACCTTTTGGAATTATTTTCTTGCAATATTTACAGATCTTGTCTTCTGATATTTCTGTTTGTTTCGCGTCCATGTGTTTCAGCTCCATTTAATATCCAAGTTCACTGTTCCTTCCAGTTTTGATATAGTGGTCCATCTCATCCATTGATACCAGAACATCCTCTTCAAGATCGTCTATGATCTCTTTTCTTGTTGGAAAGGCGTGTTCAGGGTATCTGTCCTTCATCTTTCTAACATGGGTCAGAAGGGTCCTAAGATCATTGTAGTTTGTGATATATCGTCCACCGTGGATAACTCCATGGTTTGGTCTGATGTGCATATACTTTTCTGGGATCGGGTCTCCAACAAGTGGAAGAACATCTTCATCGGTCAGTTCGAAGGCTTGTGAGTTATGTATTTTGATCATGGGTTTCAGTTCCTTAACACTACATGGCGTCATGTATATATATAGTTATCGATGTATTGTGCATGAAACATCGATAAAAAGCAAAAAAAAAAAGATAAACAATATTAAGGATACTGCTCGAGCTTCTTTAGTTCAGCTTTTTCTTGATCATTGAGTTGGTAATCGTGTGTTTGCTGATCTTGATCTGAAAATTCTCTTCTGATGATTTCTCGGTCGCTGTATTTTCCTTTTGATACACATGCATAACAGTCTCTCAGTATGCATCGTAGCGCATCATCAATAGTCTCGTGTTCATGTCCGCAATCTCCACTCAGTTTTCCGGTTGTTGTGTAGGTCATATTTTTTTTCTCCTTGTCATCAGTATGTGTTACTGGTATATAATACTATCGATGTATTGTGTATGAAACATCGATAACTTCAAAAATTGTTTTCATATCTGTCCAAGTATGGGATTGGGTCAACCTTTTCCAAATGTTGCGATGCTATCATGTCAGCAGTATGTACGATTATGGCCATATAACTTAACTTGCCAGGAGGTCCATACCCGCCATGATGATGAACAATGGCATTGTATGCGTCTTTGCTGATCTTGATATGGTTACGTTTCAGCATCATCAACAATAGGTTGCAATGGTCCATTTTCGGATATCGTAAATATTGATCGATCTTTCCAAAATCATGAATGGCACCAACATAAATAGTTTCGTCCAGGCTGAAATTTAAACTTGTACTGAAGACGTCCAAAGAATTACTTATCCCATTATAAATATTTGGTATCAATTTCATAACGTTGATCGTATGATCTCGGAGACCAGCAACGAAATTATTATGATGTCGGTTGGAAGCTGGGAGTCGATTAAAGTCTGCTCGATTGCCAAGATATAATAATCGTGCATTGGTTTTGTAGGGATCATGTAATTTCATTATCAGTGATAAAAAAAGATCTTTATTAACTTTTGGCATTTTCACACCTTTATGAAATGTGCATCTTTTCCTATTCGTTCAGCAAATCGTGCCGTCCAGATGCCACCTGAATGATCTCGTTCTCGTGGATCAATCGTATAGATAATATTACATTCTTTGGCGATGGTTATGTTGCGGGATTTATAACCGCCTTCTCCAGCCCATGATAATATTTTTGGTGGGTAAATTACAAGGTCTATGTCCGGGTAATCCTTAACGATCTTTTCAACTTCGATATCAACACCACCCTTATGGGAATGTCCAGATATGATTATAAGGTCATCAAAATCATTAACATCTTTGGAGTGTCTGTTAATAATTTCACGGATGATTTTTTTCATTTTCTGCAACGTTGCTTCATGCCAGTATTTTTCTTCTGATCCAACTATTGCTACTTTCATCGGGTGTAATAAAGTAGTAACAGTATTTAAGATTTTATAATATCGATATTTTAAGTTTAATACATCGATAACTATATATAGGTATAAGTGTATATAGTATTAAGGAGAAAAAAACATGAGCGGAATAACCATAGAGGGGCTCAACCCCTCAAGTATTGAGCCCTCCGATGACGGAGGAGAGATCAGAACTTACCAGATCGGTGAATATCTGGTACGGGTGAAAGTAACTGATGCGACACCTTACCCATGGATTGAATTCGTGGGTTCTGAAGGTGAATCCATCCACATGGGTGGGTTTGTTGGATGGTCCTCACATGATGATGGGGACCACATCGGGAGCCCTTATTGGGCTCTATCGTCCGCCATATACGGACTCGCTCGTATCCATGAGGATACTGGTGGATCAGTCAGATGGGATGACCCCAGAGGGGAGAATATGATGGATTGGGATCATGTTATAATTTCGAGGTTCAAATCCCTCGAAAATGAAAAATTCAAGACGCTATCGCCTCGGTCCCCTATAGGGACCCATCCAAGTTATGCTTCATCTGGACGTTATTCATTTGTCTGTCCGGATTGTGAGTCAGTAATAGAGTTCACCCACGAGATAAATGACTACTATGAGAATAATGGAGAGATAGTAGGATACGACATTCCCACCGAGGATGGCGGTGTTCCACATTGTGTGGAATGTTCGAAAGAATATGAATGATAATAGAGGAGGTAAAAACATGAAAAAATTTTCGGAAGATCAAAAAACAGAACTTGCATACTTTTTGGAAGAGTTTGATTTTGACCGAGAGGATGAAATTGTATGTCTTCAAGAGGAACAAAGAGATGAACTTGAAGATTTTAGAACCGATCAAAAAGATGATATGAGACAATTAAAAGCAGAAATCAAGGAACGGAGAAAAGAATATAAGAGAGAAATGATAGAACAAATTTTGGAATGTGATTTTGAATCAGAGGATGTGTAAAACACATGAAGCCAAGACCGAATCCGTTGTTGCTCCCATTCGTGAGCAATCCGGTAATAGATGCCAAGAAATTGGCTTGCAAGATGACATTCGAAAATGATCGACAGCGAGAGCGATGGATATCGAAATATGTCGATAAAGAAAATGCAACAACGGCAATAGAACACTTCAGCGAATCCGTCGATGTATTTGGTTTTTCAAAAGGTCAATTTTCATTGATCGATATCATACAAGCATTACTGAAAAAGACTGGACCAGCAGATCTTGACATTTCAACTTGGACCGCCGCCAAAGCGGATGCATCTGATTTGCTCGACCTCCTAAGATCAGATGAAATAACAAACCTGAGATTATTGATCGATCTATCATTCGCACGACGACAACCAGAAGTCGCTAAGTTTGTAGTAGATAATTTCGGTAATGAATCATTAAGGGTCACTCAAAACCATGCAAAGTTTTTTACACTTCACAATGATCGATGGACTATAACATGCAAGACATCTATGAACCTGAATCACAACCCAAGATTTGAAGATTTTGATATAAGCAATAACCCTGATCTTTATAATTTTATTAAATCAGTCATGGATGAGATTTGGATAACGGATAAACAAAAAAAGTTCAAAGACGTATTATTGGAGGACTTCGAATGAAAACAGACGAATTAACATCAATCATAATTGGTTTTATCATTGATGGAAATGCAAAGCGAGACATCGTAGAATGGATATCAATAAAACATCCGGATATTGAATCACCGAGCGATCTGTATGATGACGCAATGAAAAGAATACATGACATCTGGAAAGATCGACACAAATATGATTGTGAAATCGTCAATGCTGGACTTCATGAACTGTATCGACGAGCTACGGAAATCGGTGACTATAAAGTTGCCGCCGATATACTTGTCAAAATTCATAAATTGTCTTGATTATCGATGTTTCATACACAATATATCGATAGTATTATATATCCATGACGCCATGTAGTATTAGTGACAAACATGGCAAACGTAACTCGAAGCATTCCAAAGAACGTCCTTATAAAAAGAAGGAAATACTTTGGATCAATCAGGAGCCAGATCAAGGGCATCTTGAGAAAGAGGGGAGAATTAGTTTGTATTTGTTGTGGAGCCGAGGAACATCTTGAGCTTCATCACATTCTACCACTGGCCATGGGAGGGAATAACGATATTTCCAACCTTATGGTCCTTTGTCACGATCATCATATGAAAATACATAGGAGCTGAAACACATGAAAACACATACAATCTATGAAAGGGCCGGATACTCGATTGTTCAGAAGGGAGAAGAATTTATCCTCTCCTCGGATTCAGGTGAAGATATGTCATTGGGATCTATGGGAATCGAGGGAGTGCGAACGGAAATAGAGTCTCTTTTATCCTTCGCAAAAGGATTTAAGGATGAGGATGACATGGGGAAAATGGTATAAATAGGAGCTGAAACACATGAAAACGATCATAGAAGAACAGGGAAATGGGCTCCCCGGGTACGGGGATGAGGTGTATTGCAGTCAGGATAATTGCCTCTACATTATAGAGACCCCTGATAAAGATATCAGGATTGAGACTGGAAGGAGTTCAGGATCAGGAAATTGGATGGAGGTATCAGTACGAGAGTCGGGCAGAGACCCTTCCGACTTATCAGACGAGGAATGGGACGACCTCCCATTGGTTCGAGTGAAACTTCAAAATTCCTAATTATCTTTCTGCCCTCCCTTTCATCGGGGAGGGCTTTTTTTTATTTTTAAGTTATATAGCCAGGTAGTTGGCGTTTGCACAGTGAACAGATTATTTCCTCTTCTTCTGGTTCGTTGACGGTGTCGGCATCAAGCAACACTACTTTCTTGCAGAGTGAAACGGTGCTTCCAGCTTCAAAGAAGTGATACTTACCTGATGATGCTGGCTGAAACGTGCCATGGTACGGTCTGAAACGGTTGTTTATGTCATATTTCAGGTGATCCTTGTATCGTCCATCGTTCTGAGTGTGGTTCTTACCACATGCGGTGCAGTAATATATATTTTTCATTGCTTCCAAGATTGTATTCATTTTTTAGCTCCTTAAATGATTGTGGTTGGTGGGGCGATTATAGGAAGAGAGGATTGAATATGTTTAATGGACATCAAACAAAGAAACCCACCAACCACGAGGGTGGCCACTCCGAAGAATGGACTTACAGGTGTCGCCAGGATTATGGTGACCATTAATGCATCAGTCGGTCGTGTTTTATTGCCTCACGTACGACAACTTCCTGTCCACATTTCGGGCATACTGTCGAACGGGTTTGGTTGTCGGTCTCGATGTTGCTTTCGCATTTCGGGCATTTCACGAATATTTTTTGCATGTATCAAGCAATACAATTATCGTATTTAAACTTTATTGTAATATTACGGCGGATTAAGGACGATGGTTCCTTGCAAGCCGAACGGTGGGGTATCATGCACCGCATCGACATCCATGTATATTCGATCACCTGTCGCGATAAGTTCACTATCATCGAACTTTATTACACCATCGGATGCAAAATATTCGTCAGCAATAGTTACAAGGGTGGATAATATATCAACTTCCGCACCAACACTACTCCAACCGTTGGATCCTTTAACCTCGAGATAAACTTTTCCTCGGCTCTGCCTTATACGTGCATTTTCTGGCATGGGTTGATAATGTAATATCGGTTAGTTAATGCTTTTGTTTACTTGCTGATCTTTGGTTTTGATATAAGAAACAAAGCATCAACCTTATTTCCACCGACAAGCTCTTTCAGTTTCCTTTCAACGATACCCTTGTCAACCAATCGATCTATTGTGTCATCCCAATCGTTCCCGATATCGCATACTTCCCGAAGTGTTGCAATGGATCGTCCTTCGTCAATTGGTATTTTTTCGATCAACATCATTTCTGATTCTGTGAATTTGAATGTTGGATTAAAAATCCGTCCAAAGACATGATATCTATAATTACACGTAGAAAGTATTTGTCGGGCTATCAATCGATCAATTGCCTGATATATGCGGGGTCTTGTCATTGTATCATCTATTTCCAGCAATTTATAATACAGATCTGATTTTTGTCTTGGTATGCTATCTGACAATTCTCGCAGTATCGCAAAATTAGTCCAGTTCTTTGAAAGTCTGAAATAATTTGTTTGTGTTATTATGTTTCCAGGTTTTGGCATGATTCCAAGTATTGATTTTATAATTAATATACTTTTGCTATCAATAATTTATTTATTGTAAACGATTTTTGAGAAACGCATGTAAAAGTTATCGTTCCCCTTTAGTACTCGTCAACGTAGTACTATGTACTAGTACAGTACTCACTCCCTATTCTATTATATTATATATATTATATATATATATATTATATATATATCTAGTACATGGTGTTATGATACATAGTACTATGTTAACTTAGTACTATAAAGGGATCGATAACTTTTACATGTAAATTTTGAAAAACGTTTGTAATAAATAAATTATTGATAAGAAAACTACTGACGAACGCCTAAATTATACATTTTCAATCGCATCAAAGCCCTTCCAAGATACTCCTTATACTGATTTTCGATAAGACCGCCTGCGCTTTTGATCGTAATCTTATCTTCTACCTTGATTTCATTGCCATCATCATCGACAAACGAATCTGGTTCGAATGCAATCATCATGAAAACTGTGCCAGGCTTAAATTCGTCAGGTTCATTTATCATTTCCATTTTTAACACCTATGTTATCATTTCCACATTGAGGGCATTTCTTTGGAAGATCTTCATCATCAGTCATCTGCCCCACCATACCACAATCGCGACATTTGATCGTTATGAACTTTGGTGGCTGTTTCCCGGTAGCAAGAAGTAATCTTTCTTTCAGATCAGTTATTTCTCTGTTAGCTTTGTATAATGACATGTCAAGCTTTTTTACTTGTTTCCGCAATGCTTCATTTTGGTTTTGTAACCGCTTTACTTTCATGCTCATATCGATCACTCAAATGCTATTGATTTTTGGTTATATTTCAGGAACATTTTCTTGTTATCATTATAAAATTTCTTGAAACGACTATCGAGAATGTAACACAGCCCAACGTCGTCAGGGGTTCGTATTATTCGACCTAATGCTTGTTGGATTGCCTCGGCTACCTGTAAGTTGTACCATCGTTTACAACCAGTGCAATAAGCGGACCTTACACAACCACCCATGCCATCATCTTCATATCTGCATTCCTCACCTGGGTTTTTTAGATACTCGTTCATTTCCATTTTTATCCTGGTTGATATCTGCTGGTCTGTATGTGGTGGATATGGAAGGTTTATGTAGATCAAATATTCGGCTATCTTACCAGAGAAATCAAGACCTTCAAATCTGGTAGTAATAAAAACACATTTCTTTGAAAGGTAGGTTGTGAATTCATCTACATTATCGCGGAACTCCTGGCTGTTGGAATGCGTTAATACAAGCGATGGATCTGGTAATAATCTCTGTAATGAGTTGGCTATGTTGGATCGTATTGCATGAGATCCACAAATTATTATCCCTCGTTTGTCACTGTGCTCCAGTATTATTTTCTTGCATTGATCGATAACTTTTGGTAAAGTTTTTTCACGTCTTTTATAGCTCATGGACCCCATTGGCTCAAATATGATTCGCCTGTGATCTTGAGGGAAGTTTGATATTGGTTTATTTATGTATAATACATCGTCAGGATCAAGGCCCAATTGATTAATTCGTTCTTGTATGGAAAGGAATGTTGCTGACATGAATATAGTTTTTTCAGCAACACCATCAATGACAGATCTTGCTACCTCATTGACTTTTACTGGACGAAATATTACTTTGTTATATCCACGATTATCAGTCTTTTCGATATCAATAACCAAATTGTGCTTATCAGATGTGAGCTTGTGAATGATCTTGAACTTCTCGATCATGTTTTCATATTTTTTCAACCGTTCTGCATTCTTTTCAAGATTTAATCTTGCTATCGTTATTTCTTTCATGTCAACTACTTTCTCGTGCCAGAATGTTATGTCCTCGATGATCGGAAACGATTCAAATCGATAGCAAACCTTCCAGTCACTTTCGGTTATTGCATGACTGTTTAACTGCATGTAGAATTTTTCAAGCTTATGCGCTTCATCCCGTATTGCAAGGTCGCGTTTTTCAAACATCAGTCCAGGTGTGCAACGATCAATATAATATGGTGTTGATAACACTGACGAACTTGATACAGCGAGATCACGTTGGATGATGTATGGACATTCTGCATGATACTTACATACAAATGCCAGTTTTTGGTTTGTGCAAGGAGCTTCATCACAACGTAGATGCCGATAATTTGGATGTATGCATTGAAAATTACTTCGCCCCTTCACTTCACGAAGGAAATCAAAATCATTCCGATATTGAGCAGTAAGCCCAAGGTCCATCGAAAGCAGATAATAATCACCAACTTGAGATCTCATGTATTCTGCAACGGTAACGGCTGTAAGCGACTTTCCGTCTCCGGTGGGTAACTGCATGAAGATATACTTAAAGTCCCTGTCAATCAAAGCATCACGTAGTAACCCAATGATTTCAAGCTGGTAAGGACGGCGTTCATATTTCTGTGGTTTGATCTTATTAAATATATATTCACACTCTTTGAACGATCTTAACCCAAACTTTTCAAGTTTACCATTCTTTGATGGTATTATCAGTTTTGTAACCATTATTTCACCGATGGTGGTTTGTTGTTTACTCGTGCAACATCTATGAGTTCACACATTTTCTTTGCCACGGTCGAATTTGGTGCCCAGCATGTTCGCCGGAACATTTTATTGTATGATATAATCTCAATAACATATCCGCTATAACCAAAACCATCACTGTGATAGTCATCGAGCCTGACGAACTTGTATTTGTGAATGTGATAAAAATGTCTGCCATGAGCACATAATCCATGGCTCATATTTCTATGTTGTTTACTTACCCACTCCCATTTAAGCATTATTACATTCTCCTTTTTGGCAGATTAGTTTTCTTACGTCGAGATCTTAAAGAACGCCATTTTTTTCTAATTCTTGCACCGATCCATTCTGACCTGTCTGGTCCTGGTTTGGTTGTTTTTATGTCTTTACGTTTGATCTTTCGCTTGGCATGATATCGAGACATTATTCCCACCGTTTGCCACATATGCGACATCTATAAACTACGACGTCACTGCTCACGGTCTGTTCTATTCGAATGTTTGTGCTCTTGTATACTGGACAGATTACCATTGCATCACAACATTTTCATATATGCGTTATCCGTTGGATCAAATTCGTAGACTATGCCGTTATCAAGTATTTCAAAATGTCGCTTGTCAGTAACGATTGAAATTCTTGGATGTTTATCTTCTTTCTCTATCAATCTGATTTGAGCATCCCCAAACTGTAATCCACGATTCATCAGTGTTTCATGTAACAGTATCTCTAATACCTTATCTACATCGACAACGATACTGCTTAATATTTTCCTGGCGGTCTCGTGGGCTTCCATGTTAGCGTTAATGTTGCAATAATATTTAAACATTTTTAGGATTGACAACGTTGTGCAACATGGCCCCGAAACATAACGTTGTCTACTTTACATCAACAAAATCATTTATAGTATTTGCTACATGATACCGTTGAGCGACAACTGATCTGCTTCATTTGGTCCCCCATCGATGTATTTTTTTGTCGCTCACTGTTTATTACAATAATGTTTAAATAAGATAATTGTATTGTTCAACTCAATGAAGCCGACATTAAAAGCAAAGGACGTATTAAGAGGAAAACGCAAAGAAATCTTTGAACTGATCACCACTCGTGGTATCACAACAAGACAGCTCAAAGAATTAGTTGATCTAAATACTGCATCGATCAATCGACACATACGCATCTTGGAACAGTTTGGTTATATTACATCTCGATCACATGGTATGATGAGGAAAATGTATCCAGTATCGCGTGAGATCATTGATGATAATCACGTCAAACATGACATTACGATACTGAAAAATGTTGCATTCGATGACATAATTATCAAGATCTTAAAGGCCACTATCAAACCAAAAACATGTTATGACATTCATGTTGATAGTGGTGTATCAACTGCGTTCATAGGTCGCATTAAACATAAGTTGATAAAGGCTGGTTTGTTAAAGATTGTTGGCAGACAGTATATCGGGAAGCATCCAGCCAAGCTATATCAGAGCACAATTTCAAAAATACATATATCATATGATCTAATCAATGATAAGTATGAATCTATTGTTGAACTTAATAATCTGGCAAATCTTTGGAATGGGGTGAAAAAATGATAAACCTTAAATAAGTATAATGTGTTGTATCGTTGTCCTGTTGTTCTATGGTTGTGACACGGGTGGTGTTGCTCCTTACACCACCCAACATTTTTTATTTATCATTACAATAACATTATAATGCATGTTGTTTATTTACACGCGGTGATCATATAACCACAGATAACGACAAACTAAAAAGACTTGATGCGAATGTTGATTCTGCCATTGAAGAAGTAATAACATTCGTTGAAGAAAGAATAAAGGACTCACCAACTTGGAATACAGAGGATCATAACGATACCAAGTCACATCTTCGATTTTTATTTGATAAACAAGACAAACTGTTGATTCTTCGAAATGTGGTGGTAGAATTATTAACTTTTGTTCATGAACAAGAAATAGAAGTAGATGAGGAGATTCCTGGTGTTTTTAAACATATCGTGAAACAGATCCGCGAAGGTCATTAATCATTCCAAGTAATAGTTTAAATAATATTACAACGTTACTCAAATAATGACATCATGGAGCGTCAAAGTTGGAAACCGCAACTGTCCGTATAATTCAGGTTATGGAACATGCGAGCACCCGGCAATGGTGAATAGGACATCCAGCTACCATTCACCTTGTAGGAACAAGTATTGCCCAATTAAGATTACCCAATTAAGATTAAGAAGGAATTAAAATGAACGAAGGGTATCAACCACGTGATGGTAAAGTAGGAAAACCACCTCAGGGTGGATCCGGCTTTCGACCGGTTAGCACTAATGGATCCAGAAAACAAAAAAGATGTGATCAGTTAAATGCTGATTTTGAAAGGGCAGACACAACTCAATGTTCCGTTGAATGGAAACTGGATGCCATAAAGGACTTTCTGATATCCAGGGAACTTGATGAATAGGTGATCTAAATGGCAGAAGGAACAGTGTTTGAATTTGTTATCCGGGCATCAATCAAGACGAAACAGGTTGGTGTGAATGAGCATGATGCAAGAAAACGTGTCCTAAAGTCAATCAAGGACGGGCAATATAATTATAACATTAGAAAGCACATAATAGTAGACCATGGAAAGCCAATTGATACAGTGGTTGACAAATATAAGTGGTTCAAAGATTATAAACCTCAGATATTAACACCAATTTATAAGCCGTATTGTGTGGTTGCTACTGCTCCTCCAGACAGTCAAGTAAGAGGCATATCTGTTCATATCTATGAACCGACTGGTAGAAACAACCCGAAAGATGGATATGAATACGAATACAAGGGCGACAGGTGAGCTAAATACATCAAAAAACTTCTTTGATAAGGTAAGCATAGTTTAAATATTATTATAACGTTAAAGCTATCATGGATCTAAAACAGGCTCGGAAGGACAAGCTAATTCCGAAAGACGACATGTGCGAGTTTGAGATGAAAGTTGCGCTTCCGGTTGGGGCTATACCCAATATGAATGATCTTGGAAAAGATGAAATGATGAATCTCTTGATCAATGATATATGTGAAAGTTTGAAGGAATCAACGAAGGGACTTGGCAGATATCAACTTGGTAACTTGGAGCATGAGTGGAAGTGGACGATTAGTCTATCAAGGAAACGAGTCGAGAAGGAATGATGTTCATATGATCTGCTTTAACTGTCATAGATCTGTGCCACTGGTAGAAAATGAGTTCAGCGAGAAAGTGTTACCAATTAAATGTCCTTATTGTGGTCATTGTATGGGATGTGACTGATAAGTATAGTTTAAATAATATTACAACATTACACCATCCACACATAAAGCAAACAAACAAATCTTTGGAGGAAAAAGTTATGCCAAAAAATGTGATATGTAAGAACTGTGGTGGAATAGCAATCATTGGTAATGTATGCACCACGTGCCAGAGTTGTGGTGCGTCAGTAGATCCCAATACTGGTGAACCAT